>JGI11705J14877_10001542_pt1 | contig 13114 bp, 15 predicted proteins | sample Etolaghawater15m_FD_14877 | JGI IMG/M metagenome (IMG submission 14877) | reverse complement strand
CCAAACCCGCTTAGTGCACGGTCGTCCCCGGATTACTGAGGATCTCCTCCAAGTCGGGTTCAGACTCTAGCGGACCCCCTGCCTCCAACTCTTCTTCCGTCGCGTCACGCACAGCGAGGATTTCCAGGATAAAAATCACATTGCGTCCGCTGAGTGGATTGTTGCCATCGACGGTCAAGGTTTGATCGTCCATTCGCGTGACGATGAAGGTACGGGTTTTGCCATTTTCCCCTTCCATGGTGATGGTCGTGCCGACTTCACGGTATTCCTCCGGCACGTTTTCAAGGCGATCGGTAAACACCAACGACTCATCACGCTCGCCATATAACACATTGCAATCGATCGGAACTTCAATCACATCACCGACCTGCTTGCCGACCAACTCCTCAAGCACCGGTGGCGCTAACACATCGTTCATGCCATGGATGTAGGCAATCGGATATTCGATTGCAATCAATGGCTCACCGCCATTCTGATCAACAACCTTATAGGTCAGCTCAACAAACTTACCTTCTTGAATTGCATCGCTCACAGGCCAGCCTCCAATACGGAACTTAGAAAATCGAGGCCGCAAAGACCTTCACTTCGCCACGCTCATAACCAATCACCATGCGACCCAAGTATTCACCATCGGTCTTGGTGTTGCGCACGCGGTGCAAAACCGTGACATGCTGGCCACGACGAATCAAACCGAGGAAGTCATAGCTCTCAGAAATGTTGCGCGCCAATTCGCTGCGCGCGAACTGCTTGCCCATCTCCACCTCATTCAATCCCAATAACAAGTCATACGAGAAGTGCTTGATGAAATTTCCATACTGCCCTTTATTGGAATACTTCACCAAATCCGCCCACATCGGAGCCGCTACTTCCATGATCTCTTCGTCTGTTTTGTCAATAATGTTCATGGACTCGAACCTCAAACAAATGCAGCGAAATCGTCGCTGAAGTCAGCAGAAATAAAAAAGGGCCAATACAAGTATTGGCCCTTTTCTGAAGACAGGCAGAAGCCCCGAAGGGCTTCTGCAAGCGTTGCTTAGCCTTGAGCCTTAAGCGCAGCCAAAGCCTTGTCTTCAATATCACCAACCAGGTGATACAGCGGGGCTTTTTCCATGGTGTACTCACCCGTCTGCGGATCGCGACGAGAAACGGTCAGAACATGCCAGTTCTCATCGTCCAGCTTCATCGCGTCGCCACGGTAGTAGTAACCCGGCCAACGAGTTTCCTTACGGAACAGGGTGTGCTGCAGTACGCATTCAGAAGTACGCATACGGTGCTTCAGTTCCCATGCACGAAGCAGTTCATGCAGGTCTGATGCTGCAACCTTGTCAAGATCTTCTTCAAGAAGCTTCATCTTCTTGAGGCCGATGTTGAGCAGCTCATCGTTGGTCATGTAGCTAACCGTTACGCCACCACCGTATTCGTCCATAAGCTTCTGGAGACGATCCAGGCCCTGACGCGGGTTGATGTAGTTCGGGTTAACCGAGCCCGCAGTGATTTCATTGCGGTAAACCTGATAGTGATCCATCGGCTTGTAGATCTCGGCACGACGGCGGTCGATCTGTTCCTGGGATACACGGATACCTTCGCCCTTGCCATCATCGATGTACTGGCAGGCTGCCTTCGCAGACAGACGGCCTTCGGTGAAGGAACCAGAAGAGAACGCGTGCGGAGTACCACCAACGGCGTCGCCCGCACCGAACAGACCTTCAACGGTCATCATGCGGTTGTAGCCCCAGAAGTATTCCGGCGGAGACAGGTCTTCCGGACCTGAACACCATGCGCCGCAACCGGTTGCGTGCGAACCCATGACGTACGGTTCAGAAGTGGTCAGTTCCGGGTTTTCGTACTTCGGATTCACGTCGGTAGAGGCCCACAGACGGCCTGACCTACGGTCATACCGAGGAAGTTGTGCCAACCAATTTCTTCCAAATGCGGATCCTGGAACGCTTCCATGGTGACCATACGGATCGGACCGCGACCCGCATTCACTTCAGAAATGAACGCGTGGTTACGCAGGCAGGTCGGGATCGGACGGTGAGAAACGTGTGACGCTTCCGTGTCCAGATAGGACTTACCTACCATCTCCTCCAGAGCCGGGAACCACTTGGATTCGTACTCTTCACCGTTGCAGTTCTGGGTGTAGGTCTTGAGGTGCAGGAAGTATGCGCCTACCGGACCGTAGCCATCCTTGAAACGTGCAAGAACGATGCGGTTTTCCATCTGGGTCATCTTCGCACCGGCTTCAATCATCAGCGCATATGCAGAACCAGAAGACCACGGTGCGTACCAAACGCGACCTGCACCTTCACCTACTGAACGCGGCTTGAAGATGTTGGAAGCACCACCGGCACCTACGATGACGGTCTTGGACTTGAACACGTGGTAGTTACCCGTACGAACGTTGAAGCCAACAGCACCGGCAACGCGGTTTTCCTTGGCATCATCCATCAACAGGTGAGTAACACAAATACGGTTGTAGACCTTATCCGCAGACTTCTTCGCTGCTTCAGCAACGATCGGCTTATAAGACTCACCGTGGATCATGATCTGCCAACGACCTTCACGCTGGTAAGCGCCGGTCTTCGGGTTACGCATCAGCGGCAGACCCCATTCTTCGAACTGGTGCACAGCGGAGTCAACGTGACGCGCCATGTCAAACAGCAGGTCTTCACGGACCATGCCCATCAAGTCGATACGCGCATAACGCACGTGATCTTCCGGATTGTTTTCACCGAAACGAGTACCCATGTAGCAGTTGATCGCGTACAGACCCTGAGCAACCGCACCAGAACGATCGATGTTCGCCTTTTCAGCGATCACAATCTTCTTGTCCTTGCCCCAGTAGCGCGCTTCGAACGCTGCACCCGTACCACCAAGACCCGCACCAACGACGAGTACGTCGATGTTGTCTTCTACGATTGTTTTGTAGTTGGTAGACATTAGTAGTAGACCCCTTCTTTCAGCTCGAGACCATTGGACTGGAGGTTATGCAAGCCGCCGTCGTCCATACGGATGTACTTCGGTTCGTTGTACAGAAGCTGGCTGTTACGCTGTTCTGCTGACGGAGCAGGTACATCACGGAGCTGCGGAATGAACTGACCCCACGGCTTGGTGGTGATCGGTGCAACCAGGTCCATATCCTTCTTGCCGTTACGGAACTTAATACGCCAAGCGATGATGCCCTTCTCTTCGTCGCGGTGTACACGTACGGAGTGGCCCAGCGGGGCGAAGTCAGCGTAACCACGAACATCGATTGCATGGTGCGGGCAAGCCTTCACACAAGAGAAGCATTCCCAGCACATGCTTGGTTCGATGTTGTATGCACGACGCGTGGTCTTGTCGATGTGCATGATGTCGGACGGACAGATGTCTACACAGTAGCCACAGCCGTCACAGCGGGTCATATATACAAAAGTTGGCATTTTGCGTCTCCCTCTTTTGCTCAGTTATTAATAATGGTTCGGCGCTTCGCGCTTGATACCAGGACCCATGTTTACCGGGTTCTTACCCATGTACTCAGGGATATCTGGGAACTTCGCATGGGTAGCCGGATCGTTCAGGTCGTAGTCTGTCGGCANACCTTCACGACCACCATCGGCACGGGTAACGTGCTTCTGGAACGCTGCTGCCGGCTTGAAGAACATGTGACCCAGCTTAGACCAGTAGGTACTGGCGGCTAGAACGAAGGTCGACAGCATGAACAGGGTGTAGAACAACGTTGCCCAGCCTGCAGCACCGTTTGCCTGGGTACCAGACCACAGCAGTGCAAAGGTAGACATACCGAGCAGAGACAGGATGAAGAGGTCTGCACGACGTAGGTCGAACAGTTTCACACCTTCAGAGTTCGCATCAACGCGGATCGCAAACCAGAACCAGTAACCACCTACAGCCAGAGACAGAGCGCTCAGGGTCCAGATGGTCGGCAGGATGGTCGGAGTTGCTTCAACGCCGCCAGCTGGGTAGCTAAACAACATAATGCCGGTGGTCGCCAGGAAAGCGATGAATCCGTACATCATGAACAAGTGAGAGATCCGACGCGCTGCGTTCTGGAATTCACCTGCGGTGACGACTTCGTTTGCAATGACGCGAGCAGCAATCCCAAGCTTTTCGCCAGAGCTAACTGAGCGCTTAGCGGCCATCTTGGCCTTGGCAGAATTTTCGAAGAAGTACTTGGCATTCTTCTTATGCTTCATGTCGAGCAGAACACCGAGCACAACCAACGCCACCATCAAGATGACAAAGTTCTGCATTACAGCTGCATCCATGAAAGCCGGTACACCACTCCCGTGGAAAGGGTTGGTGGATAGCATTTCGTTAATCATTACTGCTTAACTCCCGTCTTAGTGTGTCCAACTGAGCATCGAGCGGGCTTTTGGGACCATTCGACACACAGGTTTTGAGAAAGTTGCGCATCCTTGCGCGGAATTCCCTGCTAGAAAGCAACGCACACCCTACTCTCGGCCTAACCCTTCGCAAGCAGACTTTTCTTTATCCGGAATAAGTCTGTTTTATCAAGATCTGATGAAGTACGAAATTTCGAATACGGCAAGATTCGTAGACGCTGATCCGCTTATGGAGCGGAGCGAAAAGTCGAAAATAATGCAATGATTACAAGAGGTTATTTACAAGAACCGTCGCGCAAAGCCCCCACAAAACGTGTTCATTGCGAATTTCCGAGTGCCGCGTTAGGGTATTTCGCGGCCGAAAACTAGCGATTCAATTTTTTTGTGACGCCCATCAAGTTTTCCCATCGCCCACCCATCTGCCTGCCCCGGAGTCCCTGCAATGCACGAACCGATCCCACCGGATCTTGAACTCACGGCGTACACCTGTCCGTTTGATCGCGCCATCCTGCGCGGCACCTGCACCTGTACCCGAGCCCAGAGTTATCACATTGCAGAACGGCATGGTGTCGGTTGCACGGGCGAAGGCGCACAGGCACGCTGCCTCGACTTTGAACATTTGTTGGTGGAGCGCGCGCGCTTTGCCTTAAAGCTACGCGGCACTCGCGTCACCGCCGCACAGGCCTTACGGATTCAACATGGCGGATTGCTCGGCCTGCAAAACATCCTGCGCCCCGAAGCCGATGCGCGTTTTGTGTTCGATGTTCATGGCTTACTTGATCAGGCCATCCATGACTTCCAGCAACTGGACCAGCTACCGTTCGCTGACATCGTCAAAACCATCGCCGAATGGGATCCGCGCCCCACGCGCAAAAAATCTTAAGGCCCCTCTCTCACACCATAAGGCTGTGCTGAACAGTGACTGGGAGATTGCATGAGCTAGTGCAATAAAAAACCGGGCACTGAGGCCCGGTTTTTTTGTTGGCGCAATGCCGATCAGTGCTTGGACCTGTAGTCCTGGACAGCGGCCTTGATGGCGTCTTCCGCAAGCACAGAGCAGTGAATCTTCACCGGCGGCAAGGCCAGTTCTTCGGCAATGTCGGTGTTCTTAATGCTAAGCGCCTGATCCAGTGTCTTGCCCTTTACCCATTCAGTAACAAGTGAGCTGGACGCAATCGCCGAACCACAGCCATAGGTTTTGAACTTGGCGTCTTCGATCACGCCATCGCTGTTCACCTTGATTTGCAGTTTCATGACGTCACCACAGGCCGGCGCGCCAACCATGCCGGTGCCGACTTCAACATCTGCCTTGTCAAACGCGCCTACGTTGCGCGGATTTTCGTAATGGTCGAGGACCTTTTCGCTATAAGCCATGTTCGTGTCTCCGAGTGCCCGTGATGAAACGATACCTTAGTATTTTATTCAGGTATTGGAACCCTCCCAAAGGGGAGATTTCCGGGGTTAGCGTGTGGACAAAGCCTGAGTGAAGGGAGGTGGATTCTACTGCCCTCTGCACAAAAAAAAAGGCGCGGCCAAGAGCCGCGCCAAACCACCAAAGGAGGATGGAGGAGTCGAAAATTCGGGAGGATCAACGCGGGACAACATCTGCGGATCCAATGCGCGCAAGAATAATTGAATACTTATCAACTGTCAATAAGTTTCAAGTAAATAATTGAACACTTACACATCAACTCGATCTTAGAGTCCGCATTTCGCAATCAGTTCCATTCAGGGCCAACACCGCAAAAACAACAAAAAACCAAATGGATTCAATACGTTAAGAAAAATAAGCGACAAAAAAGCCCACGGGAGTACTCTCCCGTGGGCTTTTCTGCTCTGCGAACCGAGGATCGCAGACGCGCGACGAACGCCTACTTGCCGAGCGACTGGTAGTAGCCGATCAGGATCTGCGCAACCTCCGGACGGGAGAATTCCTTCGGCGGCGCAATGCCATTACCGAGCATTTCACGCACCTTGGTACCCGACAGAAGAACAAAGTCATCTTTTTCGTGATCCGGCGCTTCGCGCATCATCACCACCTTGTTCAGCTTCTTCGACCATGCGGTGTGGTCCGCCTTAAAGATTTCGATTTCCAATGCGCCGGCCGGGACTTCTTCATCGAAGATGGTCTGGGCATCAAACGCCCCGTAATAGTCGCCCACGCCAGCGTGGTCACGACCAATGATGAAGTGCGTTGCACCCATGTTCTGACGGAAATACGCATGCAACACAGCTTCACGCGGACCGGCGTAGAGCATATCGAAGCCATACCCAGTGACCATCGCGCTGTTCGGCGCGAAGTAGAGTTCCACCATCTTACGAATCGCAGCATCACGCACCGGCGCAGGAATATCGCCTTCCTTGAGCTTGCCGAGCAGCATGTGAATCACCAGGCCATCACAACCGAGGCGTTCCATTGCCATGTGACACAGCTCTTCGTGCGCGAGGTGCATCGGGTTGCGCGTCTGGAACGCAACCACCTTCTTCCAGCCACGCTCTTTAATTTCGTTACGGATTTCAACTGCGGTACGGAAGGTATCCGGGAAGTCATCCTGGAAGTAAGAGAAATGCAGCACCTGAATCGGACCCGAAACGGCGAAGTGACCCTGGTTATTGAAGGCCTTCACACCCGGGTGATCCGCGTCTTCCGTACGGTAGACCTTTTGGGTCATGAACTTCATCTGTTCTGCACTGACTTCTTCGATGGCTTCAACGTCCATCACCGCCAGTACCGGATTGCCATCCATGTTCGGATCGCGCAATGCGATGCGCTTCGCTCCCTGAATAGCATCCACGCTCGACAACAAGCACATCACCGGAACCGGGAAGAACTGGCCGTTGCTCATGGTCATGCTTTCGCACGTGCCCATGGCATCCGCAACATTCATGTAACCGGTCAGCGGAGTGAAGTAACCGCCCCCCATCATGACCGCGTTACCCGCAGCCTGTGAACTGATCACAACCGAAGGCAGCGACTCGGCTTCCTTCATCAAGGCGTGATGCTTTTCAGAATCGTAGACAAACAGAGGCTTGAGCTCGTCGGCACCGACTGGCTTGATCATGGACTTCATCTCCTTAAATAAGGGAAAGGATGGGGTTCGGTTTGCGAGCGCGCAGATGCTGAAAAGACCCGCGCCACATAGAAAAACCGGCGCAAAAAGCGGCGGAGACCGTATCACGGTTGCAGGGTGATTCCGCCTTACTTCTTTTTATGTGGTCATAGCGCCGCAGTCGCGACGCTAAGGTGCGAATTTTGCTGGCAAATCGATCTGAAATACACCACCGAGAGCCGCATGCAAATCCTCTTGGGTCCAGCCTCGATCTCCGCTTTCACCCCACAATTCACAACGCAGCCGCGTCAGCGGATTTCCCACCAGGGTCTCGAGTTCAAGATCGGCAACCCGCACCACCGTCGAGCGACTCGAGAGATCGAAGCGGTCGGCAGAAGAACCTTGGGTCGGATCCACATAGGTTTGTACCTGCCGCACAACATAGCGACTACCAATCGAGAACGACTCGGCCGCACCCAAGGGGCCCGGTGCTTCAATCCGACAATGCGGCTCCCAGACGATCAACTGCGGTAATTCTTGGATCACACCCTCAACGAAATATAACGAGGCGCGCGGCCCGACCTTCTGTCCATTCTGCAGGGTGAGGTGTCGATTACCGGCAGAAATCACGAACGTCTGGTTGACGCTCAACACACTCCCCGTTGGCAAAGCATAGAGCGGCGCCGGCGCTTCCGGCAGCGCTGCGCAAGCACTCAGCAATACGGCAAAAAAGAAAACACCGAAGCGCATTAGCCACCCTCCAGACCCATGAACATCTTGATTGCTAGGACAAACAGCACCAGCGCAAAGATCCGTTTGAGCTTAGCGGCGTCCAACGCATGCGCTGCACGCGCACCAAACGGTGCCGCCACAACACTCGCAACCGCAATGGCTAGCCACGCCGGCACATACACAAAACCCAAGCTCTGCGCGGGCAAATCAACATGTGCCCAACCACCCAACATGTAGCCTGCCGCGCCCGCCAACGCGATTGGCATACCCACGGCGGCGGAGGTCGCAACCGCTTCTTGCATGCGAATACCATGCCAAACCAACCACGGCACCGTCAGAGTGCCACCACCAATCCCAACCCAAGAAGACACCGCACCAATCACGGTTCCCGCCAATGTGCTGCGTGGCCAGCCCGGCTCGGTCGCATGTGGCTTCGGCTTGATCGCCCACGCCATCTGAATCGCCACCGCCAGTTCAAAAAAAGCAAAGAACCAACGCAACGCATCCTGCACGATGTAACGTGCACTCAGCGCGCCGACTAAAGCACCGAACAGGATTCCCGGAGCCATACGCAGAAAAATTGCGGTACGTACAGCACCATGTTGGTAATGCGCACGTACCGAGGAAATGGAGGTGAACACAATCACGGCCAAGGAGGTGCCCAGTGCTAGATGCATCCACAGTCCTGGCGCCACCCCTTGTGACGCAAAGGTCCAGGCCAACACCGGCACCATCACCAAACCGCCTCCAACACCGAGCAGGCCCGCCAAGAAACCGGCCACTACGCCTAGCGCAAGATAGATCAGCACGAATTCCATTGGACCTCGATACACCCTCGGAGTAATGTTTCAACGCATTCAAGCATTCTGCACGGAGGCCTTTGCATGCAACAGACCCTCGAAGTCGAAAACATCAAGTGCGGTGGCTGCGCCCACACCATCAAGACCAAGCTGCATGAGAAGCATGGCATCGATCCGGACATCGATATTGAGCAGGGTGTAATTCGATACGACGGCAGTGGAGACATCCGCGCAGATGTGCTCGAAACACTGCGCAGCCTCGGCTATCCCGAACGCGGTAGCGCCGAGGGCATTGAAGCCGTTAAAGCAAAAGCGGTTTCGTTTGTGAGCTGTGCAATCGGGCGTGTCACCAAACCCGACTGATCAAAACAAGCGGCTACGCTAAGGCTGCTGCGCCGCAAGCGCTTGCTTTGCGTGCTGCCACGCCGCCTCCAGCTCCTCAATCGAATAGGTATCGAGACCCCGCCCCGCTCCAGCCAGTTCCGTCTCGACCAAGCGGAAACGATCGTCAAAACGTTGGCTCGCGCGTCGCAACGCGCCCTCCGCGTCAACCTCGGTATGGCGCGCCAGATTCACCAACGCAAACAATAAATCCCCCAGCTCTGCATCAATGCGCTCTGCAATGGGCGCCTCAGCGACCAGCTCTTCACGCAACTCGCCAATCTCTTCTTCAACTTTATCCAGAACACCATGAAAATCTGGCCAGTCAAAACCAACTCGCGCCGCACGCTTTTGCAGCTTCGTGGCATAACTCAAAGCCGGCAGGCCACGCGTCACGCCATCTAACGCACTTTCCGCGCGCTCGCCTTTTGCAACACGCTCAGCCTTCTTGCTCTCTTCCCAAGCCTTATGCAAGGCAGCATCCGTTTGCGTGCACGGCTCATCCCCAAAAACATGTGGATGACGGGCAACCAACTTATCTGCCATTCCCTGCGCAATCATGTCGAAATCGAAGCGCTGTTCTTCTTCGGCAAGATGCGCATAAAACACTACCTGGAACAGTAAGTCGCCCAGCTCTTCGCGGATGGCAGAAAAATTTTCGCGCTCAATCGCATCGGCCACTTCATACGCTTCCTCAAGCGTATGCGGCACGATGCTTTTCCAATCTTGCTTAAGATCCCACGGGCAACCCGTTTCCGGATCACGCAAGCGCGCCATCACCGCGCGCAGATTTTGGATGGCCTCAGACACTAGACCTGCTTCCGGTACACACCATAGACAAACGACTGTTGCTTTCCTGCAGGTGTCGGATGTTGCTCACTTTGTTGTGCAATCCGAACAAAGCGCTCGCCGAGCACCGCATCCAGCTCTTCAAGGCTATAACGCTGCACCCGCAGATCACTACAGCGCTCGGGCCCATCCTGCGCAAAAGTCGCGACGATGAACGTCCCGCCCGACTGTAGCCCCTGATGCAAGCGCTCAAGATAAGCACTGCGATCCGTCTCTTGAGTTAAGAAATGAAACACTGCGCGATCATGCCAGAGTGCAAAAGGTTCGAAAAAAGTCGCTTGCGTAATGTCCGCAGCCAGATACTCAATAGATTCGCCTGCTCCATCCGAACGATGCGCCAGTCGCTGACGCGTTACTTCCAATGCAGGAGCGGCGATATCGAGCAAGGTAATGCGCGCAAATCCTTCATCCAACAGATGATCGACGAGAGTTGACGCTCCCGCACCGACATCAATAATGGAGGCATCCTGCGCCAGCCCAGCAGCTGCAATCAATTGCATCGAGATCTCAGGCCGCGGCTGAAACCAGCTGACCGACTCCGAATCTTTCTGCTGGTAGACCTGCTCCCAATGTGCCTTGCGATCCATACTCATAAAGTCTTATCCGACCCAAATGGTTTTGGCATTCACAAACTCATGAATGCCATGCGAAGACAATTCGCGGCCATACCCCGAGTTCTTGATCCCGCCGAAAGGCAGACGCGGATCGCTCTTGACCAGACCATTCACGAAAACCGCGCCGCTTTCGACCATGCGTGCTACGCGAATACCGCGCGCAATATCTTCCGTCCATACCGTTCCGCCCAGACCAAAGTCCACATCATTCGCCAAACGCAACGTATCCCCCTCGTTAGCCGCACGCAGCACTAAGGCAACTGGACCAAACAACTCCTCCTCATAGGCTCGCATGTCCCGCACAACATGATCCAATAGCGAGCCGTGATAGCCCGCATAGGTATCGGCAATCGGTGCGCAACCAACTAAAGCTTTTGCACCCGCGCCGATCGTATCCATGACCTGCTTATGCAACTCATCACGCAGATCAGGGCGCGCCAACGGCGCCAAACTGGTTTCGGGATCCATTGGATCGCCATAGCGCAAGGCGGCTACTCCAGCGGAAAATGCCTCGACAAAGCGCTCGGCAATCTCTGGCACCAAAATAAAGCGCTTCGCCGCAATGCAACTCTGCCCGCCGTTTAAGAAACGCGACACGACCGCCGTTTGTACTGCTGCCTCGAAATCGCAATCCTCCAACACAATGAAAGCATCGGAACCACCAAGCTCGAGTACCGTCTTCTTCAAGTGCTTACCCGCGGTCGCCGCCACCTTACGCCCCGCGGGTTCACTCCCAGTCAGCGTGACCGCGCGCACGCGATCATCTGCGATCACTGCCTCGACTTGATCCGCCCGAATCATCAGCGTGGAGAACACGCCAACCGGGAACCCCGCCTCGATGAACAAACGCTCCATCGCCAACGCACATTGCGGCACGTTCGAAGCATGCTTGAGTAAGCCAACGTTGCCCGCCATCAAGGCGGGCGCGGCAAAGCGGAACACCTGCCAAAATGGGAAATTCCAGGGCATCACCGCCAACACGGGACCCAGCGGCTGATACGCAACAAAACTCTGATCGGCATCACTGGCGATTTCCTCATCCGCCAAAAAGCGTGCCGCATGTTCCGCGTAGTACTCACAGACCGTGGCGCATTTCTCAATCTCGGCTTCCGCCTCTGAAATACGCTTGCCCATCTCCAAGGTAATGAGCTGCGACAACTCGACTTTTTGCGTGCGCAGCAACCCGGCCAACGCCTGCATCCGCTCGGCGCGCTCCGCGAAGGAGCGCCGCGACCAGGAACGAAATGCGGCATCCGCACGCCCGAGCGCCTGCTCAATTGCAGCAGTATCCCAAGCCGCACATTCAAAGACCGTTTCACCGGTGTAGGGATTAATGGAAACAAAACTCACAACCGCCTCCATCTAGATCAGAGTGGCGTGACTGTAGCAGGAGCGAGAACGAATGCACAAAAAAGCCGGCACGAGGCCGGCTGAAAATCGTCATGAAGGACGTTTTTGAGGAGATTAACGATCAGAACTCATACACGAACTTGGCAATGCCCTGCTTGTTGTCCGTGCCGCCCGTGACTTCTTCGTCCGAGATCTCAAGAATGACCGCAGTGTTTTCCGCGACACCGAGGGTCAACGCAGCCAGCCTCTTCTCTTTCTTGGTTTCACCGCTAACGAGGTTTTCACTGGAATCCTTCAGCTCACGCCAGCCGAATGCAATCGTGCTATCCATGTCTGCCATACGGAATCCATAGCCCAGCTCGAGGTTAGTCGCCTTAGTATCAGACCCACCGGCAGCTAGGGCATCGGCCTTGAGGTGCTCTGCAATCATCGTCCACGGCCCACTTGCCAGCGTGCCGCGGAGATTGAGCGCCTCTTTGGTGTTTGCATTAATTGCACCTGCATCATTCACATACGCCGCGGCGATATCCACGCTAAAACTGTCATTCTCGAAGGCATAACCCAACTCGAAACCACCATCGGCATTGCTTGCCGTGCCCGTGTTTTCAACACGATAGGCGGTCGCCGAACCATACAAACCCGAATCCAGCTCAAAACCCAGCTGCGCGATACGCTGGCCGCCAAGATCACCGAGATCTTTGGTGTATGGATCCGATGCCGCGAGGGTCTCAAACGCCGCCAGCGGCACACCGGCCTTACCGATGGTGAAGGAAGCCGGTCCCATGAACGCTGGGGTAAAGGTCAACACCGCCTCATCAATCGACAGCTGATCCTCGTCACTCGATCCATCTTCATATTTCAGCACCACTTCCGCTTCGGCGAATTCAGTCAAGTGACTATGGATTTCCATTTCAAAAGTCGCGAGGTTGAAGTCTTCCGTATCTGCGGTGGAGCCGGCATTGTCGGTATGCACCATCTCCGCCTCAATCACTCCA
>JGI11705J14877_10001541_pt1 | contig 13115 bp, 9 predicted proteins | sample Etolaghawater15m_FD_14877 | JGI IMG/M metagenome (IMG submission 14877) | reverse complement strand
GGGTCCGGCCTGGGTCGGACCCAGGCCGGACCGGGTTAATTTAAAAGAGATTGTTCGATATGATTTTTTGCAGAGGCGAGGAAGTTTTTCCGCCAGTGAGTGCCGAGGGTTTTTTCGGCGAGGTAGACGGTGAGGTGTTTGCCGGAGACGGAGATGGATTCATTGATCTTGGAGAGGCCCTGAACGCAGGCGGGGCAGGCGGTGAGCACTTCCTGATTGCGTTGGGGGTTGAGACTGCAGAGGTTCAATTCTTTGCGGTCACGGAGTTTATTGGAGATCTCGGGGTGAGCGAGGGCCATGGTGCCGCCGTCCCCGCAGCAGTTGGGGGCAGCGAGGGCGTTTTGGCCGGAGAGGGTTTGGAAAATGTCCTGGAAGCGTTCATTTTTAAGGGGACTGTGGCAGGGTTCGTGGAAGTTGAGGACGTCCCTGGTGACAGGGGAGAGGAGATTGTTCCGGTGGAGGAAGGCGACGGTGTCAAGGAGTTGAGACTGCTTAAAAATATTCTGGAGTCCGTAGGATTCGAGCATTTCGAAGCAGGTTCCGCAGGTGACGAGGACGGCTTCGATATTCATGAAGTCCACGAGGTAGGCGATTTTATGGAAGAGGAGGGTATTGCCGGAGCGGATCTTATCGGCGCTGAGGGTATCGCCGGAGGCTTTGAAGGGATAGCCGCAGCAGGCGTATTCTGGGGGGATGACGGTGCGGATGCCGTTGGACCAGAGGAGGGCCATGGCGGCGATGGAGATTTCGGGGAACATGCGTTCGGAGCCGCAGCCGGGGAAATAGAAGACGGTGTGGCGGATGGGGAGATCGGGGTTGGTGAAGGAATAGATGCTTTGGCGGTCATTGAGGCCGAGTTGATCTCGGAGGGTTGGGGAGCCGGTGCGTGGGTAGCGGCCTTTGAGCATGGCGGCGAGGTGGGGGGTGAATTTTTCGGTGAGGGGTCGGAGGGGCTTATTGAGGGCATGGGCGAGGCGTTGGGCGCGGAAGGCACCGTTGAAGAGAGTATGGCGGTAGAGGGTATTGGCGAGGCGTCCTTTGCGTCGGAGGAAGTGGTAGGTGAGGGAGGTGGCCGGGTGTGCGGGGGCCATATTGCGGCTTTTCATGAGATTTCGGATAAGGATCGTGACGTCGCCGAAATCGATATTGACGGGGCAGGGGGTATAGCATTTGTGGCACATGGTGCAGTGGGCTGAGATCTCTCGGAGTTTTTCGAAGTGGCGGAAGCTGAGCTGTTTGGAGGTGAGGACATCATAGAGAACGGCTTCGATAATGAGACCGGTGCCGAGGATCTTATTGCGGGGATTGTAGAGCATATTGGCGGGTGGGAAGTGGGTATTGCAGACGGGTTTGCACTTTCCGCAGCGGACGCAGTTGGCGATGGCTTCGGACAGGCCGTGGAGATCGGCGGCGGCGAGGGCGAAGGCTTCCATTTCGAGGAGGTTGAAGGAGGGAGTATAGACGCGGTCGTAGGGGAAATCTTTTCGGAGTTTGCCGGGATTGAAGAGATCAGCCGGGTCATGTTCGGCTTTGTAGACGGCGTATTCATCGAGAATGCGGTCTTCGAGATACTTGAGTTTAGTGATGCCGATCCCGTGTTCACCGCTGACGACTCCTCCGAGGGCGACCGTTTTTTCCATGACCCGGTCGACGACGGCATCGGCCTGCATCATCATATTGAGGTCGGAGGAGAGGACGGGAATATTGACATGGGAATTGCCGTCACCGGCATGCATGTGGGTTGCGATCATGATACGTCGCCGGCGTTCGGACTGCCAGAGATCACGGAAGGAGGACAGGAGTTTGGGCAGATTTTCGAACTGCTGTTCGAAGTAGCTTCGGATGTCAGAGTCGAGGCCGCTGCTGATGCTGCCGCTGCGGAGGGCTTCGTAGAGTCGTTGGGCGGGTGTATCGCAGGGCAGGTTTGGCAGTTCGGAGCAGGGGCTGTTGAGATGATCGAGAAAGAATCGGGTCTGTTCAGAATGCCGGTGGATCCTGTGCTGGAATTTTTCCATTCGGGACTCTGAGAAGAGGGTGAATTCCGGATGGTCGAGGGTGTTGAGCCAGGCTTGCAGTTTATCCAGAATATCGAGGCTGTTGAGGAGATCCTGTTCGACGTTGAGCATATCGATGAAGTCGGTGAATTCCGGGAGGGCGGGGAGGGGGATGACGATATCTTCATTGAGTTTGAAGGCATTGGTATGGCGGGCGATGGCGCCCAGCATTTTCCGGGGTTTCCAGAAATCGCTGCGGGCATCGGGGTCGGAGGCGGTGAAGGCTTCGGTATCAAAGGGTTTGACGAGGCTGTTGATATGCCGGCAGCTGTCATCGAGGGCCTGGGGATCATTGGATTCCACATCGATGAGGAGCAGAGCTTTCGGGGTCTGGTCGCGGTCGCTGCGGTTTGTGTAGCCGATGACGTCGAGGTATTTGTCGTCGATATGTTCGAGGGCGGTGAGGTGGGTGGATGTGAGGGGGGCGAAATATTCCTGGATGGCGATGATGGCACGGGAGGCATTGCGCATATCGGGGCCGTAGAACTCCAGGCATATAGTTCGGGCATGGGAGAAGGGCGGATAGAGAATGAAGCGTGCGTCGGTGATGATGCCGTCGCCGCCTTCCTTCTGCAGTCCGGGAAGACCTTTCAGAGCTTTGTTGGTGATGTCTTTGCCCAGGCCTTTGCGGCGGATATCCTCATCCTCCAGGATGATGCTGCGCAGGAGAGTTTCGCGGTCGTTTTTATTGTTGTAGACATCGAAAATGACGGTTTCCGCTTCGAGGATCTTGCGATAGGGGTGGCTGCGTCTGCGGACCGTGAGTTTTTCAGCCTGGGCGTTGAGAATGTGGAAGTCGTAGAGATTATCGATGCAGGTACCCCAGATGACGGCTTTTTTGCCGCCGGCATTTTCGGCGATATTGCCGCCGATAGTGGAGGCCCAGGCGGAGGTGGGGTCTGTAGCGAAGACATAGCCCAGACGGGCAGCGTGCTGAATTGCGTCCTCGGTGACGACACCGGCTTGCAGCGGCAGGAGGGGAATATTCCGGCCACCGCTGTCAACAAATTCAATGGGGCTGATAGCGGAGAGTTTTTCGGTATTAATGACGAGCGTATCGGGCTGAAGGGGAATGGCGCCGCCGGTGAGGCCGGTTCCGCCGCCGCGGACAATCAGTTTCAGACCGGCGTTTTTTGCGGATTTCAGGAGGGCTGGAAGTTCTGAGACAGAGTCGGGATAGACAACCGCTTCAGGGTATTCGACGCGCCAGTCGGTGGCATCGGTGGCATGGCTGACCTTGTGGAAGGCGGAGAAGGAGACATTGGCGGGAGAGGTTGCAGCAGAGAGGGCGTTGAGGATGTTCTTCCGCCGCAGTCCTGCTGCCCGGTGGCGGGCAAGAATCTTTTCAAGGGCTTCTCTTGTATGTCGCAGAAGAGAATTGACCTCAGGTTTTCCGCCGGCATGGGTTGAGATATTCTGCAGGCGGCGTTCCTGGCGTTTGCGGAAGCTGCGGAATTTTGAGCGTCTGGCGATCATGTCATGGGCGATATAGGGATTGCGGTCGAGGATGAACATATCGCCGTAGATCTCCATGAGGAGTTTGGCACTGCGGCCGGTGATACGTTCGGAGCGGAGGGATTCCAGGGTTTCCCAGGCTTCCTCACCGGCGTATTTAAGGATAATCTCCCGATCGGTGAGGGAGGTATAATTATAGGGGATTTCTCTGCGGCGGGCTTGTTTCTTCATATAGAAATTTATAGGTAATCGGGGAAAAATCAAAGGGCTTTACGGCCTTGCGGTCCGGCCTGGGTCGGACATAGGTCGGACCCAGGCCGGACAGGTTTATGCATAATTTATGCATAAATATGCAGTATTTGGTTCGACCTAGGTCGAAGCGCTTCTAGCTTCTAATATTTATAGTGATAATACTTATGATAGTAGTAATATGAACCGGTCATATTGTTGGGGTTCACATTATTGACGACAGCGCCGAGCAGAGGGGTTTTGCTCTGTTCGATGAGGCCTTTGGCATAGGCCAGCAGTTCCTTGTAGGTACGGCCGCTGTTGACGACGAAGAGGAGCGCGTCGGTATAGGTTCCGACGACGGTGGCATCGGTGACGGCGATAATAGGCGGGGCATCGTAGAAGATACGTTCAAAGCGCCGGGTCAATTCGTCGTGAACTTCCTTCATTTTCTTGCTGCCGAGGGTTTCGGAGGGATTGGGTGGGATATTGCCGCTGGGAATGACGTAGAGGTTGTCATACTCTGTTTCGTAGATGATATCATCGATACCGACCCGTCCCATGACAGCGTCCACCAGGCCTGGAACACGGTTAATCTTGAAGAGTTTATGAATCACGGGTTTACGCAGATCCGTATCAATGAGAACCGTTTTGTAGTCCATCTGGGAGAAAGCCAGGGCGAGGTTGGCGATAGTGGTGGACTTCCCTTCGCCGGGACCGCTGCTGGTGACGACGACGCTGTTGATCCTGTCCTCAACGCGGCTGAGCTCAATATTGGTTCGGAGGGTTCTGTAGGCTTCGGAGACCGGCGATTTGCGGTCGAGGTTGACGATCAGGCGGCTTTGGAAGGTTGAGATAAACTCATCCCCGCTTTTCTGGGCCGCTTTTTTTCTCAGGCTTTCATTATCCATAGAGGGGATCATGGCCATGACGGAGAAACCGGCTTTCTGAACATCTTCCTTGGACTTGACAGTATTGTCCAGGAACTCCCGGATGAAGATAATACCGATGCCCAGTCCCAGGCCGAGGAAACCGCCGAGGAGTAGATTCATCTTCTTCTTGGGTTTGATGGGATATTTGGCGGGCACGGCTTCGTCGATGACATAGACATTGCCGATCTGGCTGGCTTCAGTGATGCGGCTTTCCTCATAGCGCTGTTTCATGAGGAGATAGAGTTTTTCATTCCCCTGCCGATCGCGTTCGAGGCGGGCATAGCTGATCACCTTCTGCGGCAGTCTTTCGAGTTCCTGGTTATAGAAGGTCACCAGTTTTGCATATTCGGACACTTTGGCCCCGTTGCTGATCTGTTCGGTCTGCAGCCGCACGATATCCTTGACCAGGGTCTGGTTGACGCCCATGGGATCATCGGGACCGGGGATATAGCCGAAACTGATAAGCTTCTGGGTTTCGCTGTTGAGGCGTTCCTTGTAATTCTTGATCTGTTCCCGGGTTTCATCCATCAGGAAACTCTCATTTTCATAGCCCTGGTTCTTCAGGGAAATGAGTTTGGCCTCGAGGCTGGCGATCTCGATCTGCAGGTTGAGGATGAGCGGATTGGAGGTCTGGATCAGGGAGTTGAGGAGTTCCTTTTCCTTATTGTTCAGCTGTTCCCGCAGATAATTGTACTGGGTCATGATGACCTGTTCTTCGGCGACGGCGGTATTGTAGATACTTTCAAAATCCGAGAGCTGGGTGATCAGTTCCTGGCTGGCTGCATCGAGATTGACGACGCCTTGTGCCTGCTGAAATTTCTGGAGGGTGTCTTCGCTGGTTTTCAGATTCTGTTCAATGGACACGAGCTGCTGGCTGAGAAATTCCTTGACCTCGCCCATGGCGCCGCGATTCCGTTCCAGATCCATATCATAGTACATTTCGGACATAGTATTGATGACGAGTGCGGCTTCGATGGGGCTGCGGCTCTGATAGGTGATACGGATGGCCTGTGTCTCGCGGATGGTGGAGATGGTGACACTCTGCTGCAGAGAGGTGGCCAGGTCCCTGATATTCTCCTCTTCCGAACGCTGAACCACCGTGCTGTCCGGTTGCTGTCCCAGCAGAAGGACCCACTGCTTGAGGGCTGTGAGGGGACTGACCTTTTCCTGCTGCTCCCGGGTGCCCCCCAGCACCAGCAGGCTGTCCTGCCCATGTCTGCGCTGCAGAGTGCGGATGGTACGCACAGCCAGGTTGCGGCTTTTGACGATCTCCAGCTCATTGTTGATGCGCATCTGATTGCTGCCGAAGGGGCTCATCATATCGAACATACCCACTGCGGCATCCCCTGAGTTCTCGATCAGCAGCAGCGTACTGCTTTCGTAGACCGGTGGTGTGGTGAAGGTATACCAGCCGGTGAGGGCGACTACGACGATGAAGGAAGCAATGATGATCCACTTGCCCTGAAGGACAATGCGGAAGATCTCCTGAATATTGATCTCTTCCTCTTCGTCAAAGCGGTTGTATGGATTGTTCGGAATCTGATTCATATTTTGGATGTCCCTAGTTTTAAATGTCGTGAAATATACAAAAATGCATGAGTTAAGTGAATCATTTTATTCAGTTTGCCGGTGCAAAAAGCAGGCCTTGTGTGAGCTGATTCACAGAGGCGTGCAGGATAAGGGGGACTCTGTCCCGGCCTGCGGCCGTGACAGACGTCCTCAACGGCGGGAAATGCGGGGGTCGGGCGCTTCGAAAAGAGCGGGCGGGGAGTGCCTCCGGCAACGGTCGGACATGAGAAAGTCGGGGATCATTTGACATCGTGGATGGAGACGCCGCTGCGCCAGAAGTACCAGGCGCCGATGAGAGTGATGGGAATGAAGCCGGACAGGTGCATCATGACGGCGAAGGCCAGGGCGCTGCTTTTCTCCACGGCGAGAAAGCCCAGAATAGCCACCAGGCCGCTGTGATAGGTTCCCAGTGCGCCGGGGGCGGAGGGGATGCTGACGGCGAAGGTGGATGTGGCCAGGACCAGGGCGGCTTCACCGACACCGAGGGACAGGCCGAAGGCCTTGAAACCGATGAAATAATGAAAACCGTAGATAAACCAGAGCAAGAGGGAGGAGGAGAGGATCTTCAGATAGTCATCCATTTTGAAGAGGGAGGCGAGGCTGAGGTGCAGTTCCTTCAGCATGCGTCCGAGGCGGCCTTTACGGTCTGAGAGCCAGAGGGTGATGCGGACGCTCTGGCTGCGGTAGACCCAGAGGCCGAGGATGAGCAGGAGAATGACGGCAAAGAGGGTTCCCTTTGTCTTTCCGGCCCAGTCCGGCAGGGTCATGCCGGCACTCATGATGACGAAGACAATGAAAAAGGAGAAGAGATCCATGATCCGGTCGGCCACCACAGTGGGCAGGAGTTTGACCGTGCTGATGCCGGTGTATTTTGCGGCGGCGTAGGCCCGCAGCAGTTCTCCCAGGCGGAAGGGCAGCACATTGTTGCCGAAGTAACCGATCATGACCGCCCGGTAGAGAGGTCCGACACGGGTTGCGCCCAGGGGCTTGATGATATACTGCCAGCGCCAGGCGCGGACAAAGATGGAGAGGATCATCAGCAGCATGGTGAGCCCGTAATACCAGGGGTTGATGAGCAGGATCTGTTCTCTGACCGTATCCCAGCGGATATCGCTGAAGGCATAGAAAAGGGCGGCGAGAGAAATCAGGATCCCGCCGTAATTAACGAGTTTTTTGTTCAATGTATTTTACTTCTGTTCTTTCAGGTTGAGGCCTTCAGCGCTGAAACGCGGTTTACCGGCGCTTCAACCGAAGGTTTTTTTAGAGATCATGGCGAGAAATTCTGAGCGGGTCTCCATGTCATCGTGAAATTCCCCGAACATGGCGGAGGTTGAGGTAAAGCTGTTCTTCTTCTCCACGCCCCGCATCTGCATGCACATGTGCTGGCCTTCCACCACGACTCCGATGCCGATGGGGTTGAGGGTTTTTTTGATGGCTTCCGCGATCTGCACAGTCATACGCTCCTGAATCTGCAGGCGGCGGCTGTACATTTCCACGATGCGCGGGATCTTGCTGAGGCCGATGACCTTTCCGCTGGGGATATACCCTACATGGGCCACCCCGAAAAAGGGCAGCATGTGGTGTTCACAGAGACTGAAGAAGTCGATGTCCCTCACCACCACCATGCCGTTGCTAACTTCATTGTAGATGGCGTCACCCACCACTTCCTCCAGGGTGAGATCATAGCCCTTGGCCAGGAATTCCCAGCTGCGGGCCACCCGGTCGGGGGTTTTAAGGAGACCTTCCCTTGACGGGTCTTCGCCGATCTCCACCAGCAGACGGCTGATGATCTGTTCAATGTTCCTGCGGTCCGTTGCCATATCTTGATCCTTTCTACGGTTCAAACCTGCTGGAGAATTCACTGTTCTCCGCCACTTCGACGGAAAACAGGGTGATCCCCGGAGGTATAAGGGGTTTGAGTCTGTTGTAAAAGTAAAGGGCCAGGTTCTCGGTACTGGGCAGATGCTCCCGGAACCAGGGATCTGCATCGTTGATGGTCTGGATATCGAAGGGCCTGATGATCTGCTCCTCCACCAGCTCATGGATGTCATAGAAATTGATGAGCATGCCGCTGCCGGGGTCCAGCTCCCCTTTCAGACCCAGAGTGACGCGGAAATTGTGGCCGTGCACGCGGTGATAGGGTCCGTATTTTTTTTCGTTCTCATGAGCGGACAGATCTGCATCCCTGTAGTAATGGGCGGCGGAGAATTCGCAGCTGTGGTAGAGGCAGTGCAAAAAGCCTATTCCCCGCGGTAGACAACCCAGTTGTTGTCCGTTTCCCAGAGTTTGATCTCATGGAGCAGACCGGGTTGGAGAACCTTCTGCAGCTCTCCCCAGATTCCCAGGGCCAGATTTTCGCTGGTGGGAATGATGCCTTTCATGAAATCCGTGTCATAGTTGATGAATTTGTGGTCGAGTTTTTCGATCACCGTGTCCTCAAGGATCTTTTTCAGTTCCTTCAGATCGATGATCATGCCGGTGTCTTCGGGGATCTCCCCTTTGACCGTAACCTCCAGGGTATAATTGTGCCCGTGGCCGTTCTCCCAGGCGCATTTGCCGTAGACATCCTGATTCTTCTCATTGGAGAATTTCGGATTCCGCAGAATGTGACTGGCGCTGAAGGACACTTTCTTGGTCAGGTAGATCATTGTATTTCCATTTATCCTTTAACTTGTGTCTGATCCTCTCAGGCAGTTCAAAGCATCTTCATGCTGCATGCGGAGGCAGTGCCGGACAAGCGGCGGATGTTCTGTTCCGGGCGTTCAGTTCGCCGTGCCCTGCAGGCAGCTTTTTCATTCTATTTCAGGCTGTATCTCAAGCCCTTCCTTGATCATCCGTTCCTGCAGTTCAAAACGTTCTCTGCACTCAAGGCAGAACCAGAAACCCGGTGCCCAAGGAACCATAGCCAGCTCCTCTGTGCTGCCGCAGTAATTGCAGTCATCGCCCTCGCCGGGCTTGAGATCCATCGTTTCCATTGGGGAAATATATTGCCAATGCCCAGCTTTTACAACAACAAAGGACAGGCTGCTGTGATATCGGAATTCCGAAGATAGGGGGATAAAAAAAGCTGAAAAAAATGTTTGGATTTCGAGAGCAATTCTTATTATGTTAGCTGTAGAATAAAAGGAAATATCATGTACTTAAAAGAAATATCGCTCAAATCGCTCATACCTTTAATGCTACTGACACTGATTCTGACGGCGGGCTGCAGCACAGGACCTGAAATGAAGAAGCTTCAGCCTCAGGCGCTGAACAGCAACAGCGGTGCGGGGGGGCATGAATTTGAGATCAGTTTCCGCGCAGGCGAGGGTCACAATCATCCCACTTTTGCCTTCTGGCTGGAGAGCATGGACGAAAAATACCTGGAGACGCTGTTTGTGACCCGCAGTGTAGCGACGGGTTATTTCGGACATGGAGATCTGGGTGATGGGCGCTGGAGTCCTGACAGCGGAGCGGCCTACCGACCGGCCACACTGCCCTACTGGCTGCACAAGCGGATACCGGCCGGTGAGGCATTTGTGATGCCGGGCAGCGACAGTCCGGTGCTGGATGCGGTGACGGGGGCGACGCCGAAATATGATTTTGATCTGAGAGCCCGCAGCTCCGGAAGCTACACCGGGCCTTTCCGGCTGCTTCTGGAAATCAATCAGACCTGGGACTGGAATCAGCACTGGCACAACAACAGGTACCCTGAGGATCCGCTGTACAAAAGCAGTGCACAGCCGGCTGTCCTGTACGCAGTGACCATTGATCCCGGGCTTCCGGGCAGGGAATACGTTCTCAATCCCATCGGCCACAGTCACTGGTCCGGTGGCAGCGGTGAGATCTTCACTGATCTGTCAACCCTCACAACGGCCCTTCAGATCGCAGAACGGGTGCAGGTGCGCCTCGTCAAATAGTTGAGGCAGAAAGAACATAATGAATACAAGAGAAATGACTGGCGGAATAATGAGAAGNTTTGACGGATACAGACACTTCATGCGCAGCATGTTTAGAATATATACAGTCCTCATCATCAGCGCCGCGGCCCTGACAGCCCAGAACGGGACTATCACGGGACGGGTTGTGGACGCTGACAGCAATACGCCCCTGGCCTTTGTGAATGTCCTGGTGGAAGGCACGGACTTCGGTGCCGCCACCGATCTGGATGGTAATTTTATTATCACGGCTCTGGATCCGGGATTTTACAAACTCAGGGCTTCTTATATCGGTTATGAGACGGCACAGAGTGCCGAACTGCAGGTGAACAATGCAAAACAGGCTTACGCAGAGATCCGTCTCAAAGCCTCAGCATTGAATCTGGATGCGGTCACGGTCCGTCCGGAGGCCTTTATCAAAGTGGAGGAGACACCGCTGTCCGTGAACGAGATCCGCATCAGCGAGATCGAGACCATTCCCGGAGGCAATCGTGACCTGAGCAAGATCATACAGAGTTTCCCGGGAGTTGGGAGTACCCCTTCTTTCCGCAACGACATTATTGTCCGGGGCGGCGGCAGCAATGAGGTGGCCTTCTATATTGACGGGATTGAGATCCCCAATCTCAACCATTTTGCGACTCAGGGAGCCAGCGGCGGGACCAACGGCATCATCAACCCCGATTTCATTCAGAACGTACAGTACTACAGCGGTGCTTTTCCGGCCAACCGGGGGGATGCCATGAGCGGGGTCTTTGAGTTTACACAGAAAAACGGCAACAGTGATGTGCGCAACTGGCGCAGTGTGATCGGCGCATCGGATCTGGCCCTGACGACAGACGGGCCCATCGGAGAGAACACGACCATGATCCTGTCCGTGAGGCGCAGTTACCTGCAATTCCTCTTCAGCGCCATCGGCCTGCCTTTTCTCCCCACCTACACCGATTATCAGTTCAAAAGCCGCACTCTGCTCAATGACAAGAATCAGTTGAGCATCGTGAGTATCGGGGCCCTGGATGAATTCAGCCTCAATACCGGGCTGGAGAATCCGGATGAATTCCAGCGCTATGTCATCTCCTATCTGCCCAAGCAGGAGCAGTGGAATTACACCACGGGCATCACCTACACCCATTTTATGGGCAAGAGCTTCCAGAACTACGTGTACAGCCGCAACATGCTGAACAACAGTTCCTACAAATACCTTGAGAACGACGAAAGCAGCGAGGACAACAAGATACTGGACTATCTCAGTCAGGAGATCGAGAACAAATTCCGTTTTGAGAACACCTGGAGGGACAAGGGCTGGAAAGTAAACAGCGGTCTCAACCTCCAGTACAGCAAATACAACAATGACAGCTACCAGAAGGTTTTAGCCGGGGAGGCCCTTCAGGAAGTGAATTATTTCAGCGAGTTCGACCTCTGGTTCTGGGGTCTTTTCGCTCAGGTCAGCCGACCGGTTCTCGATGAGCGTCTGACCCTGAGTGCGGGCCTGCGGATGGACGCCAACAATTACAGTGAGAGCATGAGCAACATGCTCCAGCAGTTTGCACCGCGTCTGAGCGCCAGCTATCAGCTGAATGAGCTGACGGCACTGAATTTCAATACGGGCCGCTACTTCCAGGCCCCTCCCTACACAGCCATGGGCTACCGGGACCTGAACGGCGAGCTCGTGAACAAGAGCAATGAACTGAAATACATCTATGCCGATCATATTGTGGCGGGCATTGATTACAGACTGAATCTGGAGAGCAAGATGAGTGTGGAATTCTTCAGCAAACAGTACAGTCAGTATCCCTTCTCCGTGAGAAATCAGTTGAGCCTGGCCAATATCGGTGCCGATTTCGGTGTTGTGGGCAACGAGGAGGTCACATCCAGCGGAGAGGGGCGGGCCCTGGGAGGAGAATTCCTTCTTCGCTATTCGCCGGAGAACGGCCCCACCAACGTCATTGCAGCCTACACCTACGTGAACAGCGAGTTCAAAGACGCCGAGGGGACATGGGTTCCCAGCGCCTGGGACAGCAAGCATATCTTCACCCTGACAGCCACCACAGCCTGGGGCAACATGCAAACCTGGCGGGGCGGCTTCAAATGGAGATATGTCGGTGGTCTGCCCTACACGCCCTATGATCTGGAGAACTCTTCTCTGGTCAATGTCTGGGACACACAGGGTCAGGCCTATCTGGATTTTGATCTGTTCAACACAGAGCGCTTCCGGGCCTTCCACCAGCTCGACATGCGCATTGACAAGACCTTCAACATGCGCAGATACAGTCTCAACCTCTATCTCGACATTCAGAACCTCTACAACTTCCAGGCGGATCAGCAGGATATTCCGATCCGGCGTGTGGATGCGAGCGGTCTGCCCATCATCGTGAATCCGGATGCACCGCTTGACGAGCAGAGATACGACATCTATCAGCTGGAGAACAGTGCCGGGACCGTGCTGCCGACCATCGGGGTGATCTTTGACTTCTGATCCTGTCCAGGACCGCAGATGACCGCGGATGAAGGCAGGACCACGGATGACCGCGGATGAAGGCAGGACCACGTATGACCGCGGATGAAGGCAGGACCACAGATGACCGCGGATGAAGGCAGGACCACAGATGAAGAGGATGTACGCGGATGACGCAGATGTTTTTTTTATTTTTTAACTGCAGGACCACAGATGACCGCGGATGAAGGCAGGACCACAGATGAAGAGGATGTACGCGGATAACGCAGATGTTTTTTTTATTTTTAACTGCAGGACCACGGATGACCGCGGATGAAGGCAGGACCACAGATGAAGAGGATGTACGCGGATAACGCAGATGTTTTTTTTTATTTTTAACTGCAGGACCACGGATGACCGCGGATGAAGGCAGGACCGCAGATGACCGCGGATGAAGGCAGGACCGCAGATGACCGCGGATGAAGGCAGGACCACAGATGAAGAGGATGTACGCGGATGGCGCAGATGT
>JGI11705J14877_10001540_pt1 | contig 13116 bp, 22 predicted proteins | sample Etolaghawater15m_FD_14877 | JGI IMG/M metagenome (IMG submission 14877) | reverse complement strand
CGGACTCGACGCTCACTATGCAGGCGCTTCCCGCCGATGTGACTGTGACGACTGCGGCAGGACTGTCTGGCCTCGCTCGCATTGAAGACCACTATAGAATCAGCGACGGGATTCCGTCATGGGTAACAGGCTCCGACGCTCAAGCCCGATGGTATCTCGACCTCGTAAACGTTTCAGAATCAGCCGGTCAAAGCTTTAAGCCTCCCGGAGGCATCGCAACAATTGACGGATTCGAGTTTACGATGGCTCGCGGCCGTGGATTGGCTGCGATGAAGGCGGACACGTACAGGCTTGGCGCTGTCGGGCCGGTAACACTGGGAGCTCCTATTGACGGCACAGAGGCCGAGATCGTCACTATCTCAGCGGCTCCATATGCGGGAGAGTCTGCATCCTCTCCGACTGGCCCAGCCCAGCCAGCATGGGTAGGAACTGAGGCGATCGATGTGCGCGGAGCGGTCCCGCCTCCGGACATCGCTGATGGTGTTTCGACGTATACAGCAACCCACAACGGCACGACGGTCTTTGTCGCGCGCGGAGTCCTTCGCACCTTCACCCGTGCTCACTCGCAAGGCGTCGCCGTCTTCGGAGGACTGCCAACGCCGATCGGCCAAGTTGGTCGCGCGTTTGTGTATCCTGACGGTCATGATTCACACGCTGACAGGGTCGCAACGGCGAAGGGGACGATTGACCTAATCAATCCGAGCATTGCCAATTCAACCGCCCAACGTCTTGGGCTCGCGTCTCCACTGTTTACCAGCGCCGGGATTGTCGGAGACCGCGCGTGGATTCGTTACCGGCCGATCGAGTCTCCAGGAGGCAGCCCAGCATCCGCAGAGCAGAGCGATGGATCAATCTGGAAGTTTGGAACTAGTCACGAATATGCAGCGGTAGACCTTACTAGGGTCAGCTTTGCAGCAACAAACATTGACGCGAGCGGACTCCAGACATGGAAGTACACATTCTCGTCTAGGATAACCACTCGAACTGATTTTCCGATGATTCGCCCAGCGCCGGACGTGGCAACGTGGGAGCATCTAAATCTTCAGCGACTTTACGATCATTACTTCTACGGCTATCCGGACAGGAGGCCGGAAGACATGCCGGAGGCAAGGCGAAGGGTAATTTTCGTCGATTCTGATGGGTCAATCGGATTTGAGGCCACTGATATTGTCTCTGATGATGAGGGCCGTGGGCGCCGAGTTGGCGCGTCAATGTGTCACATATTCTACCCGATTACATGGGCCAGAACGCGCAACGATTTAGCGGCTTACATCAACACTAGGCGATTAGTTGAGGTAAATCCGGTGGATGTGGTCTTGGAGATCCTGACATCCACGGGGTACGCATCGAACGGATCCCATGACGGAGCTCCGTCTCTGTTTGGTCTGTCTATCGACCGCACAACGATTGATGAGGCATCATTCACAGAGGTCGGAAACCGGTTTGATGCGACAGCGATCACCGCTGGGACCGTTGCTCTTGTAGCGTCTGAAGAGAACGACCTAAGCGATCGTCTCTCTGTCCTGCTCAAGACGTATGGCCTCGCCATTGCCACTACGACCACGGGATCCATTAAGCTAATCGACCTCGCTCACATCGATTACGATACGAGCACGACGCTGGACGAGGGGGATCTGGTCGCTGGAGTCCCATCTCTTCACATTGACGCAGGCAACGCGATCAACGGCGTGTCTTTGGAGTATAAACATCCATGGAGGAGTCCAGGAGAAGCAGGGTTTGAGCAAACAATTGTCGTCCAGGGATCCACGGGCGGTCTGCTGGACACTCTGCACAGGGCATCAGGCGAGAGGGTTAAGATCAAGCCGTGGTTTGCTGCGTCTGTTGGCCCTACTTCACGCGACGCGCTTGGAATTCGATGGGGACGAATCATAGAGCAGACCAACGGCGTAGTTGGTCGCATCGTCGCCAACGTAGACCCAGGATATTCAGGCCAAGTGGGCGACACTGTCTCTGTGACGCTTCCAGCATTCCCCAACGCGCAGGACTCGGGCGGCATGTCCGGCGCTCTGTGCCGAATCATCGACCGGATCCACGTCTCGCGCCCCATCGGAGACAACCCGCACGACCAGATCACTCTCCTGGCCTACGGTGTGACAAGCGCCGACAAGCCGCGACAGTGGGCGCCGTCGGGCGTGGTGTCGTCCGTCTCGACGAAGAAGGTCTTTGACCTCGAGACCGCCGCTTATCACGGGTCGGACTTTACGACGGACGCGACCAGCTTTACTGACGGCTCGAAGGTCGACATCTACAGCGAGAACTGGTCGCTGCGATCGACGGTTACGCCGGGGACCGTGTTATCTACCAGTGGCGACACGATGACTCTGAGCGTTGCGGCTGCCGGTGGCAGTGGCGATGTAACGCCGAGCGTTGGGGACAAGGTCACGCTTGCCGCTGAATCCTCCCAGAGCGTGAGCGAAGCCGCCAAATGGGGCTGGCTCACTACCTCGACACCCGGATACCTCTGGCGATGACCTGGACCCCCATTAAAGACACAGACTTTCCCGCGGATGAAGCCCCCGTAGCATCCGGCATCGGCGTGGATCTGGAGGTAAACACCGATCACAACCTCGCGCGCCGGCTTAAAAGGTTTTCGGTGTCCTATAATCTGGGACCGACGAGCTCTGGCGGCAGCACTCCACCGGCTGGTGATTCTACTCTTATCGGTCCCACCCTCGACGTTGCTGGCTCGTCGACTTCAGACACTGAAGCGATCGGGCTAAAGTTGAGTTCACCGCCGACGATGCCGATCGCGGTCCCTCTCGGCGCTTGGCCGTTGTCCGCGCGCGCTACGTCTTTGCGCATGGTCGTCAGTTGCACCACTGCCAACGCAGACGTTGACCTCTACGCCTTTGCAGTCATCGACGGCGCCACTGTTCCGATGTCTCCACTGGATGGACTCACAGAGGGTAGTGAGGGGATCGTGTCGTTTTCCTCTGCAATCACTGGGACTGCGGCACATGTGGCCGTCGGTACCGGTACTCCATCGGGCGGCTCGCAGAATGGCAAGCCCGTAGCGCTCACGATTGACTTAGCCCCGGGCCGCGCTGATTTCGGATTCGCTGGAGATGCTGACGCCAGCCATCTGTGTCGTTTGTACCTTGCAGTCCTTTCGTCTGTCGGGGCTCAGGATTCTGCACTGGGTCAATCGTCGGTGAGTAACTATCAGGAGGGAGGGCGGAGGATTACGCTAGCCGCTCACTGGAATCATGTCTGGGGCGTGAATCCTGGCCCGTTCCATCGCTGGATCTATTTTCCTGGCAATGCAGATTCAGAGCTCCGCTCTACCGCTGACAGTTGGATGCCTAAGTGGCGAGGAGTCCTTCAAGGACGCCCGGAAGACTTGGACGCTGTCGGCTCTTCGTCAAATAGCTCGTTTGTGGTTCATCCTCCGATCGGCACAGATTCGGCGTTGCGGACGGATTCAGACTTTGAAATTTACACTGTTGGGGAGATCACCATCCAATCCGTAAGCATTCAGGAGGTGGGAACGTGACAAAGGCAATCAATCCGCAACAGTCACTATCCAGCGCCGCTGATACGCAGAGGACAACCGGGACCAATGCTAGCGCGGCAAGCCTCAACGCCCTGCTAATACCGATGGCACACATGAGCGGGCGCATCGTCCCTATTTACGGCATGAGGCCAACGGCGCACAATTCAAACTCTAGCGCCTATATCGAGGTCGATGGATGGAACGTCCCATATTATCCGACGCATGGCCTATGGAGAGACGACGACGAAGACGCGCTTGACGGTGCGTGTAGCGGTCTTTTCATCGGGCCAGTAACTGAGCAGTTTGGCCCATCTTATACGGTGGTTGTCTCTGGACATCTGCGCCATCCATCCGCACCGGCATCAGGTGAAGCGATTGAGGTGTTTCCGCTCACTGCGGTCTCTGAGTGGGACAATCTCTCCGCAACGGCCACGGAAAGCGAAAGCGTCAGCCCGTCCATTGTGGGCCGGCGATCTGCAAGACCAGACCCAGGAGGCAGGCTCGACGTTCACGCAATCGCCGAGCGCTATGCGGATGTCGGAATGTACAATCTGACATGCAGGGACTGTCCAGGAGTGGGCTCCATCTCAGCGCTTTTCTCCTCGGTCGCAGTGCAGACTGGAGAGGCTGGGTCTCTGGCGACGGACACAGACGCTCACATCGTCACAGAAATGACGATCGGAGACGTTGGGACCGAGACCGCGCGCGCTCGGCTCTATGTGGGATCCGTGCTTGCTCACGGAATCAACTCCGAAGACGCAGACACGTCTTCTGATGCGTCGACGGGCTACACCGTGATCCCTGGCGTGTTTCCATTCGAGCAGGCGTTTGGCGGAGGCGCCCCGAAGTCGGGCCAGATGCTCACGCAGCCGATGCTGGACCTGATCCACGCGGATCGCACCGCCTACGGAAACCGGTTCCAAGTGTTGACCAGTGAAGCTCGGAAGGAAACGACCGACCAGACCGAGCCGTGCGCCGCGTTTCGGTCAGACTCCTCGTCTACGTGGTCGATCGCGCATCTTAGCTATTTCCGATTACCCGATGTTCTCCCAGGATCCGAGAATCGAACCACGGCCGGCACCGGTGCATCTGCCACAACGCGCGGAGCTCTAACCGCCCGCGTGATTCTGCGGAATGCCCAGGTTAAAATCGGGATCCGCAAAGCGACCATTGCCGGCACTTATGGCCAGTCAACCACCTATGGCTCATGGGTCATTTCTACGGCGACGAATTCGGCGGCGTCATGGACCGGAAAGGATCTGGAAATCCTCTTTCCCTCCGGCATTGCTCCCGGCGACGACTACGAGATCGGGATTTGGTGGAAGAGTTCCGGCGCGTCGACGGGCTATCTGCGAGCCTGGACGGTCTGGGAGCCGCCTTTGACAAGCGTCGCACCTTAGTTAAAAGTCACACACACCAGAAAGGAGAAGACTGCTATGTCCGCTACACAATGCCCGGTTCTTAACACGCGCTCTGCGACCACTGCCGGCGCCCAGTTGTTCACCACTGCCGATCTCGCATCTGGGTTTCTAGCCGACGCCCTCGCGCAAGACTCCACCCAATACCGGATCTGGTTTCGATCGAGTTCTGGAAATTGCTTCGTCGGTCCCTCGGGGCATGGCGGCGGAGGCGGGGACTACGATGAGTTGATTCAAGTCGGATCCACTGAGTACCAATGGCCGGACATGGTGCGCCGGGAGGATCTCGGGGACTTCTACGCCTATGCGTCGTCTTCGAAAGACTTCTACACTCGGATTGCTAAGGTTGTCGCATGAGCGCCGTTGGCCGAATGGCTGCGTGCTACGCTTTGACGGGCTGCGTCGACCCGTGGCCCTACGTGGCTGGCATCGGCAAAAGCGGCGATATTGGCGACTATCTGGAGGCGCTCCAGGCGTATCTTGACGCCATCGGTGTTGAGTACTTCACGGCGCTCGAGGTTTCGACGCCTTCGAAGTCGTCGCAGCAGGTCGCGGCTAAGACGGGCGCCGACCGTTCGCTTTACCGCGGAAAATTCGTTCTGGTGTTGCCGGTGTGGCTCTGGCCGTCGATGGGCGCCGTGGTCTTGCTTGCTGACAAGATCCGGCGCGCACACGGAGCACCCGTGATCATGCGAAACGGCGTTCGGCCATGGTGGATCAATCAGCAAGTCGCTGGATCTGGCATCGCCTCAGATCATCCCCAGACCGCAGCGGTTGATCTTGATCTATCGCAAGACGGGGACGCTAAAGCGGCTCACGCGATGGCGCTGGAGCTCTACGAACTCCACGCCAAGGATCTAGATATTTCGATGGGCATCGGTGAAACCGTGGTCCACTTGGGCGTCCAATCCCCTCACGGGCATCGTCGATGGTCGTACTAGTCGCCACGGCCGTAGCGTTTGCCGGGTGCGCCGATGGGTGCGAATCCGTCCGCGTGGGTTGCTACGAATACCTTAGCGCCGAGTGCGCCGCGGATGTTTTCCTATGTTGGTCTGAAATCCCCTACGGGGAGAGGCCGGCGCACTGTGTCGGAGACGAGTGCTTGCCTGTAGAATGGGCCGAGTGCGAAGTAGTCCGGCGCCTATCTCCTGACTGTGAGTGTTGAAGATGGAAGAGCGATTTCCAATCCTGAAGGCGATGCGCTGGGATCACCTCCCGCCGCACCTTCAAGACATTTCTCGCCCGTTCTGCGAGTTGGCGCATCAGGTCGCCGCGCGCGCGGGTGGTTCCCGGTTCTCTGGAATGGAAACGGCCACCGCCCTCCGCAAACTGCGAGAGGCGAAGGACTGCGCCGTTACCGCTGCCCTGGGTGATTAAATGATGATCGACAAACTGAAATCCGCCGACACCTGGATCGGCGCTCTCGTAACCGCTGCGATTGCCGCGGCGATCTTCCTCTTTCAAGCGGCTGGACATGAGCCGCCCGCCGAGCTCGTCGACGCTCTAGAGGAGCGAATCAACGACGGCAGCGGCGAGGCTCTTGAGGACGTCGACGAGCCGGCCGCAAAGCCCGAGGGCAGCGGCGAAGGGTCGGGCGAGGTCGACGAGGGCAGCGGCGAAGGGTCGGGCGAATGAGACGCGTTGATGCGCTCATTCTGGCCGCTGCGGTATCGGTCGCGCTTCTGTCGTGTGGAGGCGCTCAGCGCGGCAATCCGTGCGACGTGGGCGGAAAGGTGGCCGAACACGTCCAGCGCCTCTCCGGCGTCGCTGCGTTCGTCTGCACGGCGCTCGGGGGCGATAGCGAGAAATGCCAGCGTCACACCGGATACGTCAACCTCGCCGCGGACACGTTCAACGCGGGCTGCGCGTTGACAGCCGAATGATCATGTCTCAGCGCCTACGAGACGAAATCGCGATCGGCGTGTGCGTGTTTCTCGTAGTCGTTGCCTTCGTCCTCTGGATGGGGCTCCAGCGATGACCACACCGAAGCGGGAAGAAGTGACGGAACACATCAGAGCCATCCGCGAGGACATCCGCGAACAGCGGAAAGAATCGAAAGACCATGCGAGGCTTATTACTGAGCTAACCGTCACCGTCTCGAACCTTTCCGATCGGGTAAACGACTACCGGGAGCAGTGCCGCGGCGAAAACGACGCGATCATTGAAAGGCTAGACAATATGTCGACCGTTAAACCGAAATTGGTGATGTTTCTGGACGAGATGACGATCGGCCGAATGGCGACGCTGGTCGGCCTTTGCATGCTGGCCGCGCTGACGGTCGGCGGTTCATGGTGGGTGGCGCAGACGGGCAATCTACCGTCCGAGTTTCACCATGTAGGCCACGAGGCGCAGACTCCCGCCGTTGTTCATGAGATAACCGAAGAGGAGAGAGCGGAGCGCAAAGCAGCGGCGCGCGAGGCCGTTATCGAGTTGCTTCAAGGCTTTCCAGGCGCAGACGCCGAGTAGCTCGTCCATCACTTCGCCCCCTTCGCAAACCTCAACCGCGCCCGCACAGCGTCCGCAGTCACCCGCTGGCCACGCTCAAAGCTGAGAACAGCGGCAATCTGCGGCGCCGTCGCTGCGAAGCCCCAGGCGGCGAGTTGCTCGCGGATCTCGAGGACTCGTCGATCGGTGGCGTGGTCGCGTTCGGGGCCGCGGGCTCCTTTGCGGGGCGCTACCACTGGACACCTACGGATCGCGCTCCTTTGTCGTCGCTGGGGTCGTAGGGCCAGCCGTCGGCGCCGATGCACAGCCCAATCACCTGATCGCGGTATCCGTCCATATAGAGCCCGCGCGCCGGCTCGGTCGTCGGGGGCGATGGGTCGCGGCTCTTCTGGGCGGCGGCGTATCCTCGTGCGTAGCTGGTCATCTCAGTTGCTCCGTGTGGTGGTTGCACCCCGAAACCCCGTGCGATTGCTACGGGGCGGGGGTTGGTGGGTGGCGCGGGCTAGGCGTCCGTGAGTTCGTCCCTGAACGTATCAAGCGACTCCCCGAACGCTGACCATGCGTCCTGAAATGCCTTCTCACGGGCATCAATGAACCGGCAAAGCATCGCCGCGGCTTCAGCCCGATCGCCAAGAGGGCCACGGGAAATGCCCGGAGTGTTGGGGCAGTCCGCCAACTTCAGCCACCATGCGCCGGGATGCTCCCCCGATGGTGTCTGCTCGATCAGCGAATAGAACTCCAGGAGCCGGGAGCCGTCACACCACCAGACATGATTTACCCACTTCCGAACGTCCTTCACGTCCTTCATGTCAGCCACTGGACTGGCCCCCGCCCGATCAGGATCCCCATCACCACATATCCAACGTGCGTGGGGCTGAACGAATCGAAGCCGTGATCCGACTCGACCATTTCCTTGAACGCCGCTGCCGTTTCCGTAGTCCACGGGCGCAGCCGGTTCCTGAGCCCGGCTGCGGAGAAGCCCTCGAACCAGAAGGTTGCAGACTTGTGTGTTGTGACCGTCACGCCGATCTTTCCCGCTGGGGTGACGAATACCTTTGCCGTGCATGGGTTCATTTCGTTTTCCGTTGTTGGCGCGCGCCCCTGCGGGACTACCAGCGGAAGCCTGCGAGGTGTGCCCCTAGCGCCTCTTTGCTGGCGAGGTCAGTCGTGCCGAAGAGTGGGAAGAAGACCTGGAAGCCGCGCGGCCCGTGGGGGGTGATGAGGACGCGAGTCCCGTTGCGCTGGATTCGAACCGCGCCATTCTCTCGGGCGGTGGTGGTGATGGTGTCGATGGACTCAGAGGGGCTCAGGGTCTTCATTTCGTTTCCGTTGTTGGTGTTGCTCTCCATGCCCAGAACCATACCCCCTCAGATTATCGAGTCAAGTTAAATCGACAGAATAATTGTGCGGGGTATTCTTTTGGCCCCACTCGTGAGCAAAGACCAGTTTCGCCACACGCCGGCATGGGGTCGCGCACACCTCGACGAGCACGCCGGCCCGAACGCCCATAACCACCCAATCACGGCTGCGGCGCTGGTATAGGATGCACCGCGTCGCGTAGCTGGGGTGAATGATCCCGGTGGCCAGATAGGGCCGCGCACCCTCGCGATCGAGTACAGCCATGCACTCGGCGGCTGTCCGAATGTCGGCGCGACGGGTGGAACACTCGGCGGCGTAACTCAAAATGGAATGGACGAGTCATCGAATCCGCCGCCCGGCTTCTCATCCCTCGCCGGCTCCTGACGCTGACCCCCGCTCCCCTTCGAGTCGAGGAACTGCACCGAGTTCGCGACGATTTCCGTCGTGTAGCGCTTGTTTCCGTCCTTGTCGTTCCACTCGCGGGTATGGATCCGGCCCTCAACGAATGCCTTTGATCCCTTGCGGAGGTACTTGGCGCAGTTCTCACCGGAGGCGCCCCAGACGACGCAACGGATCCACTCGGTGCGCTCCTTGCGCTCGTTGCTGGCCTTATCAAACCAACTCTCGTTGATCGCAATGCGGAGCTCGCAAACTGAGGTCCCGCTCGTGGTGGTCCGTAGCTCTGGGTCGGCGCCCAGGTGCCCAATACCCATGAATTTGTTCAGCATCCTTCTCCTCTTGTGTTGTTGCGCCGTTTGGCGTCTGAATGGTGTCCCCCGGACTCCTGAAGCCCACTCCGTGAGTCCGAGGGTGGCCGCGAAATGCGGCCGTTACTTGTAAAACTCCTCAACAATTCGGCGCGCTTCGTCGACGCTCCGGTTTAGGTAGTGCGATCCAAGTTTGCTCCTCGAGGACGCGCAAACCTTCGGCAGTGCGTCGGCGCGCGCGGTAGTTCGCGTAGGCAATCGCGACGCGCTCGGCCCATTTGTCTACGTCGTCAGGCATCGCCATCCCCCTTGGATTGCGCGTTGACCCACTCGATCAACTTGCTCTGGGTCTCGCGGATCTCGTCATCCGAGAGCGTTGAGCACTTCAGCAACTTGGCAGCGGCGGCGCTCGCGTTCTTTACGCCGTTCCGCTGGAGCTCCTCGATCTGGCCGAGAAGACCAGAGACGAACGGCGACAAGTTCGCGGATTGCGCGTTACTCTGTGCAACCGTGGCTTCTCGCTCGATGTCGTCGCCGGTAGGAATGCAGAAGAGGAGCCGAAGCAGGTACTTCCTGGCGCCCGTAAGAGCCTTTGCGGTCCCTTTGTCTTGCTTATCTACGCCCTCGCCCGCGATCTCGATTTGCATCCACTCGCCGGACGAATGAGCGACGCGCCACGTCTGAACGATGACGCAGCGATCACCGCTCCGATCGAGTTGACACGCCACCGGAAGAATCGCGACCCCGTGTTTGGCTAGTGCCGGCTGCACAGCCGCGGCAAGGTCCTCGTCTGATGTGTAGGTGTACTTGTGGTGTGAATTCTTGCCCGTGCCTCGCACGTATCCCACTTCGGCCATTACGGCGCCGATTGCTGATACTAGCGCTCCGATTGATTCGCTCTGCATTGACTACCTCCATCCCCACGCGGGGGGTTCTGCGATGTGTTCGATCTCTTCCTGGCGGTTGTAGATGCCCGGCGACGTTTCCCACGAGTGGATCCGGTCCAGCGCATCAGACAACTTCTCCCGTCCTTGCTCGATGAAAGCCGGCGACATGGTGATCGCATGAATGATCACCCGCCCTCCTGTCTTGAGGGTCGACTTGTCGACCACTAGCCAAGTGAACACGTCCGACCGGTGCCCGTGCTCGCGCAACACGTCGAGGTAAAGCGCGGCGGATAGGTCGTAATGTAGGCGGTTCGCTTGCGCAATAAATGCGCTCCGACCGGCGCCCCCTTTCCAAGATTTAACGTCGGTGACGCGGGTCGCTTGGAGCCAATCCGGCCGAGCCTTCATTGGCCACTTGCGGCCGTAAATGCCGGGATCGTTGTAGGTGACGTCCGCGAAAAACGAGCGCTCCCCAACGCCATCCGAGAACAGACCTTCGCCCTTCACAAACGCGTGAGCCATTACGGCGTCGGCGCATCGGTGCATCTCGTCCCATTCGTCCTGACTGACGAACGTTTTGCTCGCTGCGCTGGCCCCATGCTCCGAGAGAATGTCAGACCAGAGAACGGCGCCGGGGACCGATTCGCGGACCATGGCTGCGAGCTCTTCGCGCTTCTTCCCCGAGTACCCTTTGACGCCCGCGGAGCGTAGCGCGCCTTTGAGGTCGTCGGACGTCTTGAGCGCGTGCGGGTAATCATCTGGCCGCGGTGCCACCACGTATCGATTATGAATCTCCTCCGGTTCGATGATCGCGCAGTGCAGGCGGTTCCCTTCGTCGGCCGCTTGTCGGCTGATACCGCTTGGCGCTGTCATCCGTTCGGGATGCGTCAGCGCGCGCTTAATCGTGGTCGAGCCGAGCGACGGGTGCGCGTGATACTCGTCGTTGCTCATAATCACGCCGCCCGTGGACGTCGCGCGAATCTCCGGAGGTGGCGCGGGTGTCTCTGTATAATGCGGCAACAAAGCCCCCGTTTTGGTGAAATGCTCCGAGTGGAGATCCGCAACCGTGCCGCGGTCGATAACCTCGCCGTTAACCGTCAACGAATGATGGCGAGTCGCCGCGTCTCCGCTGTCGATGCTCCAACCGTCTCCGATAACCTCGGCGGTCCCGTCGTCGTTCAGGCTCGATTGAGCGTCGGGGAAGAGGGCGGCTAGTCGTGATTCTGTGTCGCTCACTGGTAGCGCTCCATGTGCAGAAGTTCGGCGCCGGCGTCGCTGTAGGCGTCCTCGGTCAGATTCCAAGCCGCGTCAGTCGCGTTAGACTCTGCGAGGCCGCAGCGGAGACACACTACGTACGGGTGAGCGTTGGCGCCGCAGTCGGGGCACGGAATGAAGGGTTTGTCTTTCATGCCAGCGCCTCGGCGTGGTCGTTGGTTTTCATCGTTCTCCGTGTAGCTGGAAGTGCGAGGTGTTCCCCGACAATGAACGCACCCAGGCGGCGTGTCAAGGGTGAAGGGTTGACACTCGCAAAGGGCGGCGCGTATGGTTGCGGGCATCACCTAACGAGGAAAATGAGCAACCCACCAACGAAACGACAACTAGACATCCTGCGATTCATCGCGCGCTACTCCGCCGAACACCACTACGCGCCGTCCCTCCGGGATATCTGCGACGAGCTCGGGACCACTGGAACCAACGGCGTGGCGGAGCACCTGGAGCGGCTCGAGAAGAAGGGGCTAATCGGCCGAGCCCCGAAGGTTCCGCGCGGGCTATGGCTGACGGATGCGGGCCGGGACGTGGTGGGAATCGATGATTGATCTGCGTCTGGGCGACTGTCTTGCTACGCTCCGCGCAATGCCCGACGCGTCGGTTGATTCCGTGGTGACGGATCCGCCCTACGGTCTCGGCAAAGAGCCAAAGGCGCGCGACGTTCTGCGCGCGTGGCTCGACGGCGAGGAGTTCAAGCCGGGCGGTGCCGGGTTCATGGGCAAGGCGTGGGACGCTTTCGTTCCGTCGCCGCTCGTGTGGGCCGAGTGTCTTCGAGTGCTGAAACCGGGCGGTCATCTCGTGGCGTTCGCTGGCTCNCGGACTTACGATTGGATCGTGATGGGCGTTCGGCTGGCGGGGTTCGAGGTGCGCGATCAGTTGATCTGGATGTATGGCAGCGGGATGAGCAAGGGATTCAACCTGCGCCGGATGCCGGACTCTGACTTCTGCCATTGCGAAGGCGGTGGGAGTCCACTACCGTCAGACCATGGCAAACAGGAAACCGAACACGGCGTGCGACCTTTGCGAGACGCCAATCTATCGCCGGCCGACGACGCTGGAACGGAATGCGGGCAAGTTCTGCTCTCGGGCGTGTCGCAATCGAGCGCACCCGAACTGCGGCCCCCGCGGGCCAAACCCGAAGTTAGCGCGGGAGAACAACCCGGCGTGGAACGGGGGCACCTACATCGAACCGGGGAAGGGCTACCGACTGATCCGAATGCCGGAGCATCACCGGGCGAGAAAGGGCGGCTACGTTTTGGAACACATCCTAGTGGCCGAAGAGATGCTAGGGCGACCACTGGCCCCTCTGGAGGTGGTTCACCACATCAACCATGTGAGGGACGACAACCGGCCGGAGAATTTGAAGGTCTACGCGACGCACCGCGAACACTGGATCGAGCATCACATGCGGGATTGCATCGCTGCGCGGAATGCGGGCGGCTAGATTCGTCCTATCGCGGATATGGCTCAGGGCTTAAGCCGAGCCATGAGCCAATAGTGTTGGCACGCAAGCCGCT
>JGI11705J14877_10001539_pt1 | contig 13119 bp, 9 predicted proteins | sample Etolaghawater15m_FD_14877 | JGI IMG/M metagenome (IMG submission 14877) | reverse complement strand
GGGCATCCGCAAGCCAAGCCTCGATCGTCGACGGATGTCGGGTCAACACGGGGACCGCAAAGCCGTGCTGCGTCGAAGCGGGCGATTGCAGTCGGCGGTCGTCCAGCCGCTTGCCGTTGTCGGTCACGACGAGGGCTCCGAACGCGCGATGCAGAAGCGGGTCCGGCAGTGCGAACTCCGCAAGCCCCTGGATCTGCATGGTCAGTTCCGGCCCCACGGACTTCGTGTTGTGGTGCACCCAGCCTACGGCGTCGGTCAGGTCGGTCAGCACGACGTCCGGTTCCACAATCGTCGGGGCGTGCATGCTCCGCGGTTTGCCGCGGTGAAGGTAGACGTCGCTCACCTCGATACTGGGCAGTTCGTGACGTTCTGTGCGCCACGGCTCGATGCCGGCCGTGACCGTGCTCGGCGTCGGCGTCTTGACAGTCACGTAGACGATCGGTTGCATGGCGTCGACCCACAATTCGACAACGGCAGCTCGATCACCCTTGCCGCATTCGATCCGCATCGTGCCTGTTCGCAGGTCGAGCGTCTGTTTGAACGGCATCCCTTCCTGCAAGATGGATGGCTCGACGCGAACGCGGATCCGTCCGACCTTGAGCAGACGCCCGTTGTCGCCCCACGCATCGCCTCGGGCGACGTAGAAGCATAGGTCGCCGCCCGGCTCCACCCAGGCGTTCAGGGCCACCTCACCATTGCCCAGCGGCATGGAGCCGGAATAGTCCTGGCTGAACGAGTTCCAGACGACGTTGTAGGTCTCGCAGGAGGCCCCCGCGGGAAGAGCACCGTTACAGAGTGACGCAGACATCGCCAACCCTCCTGCGACTGCTGTTGCCAGGGCGTTTCTCATTGTCCTCGTCCTCGGGCTCAACGCGCTTGCGGGGACCGTGCTTGTTGCCGCGAGTCCTATCTGGAAGAACGCGGGGTTGCGCCGACAGCGCGGATGACGTCGGCCACGATCCCGAGGAAGCCGGTGGGATCGTCCTCGGGCTTCAGGAAGTCGTCCCAGGTCGGGTGTTCTCCCCAGCTCTGGACCATGAGCATGTCCGGCCGCGCCTCGCGCATGACTCTGTCGCGATGGAGTGCTACATCGCGGCTCCAGTCTGCCATGCTGTCCTTGGCGGACATCGCAGTCAGGATCGGACAGAACGAGAGCCCGGCCCGCATGGTGTCCGCCGCGATACCGCGGTAGCGGGCGTTCCCGGCGGGGCGCGAGTAGAGCTCGAATGGGTAGTCGGTCGTCACGCCGGCGAATATGTCCCGGTTGGCCGCGATAAGGGGCAGCACATCGGCGAAATCGAGCGTGTGCTCGCGGAACCGGTGGAAATCGACGTTGCGATAGACCATGCGTCCGTCCTCCAGGCGCTCTGGGCGAACGGCTTCCCTATAGGTCCAGAAATGGACATTCGGCAGCACCCGATACATCACGTGTCTGGCCTCCGGAACTTCCGCACGAATGATCTCCGCCATGCGGCGAAACGCCGCGATGAAGGTTGCGGGATCCGCAAAGCCGTGCTGGAAGCGTTTCTCTTCAGGTGCATCGGTCAACCCCCATTGTGTCAGAGCGAACGCATAAGGAAAGACGTTCTTCAGAACGGCGCCGTCCAAGTCGATGAAGGACATCATATCGATCCCGCCAGCGTCGCTAATGCGCTTCAGTCGGGCGATTTCCGATGTCGCCGCTGCCCGCGCCCAGACGTCGGTTTCGAACGCCGTCAGCATCGGTCCGCGGTCCCGGCGGATGTGGTCGAGAGCTTCGGCCTCGGATGGTTGACGCTCAAGCTGTTTTGACAGTTCCAGCCCGAACAGATCCTCCGGCAACGGCCACCGTCCCTTTTCGTAGGCAATGCGGAGTCCGCGACGTCGGCATTCCGCGAAGACCGCACGCAACTCGTCGTCCGACTTCCCGTCGATCTGGCTGTCCCAGAACTTGATGCCCTCGATGTGCCCCGACACGAAATCCCAGTCGGAGACGAGGGGTCTGCCGTCGGCACCGGTACGGAACAGACCCATGATCCGGAGCGACGCGATCCAGATGCGCGGCGCGGCGGGCGCGACGGTGCCCTGCATGGTGGCGTCCCTTCTGTTCAGGTTGACACAGCCAGCGCAGCAAAGAGCTGCAGCGACCGCCGCCCACCGCTCCCGACAATGGGGCCCCGTCACATTCACTGCGATGCGCACCATGACGGTGACAGCGGCCCGCACACCAGAGGCACACATCGGCTACGTCAGATCGGCCGGACGTACGGGCTTGCCTGTCCGGGCCGACTCGTAGAACGCGTCCATGAGTTGGCACTGGATAATGCCGTTGCGTGGACTCGTTCTGGGCTCGGCGCGACCGAGGATCACGTCGATGAAGTTGTGCGTGGGAGAAGGAGAGCCCATCTCTTCCTTGACCGGCGGATCCTCGACCTTCTGACCACCTTCGTAGACCTGCACCCACGTGCCGGCCCAGCCGCAGGCGTCCGTGACGATTCGGCCGTTCTCGAAGATGAATGTCGCTTCGTTGTAGCCCGACGCGCAGTTCCCGCTAACCGTGATGTTCGCGAATACGCCGCTGGCGAACTTGACGGACATCACGGAGTTGATATCGACTTCCGTGCCGTGCTGGTCGACGTAGGCGAAGACCTCTTCGATGTCAGACTCGACGCACCAGCAGAGCGCATTGAGCAGGTGCGCCCCGGAATCGTACGCCTGTCCGCCGCCTGAGAGCTTCGGGTCTTGCCGCCATTTGCCTGCCGTTCCCTTCTTCCAGTTCTGCGTGAGATGGCCCGTGACGAGCTCAAGAGCTCCCAGGTCACCGTTGCGGATGACATCCCGCAGGTATACCAGGCCGGGGGCGCACGGGGAGTTGTAGCCTACCACGAGAATCTTGCCGGTTTCCTCGACCCTGTCTGCGAGCGTGTAGGCCTGGTGGAGCTGCGTCACCATCGGCTTCTCGACGTAGACGTGGAGGCCGGCGTCCAGCGCCTGCATGCAGTGCTGGAAGTGCAACGTGTGCGGCGTCGCGATGATAACGGCGTCCAGACTGCTCTCTCTATACATCTCGGCCGGATCGGTGAACGTGGCCGGTGCGGGAACATAATCGGCCAGGTTCCTCTCGATGTAGGCATCGACCTGTGCCTCGCTTACGTCGCAGAGAGCCACGATCGTCGCGTCCGGGTGATCTTTGAGACGTTTGGCGTGGGCTCCCATGAAACCACCACACCCCAGCAAACCAATCCGCACCTTCGACATGCCGCCTTTCCTTTCTCGTTGAGCCGCCGCAGGCCCCGGGTTGCGTCGATGCTGTGCCGAAACTCCGCGGCAGATGGCCACTTGGGATCCTAAAATAGTGCAGCCGGTATGCTGCAATTGGTGAGATGCAACTCAGAAACGCGAGCCATCGTCGGTGCGGGTGTCGTCGGACATCACGGACTCGTAAGAGACGGGTTCGTGTCCGGCGGAACTGCGTGAGCCGATGCGTAGGAAGTACCGTATCAGCAACCACAGATCGTGGCGGAGCCCCGAGGTGACGGCATACATGACTTCAGCCGAGTAGAGCTGGTCCGGAGTCGGATGGCGGCCATAAAGCACGTCGGCTTCGGTGATGAGTCCCGCCTTGGAGCGTAGATAGAGCTCGCGCCAATCATGTGAGAGGGCCTCTACCTCCGCAATTGTACGTGGCATCACGCCGACGAAGCGAAGTTGACCTTTGGCGACGTGCCACAGGCCGGGCAAGATGCTCAGGAAGAACGCCTTGCATCGGTGGGTTGAAGGCGGGGGCACCCCCGGAATGACATCGGGGAAGGGGCAGAAGCCCAACTGCTTGAACGTACGCCACTGGAACCTATCCGGCGGCGACGGCAGGCGAATCACGTCGCGCGAGTGGAGCAGAGGCCCCCTCCGCGTGAGTTTCACGACGAGCATGGTCAGCAACAGCACCGGCCACAGCACCAGCAGCAGTACGATCGCCGTAACACGTGAGAGAACCGTGGCGATCGTCCGCCGCACCTCTCTCTCCGCCAGACTCGCCAGCAGGAAATCGGCGACAGGGATGTTGACGCCGACGCGCGCGTTGATCAGTCTGTTCTTGTCGATGATCACCTCGTCGAGCTCCAGGCCCTGTCCGACGTAGCTGCGCGGCAGGACGACCGAGTTCTGCAGGATCGAGTGTTTCTCGATCATGCACTTGCGACCGACTGCCACGTTTGGTCCCAGGGTCACGCCGACTCCCACGCTGCAGTCTTCGGCGATGTAGACGGGCGGCACGATGCTCGCCGTGGGGTGGATTCCCACGTTGCGCGAGATCCAGATGCCATCCTCCACTTCGTTCCCGCCGAAGATGAGGCCGGGGAACCGCTTGGCCAGTATGGACTTGACGGAACTCAGGTATGCGCTGTAACTCTCCGAGGAGAGACAGAGGTCTGTACGTACGGGCGGGGTTGCTTTCTGGGAGAGGGCTCTCGACACCAACATTTTTCCGAACTGCTCTTCGGTCGTATCCGGTCCCAACTCCTGCAACATCGAGACGGGCACCCAGGACCAGCCCGTCCAGGCGGCCTCCGTGTTCGTCTCTTGGCCCTGGCGAGGGATCTGGGCGTGCGTGATGGGAACGACGTTGCCCCCTTTGGGTCTGCAATCGGCGATGTTCACCCGCGGCAACCGGTTGCCGTGCGCGATCAGGATCGTGCCGTCCGGGTCCGGGAACGGGATTGCTTTGAGCCGGACGTAAGGACGCTCGGGGTCGCGGGCCAGGTGGAAACGGAATGTGCAGCCCCAGCGGGTGCCGTCGCCGAGGAGATCCTCGATATCGCCGGCGTGGTGGCACAGAATGAATTCCATTTCGCGCACGCCGTTCTCAGCGAGGTACTCCACCACGTGCTGGATGAACGGGCGATCCAACACGGGGACCAATGGCGCCGGCCAACGCTCGATGTTCGAGCCGTTGTCGTCTGTGCCACCAGTGGCGATGATGATCGCTCTCATGTCGCGTCGATGATCTCCACAATCACCAATCCCTTGGCCGACACTCGGATAAGGGATGCAGCAGAGCTTGAGGATGCAGCCTTTGCGGAAGCTAATGTGATCGGCCTTTCGTCCATGTCCAGTCCGCCCCCCGGGCCTGAAGGCGCTTTTGCGAGGGACTATGTGCAGGATGACCCCACAGCTTTGTTACGCGTGCTCTGGAAATTCCGCTGTCGCGGGCTATGTATTGCTTATACCTGCACGCAGTTGACCAGCCTCAACCGGAACGCTCGGCAAAACGATGGTCGAGTCCAGAATCAAATCCGATCCGCATCGCCTGGAGTTGCTCGAGGAACTCTACGACCGGTACGGCGCGGGAGGAGCCGCGGGGCGGCAGTGGACGTACTTCCGTAAGAAGTACTCGTGGATCTTCGTTGTCGGTGGCACGCAGTTTCTCAAGCGGATGATCGACATCGTCGCCGCGGCTGTGTTCCTGATCCTCGGCTCCCCTATCTTCCTCACCACGGTGCTCCTGATCAAACTGACCGACGGCGGACCGATCCTGTACGTGACGCCTCGCGTGGGCAAATGGGGGCGGGAGTTCCCCTTCCCGAAGTTCCGGTCCATGGTTGTGAACGCGGACAAGATCAAGGAGCAACTGCTGGCGCAGAACGACCATGGCGAAGAAGGCGTCACGTTCAAGATGAAGAAAGACCCCCGCGTAACATGGGTAGGGCGCTGGATCCGCCGATTCAGCATCGATGAACTGCCCCAGCTCTGGTGCGTTCTCGTGGGGCACATGTCCCTGGTTGGCCCTCGTCCCCCGCTGCCGTCCGAGGTGGCGCTCTACACACTCGCCGAGAGACGACGGCTCGAAGTGACCCCCGGCATCACCTGCATCTGGCAGGTGAGCGGCCGGGGTGATATCCCCTTCAACGAACAGGTCAAGCTCGACGTGCGGTATATCGAGAGCCAGAGCATCTGGATGGACATCAAGATCCTGTTGCGCACGATACCTGCCGTGCTCACTGGCCGTGGCGCCTACTGAGCATCCCGCCTACTCGATCTCGAACAGCTTCTGCACCCGCGAAATCCGCAACACCCGCCGGATCTCCGGGCCCACTCCCCGCAACGTAAAGCGCTGTTCCTGCTGTTTCTGCCGCCTCGCAATCTTCAGGAGGAAACCGAGGCCGGAACTGTCCAGGAAGTGGCAGTAGGACAGGTCCACCACGCACCCGCCCGGCCCAAGCGCATCCACAATCGAGTTCGCGTCCAGTTCCGCGAGTTGCGTCGCTTCCAGCGCCCCCCAGAATCCCACGACCGTTGTCTCTTCCCCCATGTCGATGCTGAACATGCACAGCGCTTCGTTCCATGCCAGACTGAGACGATCCACAACGTGCCTGGGCGTGACGCAGATTCTATCCTCGAAAAAGTCCAGTACCCGATTCATTTTCATGACGCGCCGAGCACGTTTCCCGACAAATGTGAGCAACCACGAACACCCCTTCTCGTCGGCGTCCCTGCAGAAGTGCATCAGACTCCCCAGTTCGCTGATCGTGAGCATGGCGACGCGGCTGAAGTCGATGACAACGCAGTCGGGAACAGGTTCCTCGTCCAGAATAGCGAACAACCCGGGCAGAGCGTCCGCGAGCCGTCGGGCGGGGCGGACAAGGCGTAGCGTCCGGCGCGCCGATAGATAGAGTCGCTCCTCCGCGTCGATAGGCTTGCCCGTCCTGCCCGAGCCGCTGAGTTTGAGCAACCAGTGGTAGGCGATGGCAGCGCCGACCGCCGAACCGAATTTGATGAACCCCAGGAAGTAGCGCTTCCACAACCGACGCGGTTCCACAACAAGCCTGAACAACCACTCGAGCCCCCAACGCTGCATCCATTCGGGGGCGCGCTTTACCTGCCCCGTGATGAAGCTGAACGTTCCGCCGATCCCCAGTGAAACGGGCACGCGAAGCCGGTGTTGGTTGCGCTGGAACCAGAGCTCCTGCTTCGGGTTGCCGAAGCCGATGAACAGGATGTCGGCGCCGGACGCATTCAGGCGTTCGCAGATGGGGATGTCCGTCTCCTCCGCATCCACGAGTTCCTCGCCTTGCGTGTGCACAAACGGCGAGTCCACCCCCGCCACCTTCAGGCCGGGGCATCGCTTGCGCAGCAGGTCGGCCGCTTCCTGAGCCGTCTCGAGCTTGCCGCCAAGAAGGAACACGGAACGGCCCCGCAGAGCGGCGACGCGGCATAGCTCAGGCACCAGGTCGGCTCCGGTCACGCGTTCGCGGAGTCCGCACCCCAGCAGGCGACTGGCCCACACCAACGGCATCCCGTCAGCCGTGCAGATGACAGCTTTGCGGAGCACACCGACCAGTTCCGGATGACGGAACCCACCGAACGTCGACAGGCAGTTCACGAGGAAGTCCACGTTGATCGTGGCCACCAGGTGCGGCCGTGTCTCCGGACCGAACGACTCGACGAGCCCGAAGATCCGTTCGGTCGCCTCCTCCATCGTCAGGTCGTCCACGGGGATGCCCAGGATGAGGCTTGTCCGGCGCTCCGTGGCCGGGAGCTCGGGGGGCGGAGTCTGGGTGGGATTACTGCTGTCCGCCATCGCTCTCCTCACCTTCTCGCGGTGTCCGGACCCAACGGTCGCGAGGTCCGCTGACGACCATGCGGAGGTAGACCGGTATCTTCCACAGAATGAACAAAGGCGCCGACAGCAACGCACGCCAGACGTAGCCGGGCACGCGGCGCAGGCGCAATCCCGACGTCACGTAGAGCACGTCGATCGCCAGCCAGGAAACAGGCCACACCCACGCATCCAGCCACATGGCCGTCAGCCAGACGCCCGTGAGGATCTGCATCATCACCAGCAGCGAAAACGGGAGTACGGAAAGCTCGATCACGCCATCCAGCGTCGCCCAACGCGGCCGTCGTAGCGTCTTGGCCAGCAGCTTCGGGCCATACTCGCGGAGCAACTGTAGACGGCCGCCTTCCCAGCGTTGGCGCTGCACATCCGCCTGGCGCGCGGACACTGCCATCTCGCCGTACACGATCGCGTCCGGGTTGTAGATCACCACGGTGTCCTGCAACAGGAGTTGCAGTGTGAACTCCACGTCTTCGTCGATTGAGAACGCCGGCCATCCGTTCTCCCGGACGATCCGTGTTCGGAACGCCATGCCGTTGCCCTTCAGCCCCGCTGTGCCACCCAGCACGTTCCGGCCCGCAGGCCGGAGATGGTGAAACACGGCAAGCGCTGCGGCGGAGAGCGACGTCCGCCAGTTGGCCTGCGGGTTGGAGACGCCGTAATATGCCTGCACGGCCTCGACGCCGGGCACGGACAGGCTGGCCCCCATCTCGGTGAAGTACTCCGGGCAGAGCTGCGTGTCCGCGTCCACGATCGTCACCACATCGGTCCGGTCATACAACTGCCGGTGCGTGCGGAAGAACCAGTCGAGGGCCTGCCCCTTGCCGCGGCTCTCGGTGTCGTGACGTTCCACTACATCCGCACCCGCTTTACGTGCCCGGTCGGCCGTGCGGTCTTCGCAGTTGTCGGCGATCACCACCACGCGCCGTTCGTCGGCCGGGTAGGACGTGCCGTGCACGCTCGCGACAGTCTCGGCGATCCCGCCTTCCTCGTTGTGGGCAGGAACGACGACCACGAACGACAAAGGGGAATCCGGACGTACGGTTCGCTTGCGGAAAAAGTGAGCCGCCAACGTCAAGACAAGCAAGTACGCGGTCTGCAGACCGAATACGACTCCGGCAACTGCCGCACACGCTTTGGATACTACAATGAGCTCCTGCATCACACCATGGTCGCCCGTCGCCGGGACAATCGGATCAGTCCTTCACCACATGCTCGGGTGGCAAGCGGTACATCAGTACGCGGCATTTCAGGTCGTCCTCGGCAAACACCAAGTACTCGCCGTTCTTGCGCTGGAAGGCCTGCATGCCGTAGTCAATGTTGCACCAACTGCTTTCGAACGCCACCTCTTCCCCGGGAGACATCACCCCCAGTTTGCGCCCTGTGCCGGCATCGTAGACGTGGATGAGCGACCGGTAGAACTCGATCGCGAACACGCGCTCCCCGGCCACGGCAATCGAGCGGATGTGGCGATGCGGAGTCCGCATGTCGAACGGCAACACGATGCGCCAGCGCACCTCGCGTTCCGGCTTTGACCAGTTGTCGAAGCGTACGATCTCGGCTCCCGCCGGGTTCCCTCCAACTTGCGGGGTCCGCAGCTCCCAGGTGCTGCCGGCCAGAATCATCACGTCTCCAGCAGCATCATAGTCGATGCGTCGGATATCAACCAACGGCTCCGGGACAGGAGTCTTGACCAGCGAATCCGGGGCATACACCGGATTGCCGGCGTCGTCCTGCTTTGCCATCGGCCAGTGCCAGAGAAGGGATTCACCACGGTGCTGTCCGCCGAGCCAGAGGCCGCCGACATCGTCGGCCCAGAATGCCTGAATCGATGCGAACCGCCCCACTCGCTCATCGCTGGCATACTCACCCTCGTCAGCCAAACCGTTGCCGTTCGCGTCGCGCCAGCCCCACCAGTAGCCAACCGGCTGATTGGGCGGCCAATCGTGATTCTCCTGTTCCAGAGCAGTGGGTTCGGACAGTTTCAGCAGACCGCTCGGCTTGAAGATCTCTCCTTTGTCCTTGCGGAAAATCCCGAAATAGGGTCCCGGCACGACGTACATCAACGTCTGTCCGCCCACGCGCCGGATCATGGGTGTCGTCCAGTACTGGGTGGACGCGGCGAAGCGCCCGTTCAGACGACCGTCGTCCAGAGCGGGGTCGACCGTATACCCTTTGCAGGTTGGTTCACTGCCGGCTTCCTTGGCGAGATCGAGCACGAAATGTTCGTCAAGCGTGTAGACATCGACGCCATCGCTGGCGGCGTCCGCGTCCGCCACGTCCCCCCACTGGTTTGCGACAAGGTGCCACCGCAGCGTACCGTCCGGGGCAAAGCTGCGCAGGTCGACGCCGCCGCGGATCGTCGGCGGCTGCCCGAGCGTGTAGATGTTACCTTCCGCATCTGCGCCTACGCCGATCAGGGACACCAGCTTGTCGTCCGCCATCTCTCCGGGCGTTCCCGACCACACACCGTCCGCCGCGCCCAGCGCCCCGGTCCGAGCAGGGACTTTGGCCCCCACGTCGTATCTCAGCACCTGGTGCCTTACGCCGGCCACCAGCAATACACCCGCGGGATCGAACGCGATGGCCGTCGCTCCCGGCACATCGCCAATCGCCCTTCCCGTTGCTGTCCCGTCGCGAGCATACTCCACGATCGTCGTGTCGGTGTCGGTAGCCATGCCACGCAAAACCCAGATCTTCCCGTCCTTGCTCACGGCCAGCTTGTCTACGCCCTCACAGTCGAACCGCTCGAGTTCCACCATCGTGTCGCTGTTGTAGATCCGGAGCGTCTTCGACGCCGGGTCGGCCATATACAACTCCCCCGCGTGCAGGTACACCGCGATCAGCGGCTCCGGCCCGATGCCGATGAAGTTCTTGTGCCTCTGCCAGGGCGCCTCCGTCCCGTTCAGCTGAAATCGCTTCAGTCCGTAGACTTTCTTGCCCACCTCCCAACGTGATGTGCCGACAAATGCGTATTTGTGATCAGCCGCAACCGCACTGGATGCCGAGGAGACATGATCTGCCCGGCCGACGAAACGCCCAGCCCTGTAAAACCCCGCGGCATGGTTGCGCTGCGCCTGAGCGTCGGGTACGACACACGTGCCGTCGGCCGCCACGGCCAACCCGACGCCGTTCTTCTGGACCCACGCGTCGCGCCCGAGCGAGTTCCCCAGCCACGACGTGGTGTAGATCAAGCCCGACTCGTCGTCATCTTTGTACACACCGAAATCGCGCGCCGGACAAACCGGCACACTCAGCACGGCTACCGCGACCGCTGCGATCGCGGCCCGGAACAGGTCGGGTCTATGACTCATTGGGTTCTCCGGATGGAACTTGCGGATGGGCTGATCAGAACCCCATAAGATAGTCCGGCCGAGCACGAGCCGCCACGGTTGCTCCCGCCGATCGCTTCGACCCGAACAGTGGCGCCTGCCTGTGCCACGGCTTATAGTGTTTGGCCTTAGGCAACAACGTAATTCTCAGCCACATGCTGTTCGATCGCGATTACATGCAGGGAGGACGAAGGCTCAGACCCGGGTTTTTCCGAACCCAACAGTCCATGATCATGCCGTTGATCTGGGCGAACGTGGCCGTTTTCGTCCTGCAGATGCTCACCGAGACCACTGCTCCCGGACTGACCGCTTACATCGCTCTTCAGCGGGAAGCCGTTTCGGAATTCCAGGTGTGGCGGTTCGGGACCTACATGTTCGCCCATGGCGGGTTTTGGCATATCTTCGTCAATATGTGGGGGCTGCATCTGTTCGGACGCAACTTGGAAAGGACGCTGGGGCCGAGCCGGTTCCTGAACCTGTATTTCATCAGTGGCCTCGTGGGTGGTTTCGCCTGGACCCTCTGCAACTGGAACACGCTTTCCTATTGTGTTGGGGCCAGCGGCGCCGTTTTCGGCGTGACGATGGCCGCGGCCATGTTGTATCCCAACGAGAGGATCATGCTCCTGTTTCCGCCCATACCGATGACCCTGAAGACCTTCATGATTGTCTTTGGCGGAATTGAGGTGATCACAGCCCTCCAGGCATCCAATGCCGACGGCATCGCCCACATGGCCCATCTCGGCGGAGGCTTTGCCGGGTACTTCTACGTCAAGAAACACTACAATCCGCTCTGGTCACCGTTCAGCTTCTTCGAGGAACTGGCCGCTCAGTGGCGACGTCATTCGGAGGGGGAGGCCTGGCGACGGGGGTTCAAGCTCCACAAGAATGACGATGCCCCGGACGACGACGGAAGACCCTCCGTGGCGGAGGTGGACCGGATACTGGACAAGATCGGCAGTCAGGGAATGGGCAGTTTGACCAGTGAAGAGCGTAGCACCCTCGAACGGTGCAAGCGATACCAGCGGGGAAACAAGGACTGATCATGGCAGACCTGCACGTCCGTCTCGGCCCCGTTTCCTTGCGCAACCCCGTGATCACCGCATCCGGGACGTTCGGCTACGGCCAGGAATACAGCGACCTGGTCCCGCTGAACCGGCTCGGGGGCATCACGGTGAAAGGCATTTCCCCCTTCCCGTCGCACGGCAACCCCACGCCGCGCACCGTCGAAGTCTTCGGCGGCATGCTCAACGCCATCGGGCTGCAGAACCCCGGTATCGACAAGTTTATCCACGGCGGCGATTACCTGCCGTGGCTGCGCACGGTCGACACGGCCGTGTTTGTCAATATCTGGGGCAAAACGATCGACGACTATGCGGAAGTCGCACGCCGTCTGGATGCCGAAGCGGAGGGAATCGCCGGACTGGAGATCAACATCTCCTGTCCTAACATCAAGGAAGGTGGCATCAGTTTCGGGACCGATCTGGCCATGGCCGACCGCGTCGTTTGCGAGGTCCGCAGGGCAACGCGCCTGCCGCTGATCACCAAGCTGAGCCCCAACGTGACCCGCGTGGCGGACTTCGCAAAATGCGTCGTCGATGCCGGCAGCGACATGGTTTCGCTGGTGAACACCTTCCCCGCCATGGCGATTGACATCGAGGCACGGCGGCCCAAGCTCGCCAATGTCACTGGCGGTCTGAGCGGCCCCGCCATCAAGTCCATGGCCGTGCGTATGGTCTACGACGTTGCCCGGGCCGTTGACGCGCCCGTCATCGGCATGGGGGGCATCTCGACGGCCGAAGACGCCATCGAATTCCTCCTGGCCGGCGCCGATGCGATCGCAGTCGGGACGTCCATTTTTAGCAATCCGACGGGGCTGCTCGACATCGTGGACGGTATCGACGCGTATCTCGACCGTCACGGTCACGCGAGCGTCGCCGAGATCGTCGGCGCCGTCGACGTCAGCGCTCCAGCTCCTGCGTGCAGGTGATGGTGCCCCCCGGGCGCGCCGGTCGCCAGTCCGGCAGTGTGGCGAGTCCCGAGCTGGGGAATGGCAACGGAGGAATGGGAGGCAACGGAGGGCATGACCGGCAATGTGAAGGGCACCCCCCCGGGCGCGCCGGTCGCCAGTCCGGCAGCGTGGCGAGTCCCGAGCTGGGGAATGGCAACGGAGGAATGGGAGGCAACGGAGGGCATGAC
>JGI11705J14877_10001538_pt1 | contig 13127 bp, 10 predicted proteins | sample Etolaghawater15m_FD_14877 | JGI IMG/M metagenome (IMG submission 14877) | reverse complement strand
CCCCGCCGGCAGGTACTCCGCGGCGATCTCCGCGAGGCGGGTGGTGGAGGCGGGTGTCGTGTCGCTCGGTTTCAACACCACGGTGTTGCCTGCCGCGAGCGCGGGAGCGAATTTCCAGACGGCCATCATCATCGGGTAGTTCCACGGCGCCACCTGGGCGCACACGCCGACCGGCTCGCGCCGGATCATCGAGGTCATGCCAGCCATGTACTCAGCGGCCGCGCGACCCTCGAGGTGGCGCGCCGCGCCGGCGAAGAACCGGATCTGGTCGACCATCGGTCCGATCTCCTCGCCGCGGTGGACGGCGTACGGCTTTCCACAGTTCTTCGATTCGATCGACATGAGCTCGTCGCCGTGCGCCTCGACGGCGTCCGCGATGCGGAGCAGCGCCAGAGCCCGCTCCGACGGCGTGGTGTCACGCCAAGTCTCGAAGGCCGCTTCGGCCGCACTCATCGCCCGATCGACGTCCGCGGGTCCGGACACCGCGGCACGCGCGTACTCCTCCCCCGTCGCCGGGTCCACTACCGGCGAGGTGCGACCGTCGGCGCTGTCGCACCACTCACCACCGATGAAGTTTCTGAAGGTGTCACCGCTTGAGCTGCTCATGGCTCGTTGTGTAGCAGACACCCGCATATGGCGGCGACGCTCAGTCGCCAACGACCACCCGGAGGATCAGACTGCTCTCGGTCCTCGCGACGCCGAGATCCGCGCGCAACCAACGGACCAGATCATCGAGGCCGTCGGCCCCTGCGCACTCCGCCACGACCGTGTAATCGGCTGTACCAGTCACATAGGCGGCGAACGCGACTTCGCTCCGCTCCGCGAGGCGGGCTTCGAACTCCTCGGCCGAGGCGCCGGGTGCGAGCGACAGATCGATCACCGCACGAAGGGAGCGACCCACCGCTCCGGGATCGATCACCGCGCGATATCCGGTGATCACTCCCTCGCGCTCCAGTCGTCGCACACGATCGGCTACCGAGGTCGGCGCGAGGTGCACACGCTCGCCGAGCTCCCTCCAGGACATCCGTCCGTCATGGGCAAGTTGAGACAGGATTCGTTGGTCAAGTGCGTCAACTTCCGTGGATTCCGGTGTCATACACGAAGTTTGGCCCGGAATCGCCCAACATCCTCGGCACGTGGGAGCGCACACTTTGCGTATGACATCGTTCACCAGCGTCGGTGTTCCCACCGAAACGAAAACCGACGAGCATCGTGTCGCCCTCACCCCCGACGGCGTGGTCGAACTGACCGGACGCGGCGCGCGGGTGGCCGTGCAGAGCGGAGCGGGATCAGCGGCCGGCTTCGACGATGCGAGCTACAAAGCCGTCGGAGCGGAAATCGTCGCCAATGCAGCGGACGCTTGGTCATGCGACCTCGTCGTGAAAGTCAAGGAACCCCAGACCGACGAGTTCGCGCACCTTCGCCCCGACCTCACCCTGTTCACCTACCTCCATCTCGCGGCCTATCCCAAAGTCGCCGAGGCCCTCACCGCGTCGGGATGCACGGCCTTCGCGTACGAGACCGTCACCGATCAGCGGGGAGGTCTCCCGTTGCTCGCGCCGATGAGCGAGATCGCCGGCCGCCTCGCCACCCAAATGGGCGCGCAATTCCTCGCCGCTCATCACGGTGGGCGCGGCGTGCTCCTCGGTGGCTCGCCAGGGGTGCGTCCAGGGCGTGTTGTGGTCATCGGAGCCGGAAACGTCGGCTGGAACGCCGCGCGAATGGCCGCCGGACTCGAAGCCGAGGTCGTGGTCATCGATCGCGATTTGGATCGTCTCCGCTGGGTCGATCAGGTGTACCGCGGACGAGTCACCACCGCAGCTGCCAACCGAGGATCCATCGCCCGNGCGGTCGCGGANGCCGATCTGGTCATCGGGGCGGTGCTCGTCGCNGGCGATCGAGCGCCGATCGTGGTCGATGAGCAGATGGTCGCGTCGATGCGACCGGGCTCGGTCATCGTCGACGTCGCTGTCGATCAGGGTGGGTGCATCGCGACCACTCGCGAGACCACGCATTCCGCGCCGACCTTCGTCGAGCACGACGTGATCCACTACGCGGTCGGCAACATGCCGGGCGCGGTCCCCCACACGTCGACACTCGCGCTCACCAACGCGACCCTCCCATTCATCGGGCGTCTCATCGATACCGAGGATCCGAGGGGCGAACTGCCCGAGGATCTGCGGGCCGGGTTGAACGTCAGCGACGGGCGAGTCGTCAACGACATCGTCGCCTCCTCGCTCAACTGAGATCCGAGCGAGGCCGCCTCCTACGCTCGGCGAATGGACGGACTCCGACTCGGATACAACACCGGCTATTGGTCATCAGGCCCCCCAAGCGGAGCGCTCGAGGGAGTGCTCGAGGCAGATCGACTCGGTTTCGACTCGGTGTGGACCGCGGAGGCCTACGGCTCGGACGCGCTCACGCCGCTCGCTTGGTGGGGGTCTCGCACCGAGCGGATCCGGCTCGGCACCGCAATTATGCAGATGTCGGCGCGCACGCCGGCGGCCACGGCCATGGCCGCGATCACCCTCGATCACCTGTCCGGAGGACGGTTCATCCTCGGCATCGGCGCCTCCGGCCCCCAGGTGGTCGAGGGCTGGTACGGACGCCCCTACCCGCGACCGCTCGAGCGCACCCGCGAGTACGTCACGATCCTTCGAGACATCATCGCCCGAGAGGGCCCCGTTGAGTTCCACGGTCGTCATCACGACCTGCCGTACAGCGGCGCCGACGGCACCGGACTCGGTAAAGCCTTGAAATCGACAGTTCATCCGCTCCGGAATCACATTCCGATCTTCCTCGCGGCCGAAGGACCGAAGAACGTGGCGCTCTCCGCCGAGATCTGCGACGGATGGCTCCCGCTCTTCTTCTCCCCTCGAGAGGACGCCTTCTACCGGCAGTGCCTCGAGGACGGCTTCGCAGCGTCAGGGAACAGTGAACGGAAAGAGGGCTTCGAGGTCGCGGCGACCGTGACCGTCATCCCCGGTGACGATGTCGAGGCCTGCGCTGACCTCGTCCGCCCCTTCCTCGCGCTTTACGCCGGCGGCATGGGCGCTCGGGGTGCGAATTTCCACTTCGAAGTGTTCGCGAGAATGGGTTACGAATCGGTCGCCGAGGAGGTTCAGGCGCTTTACCTTGAGGGTCGCAAAGAGGAAGCCGCGCGAGCGATCCCACTCGAGATGGTCGAAGATGTCGCCCTCGTCGGACCGATCGACAAGATCCGATCGGAGATCCCACGATGGCGCGAGTCGTGCCTCACGACGGTGCTCCTCAGCGGCCCGGCCTCATCGCTCCCGTCGATGGCCGCGCTCTTCGAGGGCTGACCGCCGGTCGCTCACCTCGTCAGTCGCAGCAGGAGTCGCGCCAACCGCACGACCGACAACGGAAGTGCGCGTGCTCCGGAGCCATATCGCCACCGCACTGGGGACAGTCGGCGAACGTTCCGAGCGGAGAACGACAGGTGGCAGCCGGCTGGGTAGTGCTCTGACCCTCCGAGTTCTCCATGCGTCAATGCTGGCAGACACGAACGGTTGATCTGAGGATTCCGCGGAGGGCGCTGGGGCATCGAGCGAGCCGAACACCTTGGTCAGCACCTCTCGCCGTTAGGTTGGCGGCTCGTGTCAACCGTTGGCCCCGATATGCCGTGAGCACGACCGACACCACACGTCACGGCACCGCTCGAGCCGCGCTTCGACACCGGCGGTTCCGCATTCTGTTCATCGGGGCGACGCTCTCGAACGTCGGCACGTGGATGCAGAACTTCACGCTTCCTGCCTACATCGACTCGGTCACGGGGTCTGCTTCCCTTGTCGGCCTGCTCGTCTTCGTGCAACTCGGCCCGCTGCTCCTGCTCTCAATCCCAGCCGGTGTGCTCGCTGACCGGTACGACCGGACCGCCCTCGTCACCTCGATGCAAGCGGTGATGATGGCGATGTCCGTGGTGCTCGCCCTGTCGACGTGGAGCGGCGCCCCGCTCTGGACGATCTTCGTGATTCAAGGTGTCATCGGCATCGCGAACACCATTCAGGCGCCCGCCTTCTCAGCGAGCATCCCACTCCTTGTCGACCGTCGCGACATCCCAGGAGCGGTCAGCCTCAATTCGGCCATGATCAACGGCAGCCGGATCCTCGGCCCAACGCTGGCTGCCGCCCTCGCGGCACTCGGGGTCGGAATCCCCGGCCTTTTCGCCGTCAACGCGGCCACTTATCTCTTCCTTGCCGTGCCGATCGTGCTCGTCCGCCTTCCCAATCCGGGCGGGGCTGGTCCCACTCGAGGACTCAACGCTCTCACCACCGGACTCCGCCTCGCGCGAGGTCGACGGTCACTCTCGCGGGTACTCCTCTCGATGAGCGTCTTCTCACTCGTGTGCCTGCCGTACATCGGGCTCTTCCCCTCGGTCGCGCGACTCAACCTCGGCCTCGACCCTGATGGGCCGACATACAAGTTCCTTTACATCGTGTGGGGACTTGGTGCCTTCTTCGGCTCGATAGCGGTTGGAACCGTGCTCTCGGGAGTCAGCCGGCGAGATGTAATCGTGCGGGGCTACGGCCTGTTCGCCGTCTTCCTGGCGGTGTTTGCCGTGCTCAGGAGTCCGGCGGCGGCGTTCCCGGTCTCTGCCGCCCTCGGCTTCGTGTATTTCATGACGGCAACGGCCCTGGTGACTGTCCTTCAGGAGAATCTCTTCGACCGGGAGCGCGCCTCGGTCATGCCGCTCTGGTTTATGGCGTTCGGCGGCACGATCCCCTTCGGCAACCTCATCGCCGGTCCGATCATGGACGCGATCGGCGCTCGATGGGTTCTCGGCGTGGGCGCCGTGGCGGCGGTCGGCCTCAGCCGGTGGACCGACCTCGACCGACTCTCCCCAAGTGACTTCATTTCACTTGAAGAGGCGGATCCAGCCCCACGAGATGGGCCAACCCGTCTGCTCTAAGACAACCCGAAGGTCGCCGAGCACCGGTCATCCGTTGGTGAGAAATCGGACGACCCGCTCGAGGCCGGCGACGCGGCTTCCTTTGACCAGCACCGCGGTCGAGTCGTCGAACCGGAGATCGGCGAGCGAATCGACTGTCACAGCCTCGGCGCCGTAAAGGTCGCACTCGACCGGGATGAGTCGCACTCCCAGTCGGCGGCAGAGGTCAGCGATCGCCACGTGGGATGGGCCCGGATCCTCGAGCTCGGCCATCAGCCCGAGCATGGCGACATGGTGCGCGGCGGGTACCGCGACCAGAGCTCGGAGAGCCGCCTCCACCGAAGTGGGGTTCGCGTTGTAGGTGTCGTCGACCACGACGAGTCCGTTACGAGCCTCCACCACTGCCATACGCCCCGGAGCCGCCGGCACCGCTCCCATCGCCGCCGCGGCAGCCTCGACATCCACCCCGACAGCACCGGCGACAGCGAGGGCCGCGCAGGCGTTTGACACCATGTGCTCGCCCGAGAGCGTGAGGCGCACCTGGGCCGAGCCCCAGGGTGTGCGGGCGACGAAGCTGGCTCGGGCTCGCTCATCGAGCGCGATCCGCTCGGCGCAAACATCGCCGTCGGCCCCGAAGGTGAGCACCGACCCAGCGCAACGGGGCGCCATCGCGATGACCCGAGGGTCAGCGGCGTTGAGCACGGCCGTTCCCGAGGGCGGGAGTGCTTCGACCAACTCCCCCTTCGCCCGAGCAACACCATCGAGACCACCGACGAGTTCGGTGTGCGATTCCCCCACCGCGGTGACGACGCCGATGTCGGGTCGCGCGATTCGACACAGTTCTGCGATCTGTCCATGACCCCGCATACCCATCTCCACCACCAAGGCCGCACATCCATCGGGGGCCGTGAGCACGGTCACCGGTAGGCCTTGTTCGTTGTTGAAGCTGGCGCGATTCGCGTGGGTCACGAGCCCGGCGGACAGAGCTGCGGACGTCAGGTCCTTCGTAGACGTCTTGCCAACACTCCCGGTGATGCCGACCACTCGGGTGTCGGCGAGCAGTTCGTCGCGGACCGCGGCGGCGAGGGAACCGAGCGCGAGCAGGGTGTCCTCCACGAGCACGGCTGGCACTCCGGCCGCCGCGACAGCTGCTGGATCGGAGCACAGGTGCAGCGCTGCCCCACGGTCGGCGGCGTCGACGAGGTGGTGGTGGCCGTCCCGCTCGGCCACGAGCGCGACGAACATCTGACCCGGAGCGATCGTCCGGGAGTCGAAGTCCACCCCATCGATCACGATCGATTCGAGATCGCCGAAGGGGGATCCGCCGACCACTGCGGCCACCCAGGGTGCCTCGATCCTCATCCCCTCGAACGGTACCGTCGGCTCAATGGGCGAAGCCGTCACCGAACTCGTGGTCCTCTTCGGCGGCCGTTCGGCTGAGCACGAGATCAGTTGCGTCACGGCACGGCACGTCATCGACGCAGTCGACCGTTCGCGGTACTCGCTCACCCTGCTCGGTATCGATCGCGACGGGGTCTGGCATCTCGCCGATCCCGACAATGGCGACCTGACCGCCACTGGACCGGTGATCGGCGCGAGCGAGGCCCTCTCCGCCCGAGTCGGTACCGGCGCGGTGGTTCTTCCGCTTCTTCACGGCCCGCTGGGTGAGGACGGCACCATCCAAGGACTTCTCGAGGTCGTCGACGTGCCCTACATCGGCTCGAGTGTTCTCGGTTCCGCCCTCGCGATGGACAAGGCCATGGCCAAGGTCGTCGTGGGCGCTGCGGGCATCGCCCAGGCCAAGCATCTCGTCGTCACTGAGGGTGAAGTCGCTGTCGGCGCTGCCGCCGAGGAGGAACTGGTCAAGCGGGTTGACACCGCGCTCGGATTCCCGTGTTTCGTGAAGCCCGCGAACATGGGGTCGAGTGTCGGCGTGAGCCGGGTCGAAGCACCGGATGATCTCACCGAGGCGATTCGATTCGCCCTCTCCTACGACCGCGTCATCGTTATCGAGGAGGCAATCAGCGGCAGGGAGCTCGAGGTCGCCGTGCTCGGTGGCGCCGATCCGATCGTGTCGGTTCCCGGGGAGATCATCCCCGGCGATCGGTTCTACTCCTACGCCGACAAGTACCTTGACGGCCGCTCGCGCACCCTCGTGCCAGCCGAACTTGATCCCGCGGTGTCCGATGAGATTCGCGATCTCGCCCTTCGCTCGTTCCGAGCCCTCCGCTGCGAGGGTCTCGCCCGCTGCGATTTCTTTCTCTCCGATGACGGCCGAGGATTGCTGTTGAACGAGGTCAACACGATGCCCGGTTTCACACCGATCTCGATGTTCCCGAAGATGATGGAGGCCTCAGGGGTGCCGTATCCAGAGATCATCGAACGCCTGATCACTCTCGCCATCGAGCGCCACGCCACACGGCGTCGCCGCGTTGATCACTGACCGTCACGGCGCGAGTGCGGCGCGGATGAAGCCCCGCAACTCGTCGCGGAGTCGGCGCAGACCGGCGAGGTCGCGTGTCCATCCGACCGTTTCAAGCGCCTCCGGTTCGGTGGCGATCCCGGTCACTGTCGCGTAGGCGAGGGCTGCCACCAGCCGCGGGTCTGCTTGTCGAAGCCGCCCACGCTCCATCTCCGACTCGAGATACCGCACACAGGCCTCCACGAGGGGCGCGACGCGTGAGCGGAGCCGCTCCACGAGCTCAGGGTCGAGTCGTCCGAGTTCTCGAACCAATCCGAGGAGGGCCGGACGGCGAACCGCGGGCCCGAAGACGGCGCGGATCACGGCGTCGATCCGGACCAGCGGATCATCGTCCGAGGCGCGGATCGCTGCGGTGATCACGACGACGAGTTCGTCGGCGACCGTGTCGAGCACCGCCGCCACCAACGCCTCCTTGGAGGGAAACCAATAGAGAACCGACTGCTTACGCACCCCGACAGCCCGGGCGATCTCGTCGAGGGACACCGCCTCCACCCCTCGGAAGCCGAAGAGATCGACCGCCTCATCGAGGATCCGGTCTCGCGTCGGACGTTCAGGCACGCGTCTATCTTCGCATTCCCAGCCTCCGTCTACCACTTGGTAGAGAACCTGCTAGACATTGGGTCGTGATCGCCGAAGGTCTCGCCGGGAAGAGGATCGCCATCACTGGCGCCACGGGCTTCGTCGGCACGGCCCTCGTGGAACGGCTCCTGAGAGGCGTTCCCGACTGCGAACTCGTTTTGCTCGTTCGTGATGGGCGTCGAACCTCCGCCGCCCGCAGGACCGAGCGTGAACTGCTCTCCAACGACGCTTTCGACCGGCTCCGCGAGGACCTCGGCAAAGAGGGCTTCACAGAGATGTGCGCGCGTCGGGTCACCACGATCGCCGGTGACGTCTCCTCCGACGGACTCGGCCTCGACGAGGCTGCCCGCGCCGTCTTCGCCGGAGTCGATGTCGTCATCCATTCGGCCGCCACAGTCTCCTTCGACTCCCCGCTCGACCAGGCGGTTGAGATCAACCTGCTCGGGCCGACCCGCATCGCCGCCCTGTGCGCCGATCTCGGCATCACCCCGCATCTCGTCGCCGTGTCGACCTGTTACGTCGCCGGAAACCGTCGAGGCACCGCTCCCGAACAGCTGGTCAGCGACGGGCCTTTTGACATTGGACTCGACTGGCGTGACGAGGTCACCTCAGCCCGCCGCCTGAAGGGTGACACCGAGGCCGAGAGTCGACGCCCAGAGCGACTCAGCGAGTTTCGCAAGCGCGCCCGCGCCGAACTCGGGGCCGCGGGCGCACCCGCTCTCGCCGCGAAGACCGAGCAGCTCAGGAACCGCTGGGTTCGCGACCAACTCGTTGCCGCTGGCCGGGCGCGAGCCGCGAGCGTCGGATGGCCCGACGCCTACGCGTTCACTAAGGCTCTCGGTGAGCAGGCGCTGACCGAGAGCCGTGGAGAGGTGCCCGTCTCCATCGTGCGCCCATCGATTATCGAGTCGGCCTGGGCCGAGCCCCGCCCCGGTTGGATCCGTGGATTCCGTATGGCCGAGCCGGTCATCCTCTCCTACGCCCGGGGTCTCCTGAAGGAGTTCCCTGGGGTGCCGGAGGGCACGATCGACGTCATCCCCGTCGACATGGTGGTCGCCGCCATTGTCGCCGTCGCCGCCGCCGGCCCCGATGACGCCCCGCCGATCACCCAGGTCGCCTCCGGTGGGATCAATCCGCTGCGCTACCGGGCCCTCGTCGACAACGTGAGCAGCTGGTTCACCGCCAACCCGCTCTACGACAACGAGGGTCAGCCGATCATCGTTCCTGAATGGAGTTTCCCGGGACGGGGTCGCGTCCAAACCCAGCTCACCCGCGCGAAGACCGTGATCACGCGGGCGGAATCCGCCCTGCAATCGCTCCCGCTACGGGGGCGCCAGGCAGAACTGGCGGCCAACCTCGAGACCCGACGTATGGAAGTGGAGCGGGCCCTCGAGTACGTCGAGCTCTACGGCTTGTACACCGAGTGCGAGGCGATCTACCAAGTCGACAATCTGCTGGCCCTGTGGGACCGACTGCCCGCTGACGACCAGCGCGACTTCGCTTTCGACCCGCGGCTCGTCGACTGGCCGACGTACATCAACGAGATCCACCTGCCATCGATCATCGAGCACGCTCGAGTGAAAACCACGCCCGGTCGCGCCAAAACAACCGACCGGACCGCGCGGCTCCGCCGCCAAGTGCTCGATCCCGCGCGACAGGTCGCCGCGTTCGATCTCGAGAACACCTTGATCGCCTCCAATGTGGTCGCCAACTACTCCTGGCTGGCCACTCGTCGGCTCGACCGGGGAGAGCGCCTGAGGTACATCGCGCGAACGCTCGCGGAGGCTCCCTCGCTCCTGCGACTTGATCGTCGTGACCGCACCGACTTCCTGCGTCACTTCTACCGCCGCTACGAGCACGCCCCGATGGAGCAGATCGAAGAGGACGTCGCCGCGATGATGACGCACCTCGTCATGACGAAGAGCTTCCCTGAGGGCATTCGTCGCGTTCGAGAGCACCGGGCCGCCGGGCACCGGACGATCCTCATCACCGGCGCTCTCAGCTTCAACGTCGCGGGCCTTCGGCCCCTCTTCGACGAGATCGTCGCCGCCGAGATGAGCGTGCGACCCGACGGCACGCTGAGTGGGGAGATGACCACCGTGCCTCCAACCGGCGAAGCTCGCGCTCAACTGCTCGCCGACTACTGCGAGGCGGAGGGTTTCCGCATGGAGGAGTGCGTCGCCTACGCCGACTCCTCCTCCGACCTTCCCCTCTTCGAGGCGGTCGGATTCCCCGTCGCGGTGAATCCCGAGACGCGTCTTGCCGCGATCGCCCGAAAGCGTGGTTGGCTTGTCGAGAACTGGTCGAAGGCCGCTGGCGGACCGCGACCCCTCCTTCCCATCGCGCCGTTTGGCGATGAGCGTCTTCGACGGAGTGGACGATGAAAGCGCTGAGCGTGCGCCGCAGTGTCCCCCGATTTGGGGCCGCGAGGGTCGTGTCGTCGATCAGTCAGCGCTCCGCGACCCGGGTCGGGCCATTGACCTTCGGCGAAATCGAGGAACCAACACAACCAGGACCCGGGTGGGAGCGGATCGACACGTCGCTCTCGGGGATCTGCGGTTCGGATCTCGCACTTGCCGAGGGCCGCGCATCCGGCTACTTCGAGGATTGGGTGTCGTTCCCCTTCGTTCCCGGCCACGAGATCGTCGGCACTCGTGGTGACGGCCAACGAGTGGTGATCGAACCGGTGCTCGGCCATAGCGCGCGCGGCGCGGTTCCCCCATCTCCCGAGGCCGCGCCGGGCGATGGAGACGACTACCGCCACCTCGTGACCGGACCGCTCGAGCCCGGCATCCAGACCGGCTTTTGCAACTCAACCGGAGGCGGATGGGCTCCGTGGTTCTGGGCGCACGAGTCTCAGATCCACGCGATCCCCGATTCGCTGTCCGATGAGGCGGCGGTGCTCGTGGAGCCGCTCGCCGGCGGTGTTCACGCCGCCTTCAGCGTGCGGGACGCCCTTCGTCGAGGCGACCTTCTTAATCGAGGACCAGTCGTTATCGGCGTTCTCGGCGCCGGCACCATGGGTCTCGCGACCGTGGCCGCCCTTCGGGCTCACGTTCCCGAGGCCGACGTCATCGTGGGTGCTCGCTACCCGCACCAGTTCGCGATCGCCCGAGCCCTCGGGGCGGTCGAGGTCGTCCGATCGACCGATCTCGCCGCTGCCATCCGTCGCCGGACGGGAGCACACGTGATTGGACGGCACCTCTCCTCTGGGGCGCACTGCCTCGTCGACGCGGTGGGTTCCTCCGAATCGATCTCGGCGAGCGTGTCGATGACTCGCCCGCGCGGACGGGTGGTGCTGCTCGGAATGCCCGCCGACGTCTCACTTGACCTGACCCCCCTCTGGCACCGCGAGACCGAGTTGCGCGGTTGCTACACCTACGGCACCGAGACCCTCGACGACGGCTCGACTGCCCGAACCTTCGATCTCGCCATCGAGCTCGCGCAGACCACGGGGGCTGAGCGACTCGTCTCGGCCACCTACCCACTCGAACGTCACGTCGACGCTCTGGCCCACGCGGCCGAAGCCGGACGCCGTGGCGCCGTCAAGATCGCCTTCGACCTCAGGAGGGGCAACTGATGCCACGACCCGGATTCGTCCTCGACGTCGACCGTTCGACGCCGCCCATGCTGTTCTGGCACGGAGAGCGGTTCAGCCTCGAACGTCTCCCAGCCGACCGATCGCGGGTGATCTACCCAGCCGAGCCACTTCCCGGCCTCATCGATCCCGACGCGGCCATCCGACAGGCCCTCCTCCAACCCCTCGACATGGAGCCGCTTCCCTCCCTCCTCCACGCAGGGATGCGCCTCACGATCTGCTTCGATGACGCGAGCCTGTCGTTGCCGAAGATGCGACGTCCCGATTCGCGGCAGCGCATCATCGAGACGGTGCTCGACATGGCCGCCGAAGCCGGTGTCGACGACGTGCACATCATCGCCGCCCTTGGACTCCACCGTCGGATGCACGACTACGAGTTGCGTCACGTCCTCGGTGACCGGATCTTCGACGCGTTCCATCCGTCGGGGCGCTCTACCAGCACGATGCCGAGGACCACGCGAACCTGGTGGTGCTCGGCGAGACCGACCACGGCGAGGTGCTCGAGATCAACCGTCGAGTCGCCGAATCCGATCTCGTGGTCTACGCCAACGTCAATCAGGTCGCGATGGATGGTGGCTGGAAGTCGTTGGTCACCGGCGTCGCCTCCTACCGGTGCCTTTCGCACCACCACAATCCGGAGTCACTGCAAAACACCCGGAGCCTGATGGATCGTCACCACTCGGCGCTTCACCACTCCATCTGGAGAATGGGCGCGGTTCTCCGCGACAACGGCCCGAAGGTGTTCCAGATCGAATCGACGATCAACAACGACGCCTTCCCGTCTCCCTTCAACTTCCTCTCCAAACGGGAGTGGGAGTGGACCGGCCGAGATCGAGCCACCTTCTTGGCGACATCGAAGGCGCTCGACCGCACGCCGCGACGGCTCGCGCGGCGCATCTTCCACTCGATCGAGGCCCCCTACGCGATGACGAGCGTGCAGGCCGGGTTCACCGAGACCGTGCACGAGCGCACCCTCGAGCATGTCCACGCCCAGCACATCGTGCCCGTGGAGGGCCAGACCGACATCTTGACCATGGGCATCCCGTTCATCAGTCCCTACAACCCCGAGTCGATCATGAACCCGATCCTCGTGATGTGCATGGGGCTCGGGTACCTATTCAACATGTATCGCGGACGGCCGTTGGTTCGCGAGGGAGGTGTGGTCATCATGACCCACCCGACCACCAAGGAGTTCCATCCGGTCCACCACCCGAGTTACATCGACTTCTTCGACGAAGTGCTCGCTGACACGACGGATCCGGCCGAGATGTCGAAGCGTTGGGAGCGGAAATACGCCGAGGATGAGTGGTACCGGCACCTCTACCGAACCGGCAACGCCTACCACGGGGTCCACCCCTTCTACGCCTGGTACTGGGGCGCTCACGGGCAGCAGTGGGCCGGTCGCGTCATCATCGTCGGTGGTGACCCCGCGACCGTTCGTCGCCTCGGATTCACCCCGGCCTCGACCATGGACGATGCCTTCGAGCTCGCGAGCGAGGTCGTCGGCCGCTCCCCCACGATCACCCACCTGCACGTTCCTTCCGTTCTGGTCGCGGACG
>JGI11705J14877_10001537_pt1 | contig 13133 bp, 15 predicted proteins | sample Etolaghawater15m_FD_14877 | JGI IMG/M metagenome (IMG submission 14877) | reverse complement strand
GGTGGACGGCGTTATCGTGATTGACGCCCGCCGTTTCCGCACCCAGCGACAGAATAGGGAAGATGCGCTGCGCCGCTTAGCCGAGCTCGTCCGCCAGGCTACCATTGTCCCGAAGCGACGGGTGAAGACAAAGCCGACCGCGGCGTCGCAGCGAAGGCGGCTGGACAGCAAACGCCAGCGTGGCGACATCAAGAAACAGCGCGGCGGGATCCCGGACGAGTAGCAACCAGAAGGAAAACAGCGAGATGTCAAGAGGCTCCGTATTCTGTACTGTCGTGTTCGTGACCGGTGCGGCCCTGGTCCGGGCAGAACCTGTCGAACTGAGTTCGCTCATCGACCATGTGACGCACTATCCGGAATGGGCCTGCGTCACGCGCAGCAAAGCCGAGGTCGATCTGCCGGGCGGACAGGTGGAGTATCCAGTGGCAGCGGCTCTGAACAACGCGGCTGAGTTGGTCCGCCAGATAGACTACGCGCAGTGAAGCAAGCCGGAACCGCCATGGCAGATCGCGCCCCCTCAACGAATCCCTCCTACACCCGCATCCTCGGTGTAGACACGGCCCTGCGCTGCACCGGCTACGGATTGATCGACACCGACGGGCACCGGTACCGGGTGGTGGACTGCGGGGTGATCAAGAACAAACCGAAGGTCCCCCTCAGCGAGTGCCTTCGCAGGCTTTCCGGTGGAATGAGTGAACTGCTGGACGAGTACGCTCCCGACATCGTCGCGATCGAGGGGTCGTTCTACTTCAAGAACGCAAAGACCGCGATGGTCCTCGGCATGGCGCGTGGCGCGGTGGTGGGCGTGTTGTCCCGGGCTCACCTGCCGATGTACGAGTACGCACCGCGGCGGGTCAAACAGGCAGTGTGCGGCTACGGCGATGCGGGGAAACAGCAGGTTGCCTTGATCGTGGCCAAAGTGCTTGGTATCGATATCGAGTCTGTCCCCGATGATGCCACCGATGCCCTTGCCCTCTGCATCTGCCATGCTCAGACGGCGTTCACGATCAAAGGGCTGATGCTGCCCGACCCGATCTGATCTCAGAGTTCCCCCCTGAGGCACATTGCGGGTTTCGCGCCGGCCATGTCCATGCGCGGGGTTCCAGCGAGCTGTTTCAGGACCGGGTCAGAGCCGTCCTCAGCCGAGATAGTCTCGTACCGTCGCGGCGATCTTCTCACCCGTCAACCCGTACTTGTCGGCCAGGATCTTGTAAGGGGCCGAATGCCCGAAGTGATCCACGCCAATCATGGCACCGTCGGTACCGGCATAGCGTTCCCAGCCCATTGTGATGCCGGCCTCGACTGTCACGCGTTTGCGGCATGCAGACGGCATGACCGATTCCTTGTAGGCCGCATCCTGCTTCTCGAACAGTTCCCAACTGGGCATGGATACGACGCGCACTTTGCGACCCTCGCCGCGCAGCGCGTCCGCAGCTTCCATGGCCGGCTGCACCTCGGAGCCTGTGGCGATAAGCATGACCTCGAATGCCTCGTCGTCACTCACCACGTAAGCGCCCTTCGCAACCGCCATCGTGGCGACTACGTCGGCAGGCATGTTCTGCACCGTCTGACGGGTGAGGATGACGGCCACGGGACCGTCCGCCTGCAACGCCGCGGCCCAGGCCTGGGCCACTTCGTTGGACTCGGCGGGACGAATCACGGTCATGCCGGGAATCCCCCGCATCATCATCAGTTGCTCGATCGGTTGATGCGTCGGGCCGTCTTCGCCCACAAAAATGGAGTCGTGGGTGAACACGTTGACCACCTGCAACCCCTGCAGTGCGGCCAGCCGCATCGCGGGCTTCATGAAGTCGCTGAACACCATGAAAGTAGCCGTGAACGGAATGCCCGTCCCGTAAAGTGCCAGCCCGTTGGCGCAGAGCCCCATGGTGAACTCGCGGACGCCGAAGTGGATATTCCGCCCCGTGCGCTCGGCCGGTGAGAAATCGCCCTCGGCTTTCAGGTGGGTCTTGGTGGACGGATTCAGATCCGCCGCGCCGCCGCAGAGGGACGGGACGAGAGCCGCGGCACGCTGCATGATGGTTCCGCCGGACGAGCGTGTAGCCGTCGCCTTCTCCGGCACGGCAGCCATCAACTCGTCGAGGATGTTGCCGGGGACGGCCTTTGAGCAAAGCTGGTCGAGCAGACGCGCCTTCTCCGGATTGGTGGCTTTGAACGCGTCCAGCCTGGCGTCCCATTCGGCGGCCTCCTGACGCAGGGCCGCGATGCGTTCGGCAACGAGTTCGCGCACGTCAGCCGGCACGTTGAATGACTGATCGGCCGGGAAACCGAGGGCCGTCTTCAGGGCGGCGATCTCCTCCTCCCCGAGGGGGGCGCCATGTGTCTCGTGACTGCCGGCCAGGTTCGGGGCGCCGCACCCGATTGTCGTCTTGGCGATGATTAGCGAGGGCGTATCGGTGTTGGCCGTGGCCCGCGCCAGAGCGTCCTCGATCTGTGCATGGTCCTGGCCATTGATCTTGATCACTTGCCACCCATAGGCCTCGAAGCGCCGGCCGACGTCTTCCGAGAACGCCAGCGACGTGGCTCCCTCGATCGTGATCGAGTTGTCGTCGTAGAAGCAAATCAGGTTGTCGAGCTTCTGGTGCCCGGCCAGAGAAGCGGCCTCGTGTGTGACGCCTTCCATCATGCAGCCGTCGCCGGCGATCACGAAAATGCGCTGGCCGAACAGCTCCTCGTCGCCCATGCGGGCCGCGAGTTGCTTGGCGCCGATGGCCATGCCGACGGCCGTGGCGAAACCCGTGCCGAGCGGGCCCGTGGTGACTTCGACACCGGGGGTCCAGCCGTACTCGGGATGCCCGGGCGTGAGGCTCTGCCACTGCCGGAACTGCTGCAGATCCTCCATCGTCAGCCCATAGTCGAACAGATGCAGCAAGGCATAGACGAGGGGCGAACCGTGGCCCGCGGACTGTACGTACCGGTCTCGCCCGAGCCAGTTCGGCTGGCCCGGATTGTGACGCAGGAACCTGCTCCACAGCGTGAATGCGATGTCCGCACACCCCATGGGCATGCCGGGATGCCCCGACGCGGCTTTCTCGACCGTCTCGGCCGCGAGGATACGGATGGTGTCACAGGCTTTCTGGTAGCGGGGGTCGGCGGTACTCACTTGTCTCTACTCCTCGGCGTAGTTGTGGGGCAAAAAGAAGAGCGTAATATAGCCCCCCGGCCAGGGCGCGGACAGTCGGCAGATCACGCCTGACAACGCGTCCCGTTACCGGCAACGGCTGTCGCTGGACCGGGATGCCGGAAGCGCCAGACTCCAACTCGGGCCTGGCGGGGGCCTACCATCTCGTGCTCAGGCGCGCTTGTCGCCGCGGAGAACGGCTTCGATGAACACGTCGAGGTCGCCGTCGAGCACGGCGTTCACGTTGCCGACTTCGACGCCTGTGCGGAGGTCCTTGACCATCTGATAGGGTTGCAGCACATACGACCGAATCTGACTGCCCCACGCGTTTTCCTGCTTCTCAGCTTCTGCCTTGGCTTGTTCGGCACGACGCTTCTCCTGCTCCAGCTCGTAGAGCCGCGCTTTCAAGATACGCATGGCCGTGGCCCGGTTCTTGTGCTGCGACCGTTCCTGCTGACAGGCGACCGCTATGCCCGTGGGCAAGTGCGTCAGGCGCACCGCGCTGTCGGTCTTGTTCACGTGTTGTCCGCCGGCGCCGCTGGAGCGATAGGTGTCCACACGCAGGTCACTCTCCGCGATGTCGATGTCAATGTCGTCCTCAATGTCGGGCACAACGTCGACGGCGGCAAACGAGGTGTGCCGCCGCTTGTTGGAGTCGAATGGCGAGATCCGGACCAGCCGGTGCACGCCGCGTTCACACTTCAGGTACCCGTACGCATACTCGCCGCAGACCATGATTGTGGCGCTCTTCACGCCCGCTTCATCGCCGGGCTGCATGTCGACGATCTGGGTCGTGTACCCGTGCCGCTCGGACCAGCGCATGAACATGCGCAGAAGCATACTGGCCCAGTCACAGGATTCGGTGCCGCCGGCCCCGGCGTTCACCGAGAAGATCGCACCGTTGCGGTCCGTCTTGCCACTCAGGAAGCTGACCATCTCCAGCGCGTCGAGCGCCGCCGACAGCTTTTCCCAGGAGTAGTCGGCTTCGGCGAGCATCTCGTCACCGTCTTCCTCCATTTCCGCAAGCTCGGCAAGGACCTGCAGATCCTCCGCCATCGACGTGACGCGATTGAAGTCCTCCAGCGTATTGCGGAGTTCGCCGACCCGCTTCACGTTTTCCTGGGCCTTTTCCTTGCGGTCCCAGAAGTCCGGAGCGGACATCAACGCTTCGAGGTCATCCAGCTCCTTCTGACGTCTCGCGACGTCAAAGATACCTCCGGAGTTTCTCGACCCGCAATTCGCTATCGGCAAGCTTGGGCTGCAGTTCTTCCAATGTCATCGGTCGCTTCTCCTTGTGGTTCATATCCCGTGAAAGTGGCCGACAAGCATACATCCGAACGCTTCGCTTTCAACTTGCCGGAGGGGGTGCTTCCGATCGCTCGGCCGTTGCGGCGGGTAGTGCGACGGTTTACGTTGCCGGTCATGCAAATCGAGCTCACAGTCCTGGGGAGCGGCACCAGCACGGGCGTTCCCATGTTGGCGTGCCGTTGTCCCGCGTGCACGTCGGCGGACCCGCGGGACAAGCGTTTTCGCGCGAGCGCTCTGCTTTGCTGGCAGGGAGCGACCGTGGTGGTCGATACCACACCGGAGTTCCGGTTGCAGATGCTCCGGGCGAATGCCCACTCCCTCGACGCCGTCCTGCTCACGCACAACCACGCCGACCACGTACACGGATTCGATGACCTGCGTTCCTACACGTTCGGCGGCAAAAACCCGATCCCGGTTTACGCAAGCGAGGAAACGCTGGCCTGGGTCCGAGGTCACTTCCGGTACATCTGGGAGGCAAAGCAGATAGGCGGCGGCCTGCCGCGTGTCGAGCTCATACCCGTGTCGGAACCGTTCGACGTGTGCGGAGTCCGCATCGTACCGGTGCCGGTGAAGCACGGTATCCTTGACGTATACGGCTACCGGATCGGCGACATCGCCTACATCAGCGACGTGTCCCACATCCCCGCGGAATCCATGGAACTCCTGCGCGGCGTGCGATCTCTCTTCCTGGACGCTGTCCGCTACAAACCACACGCCACTCATTTCCATCTGGAAGCCGCTATCGACGCCGCACGCCGGATCGGTGCACGCCAGACGTACCTCACCCACCTGAACCACGATTTCGTGCACAGCCGGCTTGCACGCGAGTTGCCCGATGGCATCGCTCCCGCCTATGACGGTCTGGTCGTGCATGGCATCGCATAGATCGCGACACGCTCGAGCCGATGCCAATTCGACCCCCCGCACGGCCGTCCCCGACCCGCGCCTGACCGACCCCCGCGACGTGTCGTGCTCCCGGAGTCGGGACCGGCGTTTCCTGAAAGGCCGGATAGTAGCCGTGGAGGCAGGCACCATACGAAATCGGTGCGTCGCGCGGTAGATTACGCATTCGCGAACTCCCGCCTCCGATGGCGCTGCTTCCGGAGCGGGTCAGCCAAAAGCAGAACACACGAGACGCACGTGCCATGGACATACTGCTAAACGACGTCGAGGCCCGCATCCTCGGGTGCCTGATCGAGAAGAAGATCGCCACACCCGACTACTACCCGATCACCCTGAACGGGTTGACACATGCGTGCAACCAGAAATCCAACCGCAATCCGGTCGTCGATTTCGATGAGAAGACGGTCGTGCGCGGCCTGGACTCGTTACGCGAGAAGAAGCTCTCCGGCGTCTTCTACTCCGCCGGCAGCCGTGTGCCCAAGTACGAACACAACATCGAGAGAGTGCTCGGCACGGACGAGCCGGAGACAGCGATCCTGTGCGAGCTTCTGGTGCGGGGGCCGCAGACCTTCGGCGAGCTTCGCAGCCGGGCGAGTCGACTCCACGAGTTCGCTACCGTGGACGACGTTGCGGAAGTGATTGACTCCCTCATGTCACGCGAGGACGGCCCGATGGTCGTGCAGTTGCCGCGGCAGTCTGGGCGGAAAGAGCATCGCTACGCGCACCTGCTGTGCGGCCAGCCGGCGGCCGAGGAGGAGGACGTCGAGGCACCCGTCGAAGCTGCCCGGGTCGTCGTGCAAGCCGAGGAGGAGCGCATCGCTAAACTGGAGGAGCAGGTCGAATCTCTGTGGCGCGAACTCTCGGCTCTGCGCGAGGAATACGAGACCTTCCGGGAGCAGTTCGAGTAGCGCTCGCCATATCACTTGCTTCCCGATCGGTGCTCGGTAACAAGCTCTCCGGGGATAATGCGCAGTGCAAGCCAGACGAGCATGGGGACGACCGCAATATCGTCGAGGTGTCCGAGTACCGGGATGAAGTCGGGGATGATGTCGATCGGGGACAGTGCATAGGCAACGGCGGCGGCCAAGAGCCACCTCGCCAGGCGCGGGCAGCGCGGGTCCGCCATGACGGCACGGTACACGCTGACTTCGGCTCGGAACGCCTTGACGCATTCTCTGAGGCGTCCCCCGATGTTGCGGCCAGTCATTGCCGGAACTCCCAGTCCCATTCCTCTGCGATCGGATTGTACCAGTGCGCTTGCAGGAGGGAGTTGACGAACTCCTTCACGGCCTCCGTCTTCATCAGGTTGGGTAGTTCGCTATTTCTTGGGTGAGTCGCTGCCCGGCTTGCGTCTGGGCTTCAAAATGATGCGCATCTCGGCGCCTTCCCCGACGTCATCCGGGGCCGTTGCCTCGATCTGGACAGAGCCTTCCGAGATGTTGGGGTCGGCGCTCTGAATGATGCTGGGTCCGGAACGCCAGCTCAGGATGAGTTCACCGGTTATGTCCGCGATCAGTCGCCCCTCGTGGACTGAGGACCCCACGAACACCCAGCCGCTGCGGGGAGCCGCCTCGCCGTTCTCGCATATCCTGAGGAAATCCTCGACCGGGCGGCACAGGGCCTTGCCATCGGCCCCGGTGTACTCCAGCTCGATGTCAAAAACGTCCCCCTGGCGTTCGCCAGGCAGGCCCCATCCTACGGGGCCGTTCCGAGCACCGGACAGAACGAGCATGGTCTGCAGGTGGATGGCCCGCGCGGGCGTTGTCAGCAGTGTCTCGTATGCCCTGTCGGCACCCGTCGTGCAGGCGATAAGCTCCACGTACATCTCGCTCTCCAGGCGGAGCTTGCCGGGGAACGATAGCGCCCGTGACCCTTTGTGAAGCGTGACGGCTCCCAGGACGACATTGCCGTGCGCGTCCACGCTCATGCGATGGTCCTCTTCAATGCTCCGGAGCAGCGACCGGGCCCGAACGGCGGTCAGTTCCGCCTCCGCGGCCTTGCCTTGCTCGGTCAGTTCCTGCGCCTTCTCCGCCACGGCGAGGGCACGCGCCCACTGTTGGGGCGCGAGTTGAGGCCCGAGCGTCTTGCGCAGACGGTCGATATAGGATCCGAGGTCCGTACCCGGATCGACATCGCGCTCCTTGGGCTCGCGGGCCTGCTCGTCCTGCAACGTCGGTGCGGCTCCTGCGTCCGGCGCAGGAGCAACGGGCTCCGCCAAAGCGCACCAGGCAACTGCCCAAGTCAGCGCGGCGCACGCCACGGAACGCCAGCCCGGTAACCGTGACGGCTTGTTCAAGCGATGGTTCATAGTCCTAAACGTAAGTCGCCAAACGGAAGACGCACAGTCGCTATTCCTCATCCGAGACGTCCTTCGCGTAGGACTTGAGCTTGTAGATCAGCGTACGTCGGCCGATGCCCAGGAGTTCGGCTGCCCGTGTACGGTTCCCCCTGCACTGTGCAAGTGTCTCCAGGATCTTCTGCCTCTCGAGCTCGGCGAGGGTCTGTGTCGTGCCGCCCGGCTGGCTGGTCGCACCGTCTTTTTGCGGGCTCCGCACAGCCTGCACGACACGGGGGGACAGGTGCTCGGGCAGGATGATGGCGCCACGCGCCATCAGGCACGCGCGCTCCAGCACGTTGCGGAGTTCGCGGATGTTGCCGGGCCACGGATAGCTCAGAAACACGCGTTCGGCGGCGGGGCTGATCCGGGCGGATTCATCCCCGGTAAACTCGCGGGCAAACTGCCGTGCCAAGGGCGTGATGTCATCCGGCCTGTCTCGCAACGCCGGCACGTGAAGCTCCACCACGTTCACGCGGTAAAAGAGATCTTCCCTGAACCGTCCACCCGCGACTTCCTCCTCCAGGTCGCGGTTCGTGGCAGCGATGACGCGTACGTCGGCGTGGAGGGTCGAGTCCGAGCCGAGCCGGGAGAACGAGCCGTCCTGGAGCGCGCGCAGCAGTTTAGCCTGCAGGGCATGCGGCAGTTCCCCGATTTCGTCCAGCATCAGTGTCCCACCGTCTGCCGTCGCCCAGCGACCGTCACGCGTGCCCGCCGCCCCGGTGAAAGCTCCCCTTTCGTGGCCGAACAACTCGCTCTCGACCATGTTCTCCGGGATTGCGGCGCAGTTGAGTTTCACAAACGGGCTGCTTGCCCGGTCACTCCAGCTGTGGATGAGGTCGGCGACGACCTCCTTGCCTGTCCCGCTCTCGCCGGTGATGAGAATGGTGGCGTCGGAAGCGGCCACGAGGTGCGCCTCACGCAGAACATGTTTCATCTGCGTGCTCTCGCAGACGAGGTCCGATGGTGTAGGAGCAATGGGGTCGTCGTCGGCTCGGCGTGTGCCCAAGGCGGCCGCCACGAGGTCCCGTAGTTCGTCCAGATCGATAGGTTTCGCGAGGTAGTCCAACGCACCGTCTTTCACCGCATCGACTGCCTGGCGAATATCCGGGAACGCCGTGATCACCAGCACAGGAAGCGCGACGGATGTCTCACGAATGGCGCTTACCAGCTCGAGGCCGGTCATCCCCGGCATGCGCACGTCGGAGATCACCATGTCGACGTGTCGGTCGTCGATGACGTCGAGCGCTTCCTCCCCTTCCTCCGCCTGCACCGTGTCGAAGCCCCATTCGAGCAAACAGCGCGCAAGCAATTCGCGCTGGGCAGGTTCGTCGTCCACAATTAGAATCGTCGGTCGTGCGATTGTGTCTGGCATCATGTGTCGCTTTCGTCAGTCATTGCGCGCGGGTGCGATGTCCGCAATCTCGAACACCGCGCCCCCCGCCTCTCCGTCCCGGCAGGCGATCATCCAGCCGTGGGCTCGACAGATCCGGCGCACGATCGCCAGTCCGAGTCCCGTGCCTCCCGTCGATGTCGTGAAGTAAGGCGAGAAAACCTGTTCCCTGACATCCGTCGGCACGCCCGGGCCATGGTCCCGGACCTCCAGGCAGATCGTCCCCCCGGACCCCTGGCGCGCCTCGACGCAGACCTCGTCCGTCCTCGGCGCGAACCGAATGACATTGTGGAGCAGATTGAAAAGGACTTGACGGAACTGTTCCCGGTCGGCCCGGATCAACAGTTCCCGATCGTGGCAATGCAGCCGGAGCCCTGCGTCCGTAAGCTCGTCTTGCAGCAGCGTCCCGAGCTCCTCGCAGATCGTGGCGATCGAGACGTCGGTCAGTTCCGGCGGATGGGGTTTGGCAAAGGACAGCAATTCGTTGATCCTGCTCGTGACGCGGTCCATCTCCTGCACGATCAGGTCGGCCGCGGACGTTTGTTCCGGCGTCCCGCCGTCGCTGTCCGCCAAGCGTTGGGCAGTGCCACGGACCACGCCCAGGGGGTTCTTGATCTCGTGTGCCAGGCCGGCGGCGATCAGATTCAACTCCTCCAGGGAGCGTTTCTCTTCCGCGGCGACCTGAAGGCGCGCGGAATACTCCGCTGACTGACGTGAGAGCCCCCAGAGACGGACCAGGCCGAGGGCGACTGCGAGAGCCACGAGATCGAACACGCCCACTGCCAGCGCATCCCGGCGCCAGCGCGTGTAGACACCAGTCAGGGGAACCCGCAGCACGAGTCTTGCTGTCCGAGTCGTCTCTGCCGGCCCCGTCCCGAGTCGCTCGTCGTCCTGCCATCGTCGCCCGCGCCGTCCTCCCGGCCCCGGGTGCGCGCAGTGTCCCACATCCACCGTGTCCCACACCAGGACGTCCGTGTCGACGTAGGTCGTCCCCGTGGCGGTCCCCGGCGGGACGGCGTCGGCAGGTACGCCCACGGCAACGATGGCTCCGCCGTCTGCCTCGAGGAGCCCTATGCCGCTGACTGAAGGGGTGTCTGCGATTTCCCTCAGGACGTCCTCCAACTCCACCTCGGATCGGGCCATGCGCCCGCTCATGGTCCGTAGCGCGCTTGCCAGCGCGTGTACGAGCGAATGCGCCTGACTCTCTGCTGCCAGCCTCTCGCGGCCGTGCCAATGATCCAGAGCCAGCCAGCTGCCGAGACACAGCAGCAACCATGCTGCGAGTGCCGCATACCACGCGGCCCGCAGTGTCGGTTTGGTGTGAGATACATCGTCTGGCTTCATCGTGTCCAAAGTACTCCGTGAACTGCTGTCTGGCCATGCGGCCACCTGTTCGTCCTCACGAGCCGGCGCCATTCGAACATAGTCCCAACAGTACACGGCAGCATGGTGTTTTAGGAATGGCGACAATCGCGGTTCAAGGCTGGCGCCCACTCCCCTGCGGCGTTTGCGCACTCCGCAAACAAGCGCGCAAATCCCGCACAGCGCCCCACGGGCGGAAGGAACGATGGGCAATGGGGCGATGGCCGATGGGACGATGGGACGATTGACTGTTACATTGGGCGTGAACAGAAACGGCATGGACGCGGACCCGGATACCGGCGAGGCCGAATGAGCTCCAACAGGGCAACAACGGAAGAGGGGGTGCACATGCCCTGGTGGCATGTGCCTGCGGCGGCAACGCTCGTGAGAGCCATACGGACGACGTGCAGGTTGAGGATCAGTGATCCGCAGGGGGTCATCGCCGGCACGCGGCCCGGGCCGATGATAATGATCGGATGGCACAACCGATTGCTGTTCATGATCTGCACGACGCCACAGGCGGTACGCCGGAAGATCGTCGCGCTGGCCAGTCTCTCGAAGGACGGGGAGTATGCGGCGCGGTACGCGAAGGCGTTCGGGATCAACTGTGTGCGAGGTTCCAGCAGCAGAGGAGGGTTCCGGTCGCTGGTCGAAATGCGTCGGCGACTCCAAGACGGCAGCATGATCTTCATCACACCCGACGGCCCACGGGGGCCGAAGTACAAAGTGCAGCCAGGCCCGGTGATTCTGGCGGAGAAGACGGGTGCGCCGATCTACCCGTACCTTGTGAACGCGTCGCGATACTGGCAGTTGCGTGGCTGGGACAACACGCAGATCGCCAAACCGTTCTCACGCCTGGACCTGGTCGTGGGCGAGGCGATCCACGTGCCATCGGGCTTGAGCGAAGAGGAGCGCAGGGCTCAGATCGCTCGCGTCGAGGAAGCGTTGCTGGCGATCACGAAAGATCGCGATGACTATCGGGTGGCGGCGACGAAGCAGTAATCGCCTTGACTGCCCGCCAGTGCTTCCTGACCTTCTTTGCCGACAAATACCCGCGTGCAGTCGGCTGCTGCCTGAATGACAGCTTCGATGAACTCTTTGCCTTCTATGACTTCCCCGCCGCCCATTGGCGCCACATTCGTACCACCAACCCCATCGAGTCGACCTTTGCCACGGTCCGCAAACGTACCTACTCAACCCGCGGGCAAGGTTCGGAAACAACCACGCTGGCTTTGGCCTTCAAACTGGCTATGGGAGCATCCACAGGCTGGTGACGGACGGTGGAGAGCGCCTCTTCGCGGACGTATTTGGTGTGGCCCTTGCCGTTGTGCCTGTAGCTCAGTTGATGGTACAGGGCTCCTCTGGATCGCTTCTGCCTGCTCAGGGATCCCGGTCGCATCTCGCCTATACCAAGCAGGCGCTGCTTGACGGTTCGGTCAGCGCGTCAGCGCTTTGGAGCCAGGCCTGCGGCCCTGCCTGCCCCCTGATTGGTAACTCTGGACCCACTATAAGTGTCGGCGGCTTGACGCCGACGCTCCAAGGAGCGCGATGCGCTCATAGCCGAAGCCCGGCGTCGGCAAGCCGCTCGNGGCGGGNATCCACTTGCACTTCTGGCACGGCTGTGTGTGGAGCTCTGATGTTCACGACCACAGGCCACGCGATGCCTGTTATCATGAGCAATGCTGGCACCGGAGCCGGGCTGGTTGATCGCCTGATCCGAGCCGAAATGCCGGACCACACGCACGAAGTAAGGACCTTGGACCGTGACTTCGCCAAGCTGGAGAATGTGGAATTGCTGGATTGATGGCGCGATAGGCAAGCTCTCTTGCCCCGGGGAGTGTCATCGGGGAGGGCAGCAGTGAATGAAGTGAACGGCAATCCCCGATGTCGCCGCCATCTCACTGCATCGGTCCCGCCCAGTGCTTCCTGGCGGTGCAGGGATGGGCGCCACGATGGCGTCCGATGACCGGTCAGTCTGCCGGGCGGGTCAATGCTTGCAGCGCGTCCGCGTACCGGCGACCGAACTCCCTCAACGCGGCTGACGAGAAATGCGTGCCGTCGCCGCGGTGCGGCAGATCGTCGGACTGCACAATTGCGGAGTTCGCAAACCACTCCGTGACGTGGGCCAGGTTCTCGTTGAACTGCTGGCGACGGGCGTGTTTCTCGGTGTCCCAGACGCCCAGTTCTCCCACGATGAACGGGACATCGGCGGCGTCCAGGTCAGTGCGCATCTCGGTCACCATCGTGGTGAGTCGCTGGCCATACGCTTTGATCCCCCCGTCCGAGCTGTCGCCTTCGCCCTGATGCCAGAGGATGCCCTTGAGCACACCGTCGCGTAGTGCGACCTTCGCACGAGCGATCGCGTTGGCGTACAAGTGACCCCACGGAGGCGTGGGCTTGGCGTCTTTCTGCCACTGCGAGACTGTGGTTCCGCCGACGGCGCAGGGGATGAGGCCGATGACGACGCCCGGCGTGCGGTCGGCCATGATCTTGCCGAATGTGGTTCCGAGACAAACGCCTGCCATGGACTTGTCGAAGTGGATCGGGTCGATGGCGACGACCCACCGGTTCTCCTTGTTCAGAGTCAGCACGCGGGGGTTGATGGACAGGTCCTGACTCTCCACGGTGCCCCGTCCCGCCATGTTCGACTGGCCGACCAGGAGGTAGAGATGGAACTCCGCCTTTTGTTC
>JGI11705J14877_10001534_pt1 | contig 13160 bp, 20 predicted proteins | sample Etolaghawater15m_FD_14877 | JGI IMG/M metagenome (IMG submission 14877) | reverse complement strand
TAGCATCCACACAGACATTGCGGTCATGAAGAAAGAAGTCGAAGGACTTCAGAAGGTCGTAGAGAAGTTGGATGTGACAATCGACAAATTGTCAGACCTCACCACGAGTTTGGACAAGATGGTGCTGATGCAACAAGCACACATCGAGCAACAGTCCGAAGATGATGAGGAAATCAAGGCAAAACTTGCGGTGCTTGCGGAGCGAGTCAAGCGTATTGAACAGAGCAAGTGGTTCATTACTGGTATTGCCGCTACGATTGGGTTTATATTAGCACAAATGGAAGTATTCAGACGATTCTTCTCTTGACACACCCCCTATAAATCTGTATAATGGTCTCCATGTTATGGATTGATCACAAATATATCGGACTCCTGTCCTCAAAACTAAACCGTTTTAGTCGCAAGTCAGACAAACTGTACAATTTTCGTTGCCCTGTCTGTGGGGATTCCTCTAAGAACAGACACAAGGCACGAGGGTACTTGTTTGAGGGCGACAATGGTCTATTTTATAAGTGCCACAATTGTGGATTCTCAGGGCATCTCAGTAAACTGATTGAGCAGGTTGACCCAAATCTGTATCAGCAATACAACACCGAAACCTTTGCTGAGAGGCACAGTGGTCGTCGTATAGCGAACACAGATTATACACCGTCCTTTGCCCCTAAGTCAACACACAAAGACGATGGTGACTTGTTGAAGTATACGATGCGTCTGTCTGATCTACCCTCTGCACACCCCGCTGTGTTGTATGTGCAGGGCAGACGCATCCCTGAAGAGAAGTGGCATGATTTATTTTACGCAGAGGATTACTCGCTGTTAGAGAATCTGCGTCCTGATGTGTACGAAGGGAGATTATTGAATGATGAACGCATTGTTATGCCTTTTAGAAATCGTGATGGACAACTCATTGGTGTTCAGGGTCGATCCATTAGTGGAAGTAAAACTCGCTATGTTACAGTCCGACTCACCAACAATGACCCCTTGATTTATGGTCTTGAGTCCATTGACACAATGGAACCAATCTATGTGGTGGAAGGACCCATAGATAGTATGTTCCTTCCGAATGCTGTTGCTTGCGGTGGTTCGGACTTGGTGAAAGCAATGAAGATGCTACCAAAAGGCATGGTCACATTGGTGTTTGATAATCAACCCAGAAACAAAGACCTCATTGCACTGATAGAAAAAGCATATCGTTGGGGATACTCCGTCTTCATTTGGCCAGGATACGTTGAGAGTAAAGACATCAATGACTTGGTACTGGAAGGATATACACCCCAACAGATTACCTCTATGATAAATAAAAACACCCACACCAATCTTGCCCTCAAATTGGCAATCCGTGATTGGAAGCGTGTTGAATAAATTTTAGGGAGACCCACTAAACTAAAATTGGAGCAACTCTTATTTTAGATCGGGTCTCTTTGTGTTTATAAGGAAAAAGAATGACAAAACACTTAGGCATACGAATTGACCAATCCCGTGATAGCATCCTTTCAGAACAAGGTTACAAATTACTCAAAGATTACTACTGCTTACCCGACGAACCCTCACCCCAACACGCATTTGCTCGTGCGTCAGTTGCCTATGCTTATGGCGATATGGAACTGGCACAGCGCATCTATGACGGTGCGTCAAAGGGATGGTTTATGTTTTCGTCACCTGTCTTGTCTAATGCACCATTACCTGGCGAAAAGGTCAAGGCATTACCCATTTCGTGTTTCCTCACTTATGTCCCAGATTCACTTGAGGGACTGATTGAGCACAGTGCAGAACTCCGTTGGTTGTCAGTCAAAGGTGGCGGTGTCGGAGGTCATTGGTCTGATGTTCGGTCGGTATCAGAGAAAGCACCAGGACCAATGCCGTTTCTACACACGGTTGATGCAGATATGACTGCTTACCGTCAAGGTAGGACAAGAAAAGGTTCGTATGCCGCATACATTGACATTGACCATCCAGACATCATTGAGTTTGTCAATATGCGTGTGCCGACAGGAGATGTCAACCGCAAGTGTCTGAATCTACACCACGCAGTCAATCTGACAGACAAGTTTATGAACGCAGTCAAAGAAGATATTGATTGGGATTTACTTGACCCAGATTCTGGTGAGATAAGAGACACGGTTCGTGCAAGATATCTTTGGGAGACACTTTTAGAGACACGTTATAGGACGGGCGAACCCTATTTCAATTTCATTGACACTGCGAATCGTGCATTGCCCGAAACTATGAAAAAGAAGGGACTCAAGATTCACGGTTCTAATCTGTGTAACGAAATTCATTTACCGACAAGTGAAGACCGTTCTGCTGTCTGTTGCTTGTCGTCACTCAATTTGGAGCGATTCGATGAGTGGAAGGATACCACTGTTGTTCGTGATCTTATCCGTTTTTTGGATAACGTCTTGCAGTTTTTCATTGACAATGCAGGGGACGAAATCTCAAGGGCACGTTACAGTGCAAGTCAAGAAAGAAGTTTAGGTTTGGGTGCGATGGGATTCCATTCGTACCTACAAAAGCATCGTGTCGCATTTGAAAGTGAAGAGGCACGAGAAGTCAATGATGTCATTTTCAAGCATATTCAGGATGAGGCAATTGCCGAAACTTTAGTATTGGGTCAAGAACGTGGTGAAGCACCAGATATGGAAGGGACGGGGCGAAGAAACGCACACCTTCTTGCAATCGCACCAAATGCCAATTCGTCGTTGATTGGCAACACTTCAGCATCTATTGAACCGTGGAAAGCAAATGCGTTTACATCTCGTACTCGTGCGGGGTCGCATTTGATGAAGAATAAGTATCTAGAAGAAGAACTCGCAAAGATTGGTAAGGACACCCCCGAAGTATGGTCGTCTATTATTACCAATGGTGGTTCGGTTCAGCATCTTGATTTTTTAGATGAGCATCTCAAAGCAGTGTTCAAAACTGCGATAGAAATCAACCAAGATTGGGTTGTGTATCTTGGGGGATCAAGACAACAGTATCTGTGTCAGGGGCAATCACTCAATGTGTTTTTCCCAGCAGGTGCGAGTCGTCAGTATATTCATAAAGTGCATTACAATGCATGGAAGTATGGGTGCAAAGGTCTATATTATTTGAGAACTGAAACATCAAACCGTGCGGAGAATGTCGCACAAAAGATTGAGCGAGACCGACTCGTAGAGTTCGGAGAGCAGTCACAGGAAGAATGTGTCTCATGTCAAGGTTAGGGGAAACAATGGATATCACAATTTACTCAAAGTCGGATTGTCCTTTTTGTGTCAAAGCAAAGGAATGGTTCAGCAGTCATGGATTTACATACACAGAGAACGTATTGGATGACGAAGAACAACGACTTGCGTTTTATCAGAAAATCAATGGCGTACAAGAGGACTTGACAAAGGGTTCTGAAAGTCGCCCGGTCAATTCCGTGCCACAAATTTTTATTGAGGGTAAGCACATTGGGGGTTATGACCAACTAGTTCAAAAGGCAGATACCTTACTGAAAAAGAAGTCAGGTGGTCTGATGGAGTTTTCAACGACATACAAACCATTCCACTATCCGTGGGCAACTGAAATCACAACCCGTCACGAAAAAGCACACTGGATTGAAGATGAAATTGATTTGAGTGAGGATGTCACTGATTGGAAAGGTGGCAAGGTCACTGCCACAGAAAAGGACTACATCACTAACGTCTTGCGATTGTTCACACAGTCGGACGTTGCGGTAGGACAAAATTACTATGACCAGTTTATCCCCAAATTCAAGAACAACGAAGTCCGTAATATGTTGGGTTCATTTGCTGCCCGTGAGGGAATCCATCAAAGAGCATACGCACTCCTCAATGAGACGCTAGGACTACCAGACAGTGAGTATCATGCGTTTTTGGAATACACAGAGATGGTTGACAAGGTAGAGTTCATGATGGACTCTGATGCGTCTACACAACGTGGATTAGCACTTGCATTAGCAAAGTCAGTATTCAACGAGGGTGTGGCACTGTTTGCCTCGTTTGTCATGCTGTTGAACTTCCAACGGTTCGGTAAGATGAAAGGTATGGGTAAGGTTGTTGAGTGGTCAATCCGTGACGAGTCAATGCATGTTGAAGGCAACTCAAAACTGTTCCGTTCATTCTGTAACGAACATCCTCGCATCGTAGATACTGGATTCAAAGCAGAAATCTACGAGATGTCACGTTTGGCAGTCGAATTGGAAGACAAGTTCATTGATTTGGCATACGAGATGGGAGAGATTGAAGGACTACCTAAAGAAGAAGTCAAGCAGTATATTCGCTATATTGCAGACAGACGATTACTTCAATTAGGTCTCAAGACAAACTTCAAAGTCAAAGAGAATCCGTTACCTTGGTTAGAGTGGGTGCTCAACGGTGCAGACCATACCAACTTCTTTGAGAATCGTGTCACAGAGTATGAGGTAGCAGGTCTCAAAGGTTCGTGGGAGGAGGCATACGCTGCATGAGAGATACTGAAGGTACAGTATTGGAGATAACATGCCCAGATTGTGCGTCTGAGTACGAACTGGCATATGACGAGGATGAAACCGAAGAACCCGTTTACTGTCCGTTTTGTGGGACTGATTTGCCAGATTCTGTGGTAGAAGAAGGTACTACAGAAAACGAGGATGACTTCAGCGACTATATAGAAGACGAAGATGACGATGAAGATGATCAGTGAGTTATACGAATCCTTGGACACTAAACGGCAAGATATTTGAATCAGACGATATAGATGATGCACAGGGGTTTGTGTATCTGATTACGAATTTGACAACCAACCGAAAGTATGTTGGAAAGAAGAACTTCTGGTCAGTACGCAAACTCCCACCCCTCAAGGGCAAGACCCGCAAGCGAACCAAGCGGGTCGAGTCCGATTGGAAAGATTATTATGGTTCCAGTGAAGAAGTCAAAGAGTTAGTTGAATCAACAGGTAAACACAATTTCAAACGTGAGATATTGAAACTGTGTCAGTCCAAAGGCGAACTCAGTTATTATGAACTGAAATATCAAGTGGAAAATGATGTTCTATTGAAACCCGATGAATACTACAACGCATTCGTTGGTGCAAAAATTCACAGGAAACACCTCATAAAAAGTTGACATTGACCGAAAGGTTATGTATAATGGTAGAAATTACAAGTGGAATACATGATGGCAAAACTCAAATATGACCCCTTCATGCTAATCGTTGACCAAACAGTACGGTGTAACGAAGCATGTTTCTTTTGTTGGCGGGCAGACCCCAAACGAGTCAAAGAAAAGACACAGATGGCATACGACAAAGTGTATGATATGCCTTTCGATATGTGTAAAGAAATCATTGACCAAGCAGCGGTATACAAGTCATTCCGTACATTCAATGTCTGTGGACCGATGGGAGACCCTCTGTTAGTCAGTGACATTGCTGAACGAGGACTCTATGCGACAGGCAAGGGGTTCAAAGACCGTATGCTCAATACCAACGGTGTGGCAGCAGACAGATTGGATATGGAGGAGTTGTTGTGGGGATACAACAATATCAAAGTATCACTTGACACACTGGACGAAGATAAGTATGTTGAGATACACGGCAAGGCACACCTACCTCGTGTCCTAAAGAATATGGAACAACTGTGGAAAATCAAGAACGACAAGAACATCCCCGGTCAGTTCAAGGCAAAAGTCACCATCAACGAAAAGAACCAAGACGAGTTAGATGACTTCAAAGAGTGGTCACGCAAGACGGGTGTCCCATTAGAGATGAAACCTGTCCACTCCTTTATTGACCACATGCCAGAGTATGGCAACGACATCAGTATGAAACTGTGTGAGCAACCCTACAAGACAATCAACTACAACTTCCGTGGGGAGATGACAACGTGTTGTATCAACTGGCATCTTGAACCCACATTCGGTTCGGTATATGACGGTGACATCAAATCGTTGTGGGAAGGTGAAGAGTACGAGAACTGGCGTAATGTTCGTCTCGATGGTTTGTGCAAAGGATGCACTGGACGAGGTGGGCGACTCAAGCAAGCAGACACTCTGATCAAACTATATGACCAATTAGGAGAAAAAGAGTTCAATGTCAACTATTAGAATGTTTATCGGCACAAGTGCCAATGGTGAGGACAAAGAGATTGAAATGGCGTATGAGTATACGCTACGCAAGAATTGTTCAAGTGACCTTGAAATTACATGGATGCGACAGACACCCGATCTGACGAGCATTTGGGGTGGATGGGAGACACGCACTTGGTCAACTCCGTTCTCAGGATATCGATGGGCAATCCCAGAAGCATGTGGGTTTGAGGGTAAGGCAATCTATACTGATTGCGATATGTTGAACTTCAAGGACATCACCGAACTATACAACACCAACCTCAATGGCAAACCATTTGCGGCACGAGTCGGCAGTCGGTTTGGAGGGCACGAGTTCTGTGTGATGGTGATTGACTGTGCGGTGGCACAACAGTATCTCATTCCTGTACATCGCATGAAGAGAATACCAGAGACACACCAACGTTACATTNGGCAGTTCAGTGGCAATCACGACTTGGTAGAACCACTNCATCCAAAGTGGAACTCCTTAGATGGCGACAAGACCCCCGTAGAAGAACTGTGGCATCTACACTATACGAAGATGGAGTCGCAACCTTGGACACCTGCTTGGTTCACTGGCAAACCCGAAGAACATGCGAGACCTGAACTGGTTCAGTTGTACCACGACACAGTGCAAGAAGCATATGATGCAGGATGTAAACCCCTAGAACCTGATGTGGATTATCTCGCATACGGGCAATACGACATTATTGGTAAGTAACATGTTTGGTGGAACAATCCCACAAGGGAAGACATTATTAGTTGCATGTGATGCGAAATATTATGTTGAGCATTTCGTACCACTTGCATACTCTGCGGTTGGGGCGGGCGAACAAATACACGCACACGTTGTCAATCCAGACAGGGGGTGTCATGGACTGTCAATGGTTCTTGAAGAAGACATTGGAGTTACCTATTCATTTGAGCGTACAGATTTGAGTGGAATCGACTCAAGAACCTATTATGCATGTGCACGGTTTATGATTCTACCAGAACTGATGGCACACGGGTTGAACGAAGCACTGGTTTTGGATGCCGACTGCTTGGTGATGAATGAGATTGATTGGTCGCAGTTTAGAGATGCTGATGTTGGATTGTTTTTCCGTGAACCACTGGCAAACACGGGCGAATGGGAAACGCAAGGTTCTAAGATTGCGGCAGGTGCGGTGTATGTCAACAAGGGTGCACGAGAGTTCACTCAAGATGTTCGGCAAAATATTGCGAAAGGTCCGTTTCAGTGGTTCATAGATCAACGAGCACTCAACGAGGCACACGACAAACACAAAGACAAACTGGAGTTCTATGGTATTCCCTCAAACTTCATGGATTGGGAGTTTGTCGAGGGTTCAACGATTTGGACGGGCAAGGGCGATAGAAAACACAAGAATATGACTTATGTGCAAGCAAAAGAAGCATGGGGTTCGTATTTTCATGGAGCAAGAGATAGGATATGGCAGACAAAATACTAATCCTCAAACCACGACTAGATGTGACATTCAAGGAAGGTCCCGTTCCCGAAGGGCGAGGTTACATTCAACCGATTCGTACACATTGGCACAACTTTGTCGAGCATCTATCGAAGGTGCACCCAAAAGCATTGATTATAGAAAGACCACTGTGGCAGTTCTCACCTGAAATGGTACAGTACATGGATGCTGACATCGTGTATGTACCACACAAGCAACAGAACAACTTCTTTGTAGAGGGAGACACAAAGGTTCGGTATTACATGCAGACAGTGTTTCCGTGGTTGTTCAGTATTGACCCCGTGGGTTGGGAGGGTGGTTCGTCTGTATGGAATCACTTTCCGTTAGGTGAAGTAGATGCACCGCACTTTGATGACCTCAAGGAACATATCAGAGGTGGCGGTACAAAGTTTGAGAATCTACAACCAGAGAAAGGTCAAAAGTTATTTGACCCAGGATTTATCCTATTCGTGTGTCAGATTCCGCACGATGAAACAATCATCTATCATTCTGATGTGGAAGTAATCGACGGTCTCAAGCAGTCGATTGAATACGCAAAGGAACAAGGTAAGCAGATTGTTGTCAAAGGACATCCTGTCAATCCGGGTTCAATGTCTGAACTCAAGAAAGAGACACTGAAGCACGAACACGCAACGTGGATTGAGAATGTACACCTACACGATTTGATGGAAGATTGTTCGGAAGTGCATGTCATCAATTCAGGTACAGGGTATGAGGCAATTCTATTTGAGAAACCTGTTCGTACATACGGTCGTTGTCTCTATGAAAATATTGTCAATAAAGAAGTTGACACCGAACTCTATCGTAAGTTTATCAATGGATTCGTGGAATGGTGTTATGATACAAAAACAGGTCGGGGGTTTGACAAACTAAAATGAAAACACAACTGAAAGTGACAGGTGACGATACATTCAAAATCGGTACAGACGATGGATTGAATGATAATGGCACAGCACCCAACAGTAAGGGTGGTACAGAGAACATGTACAACGGGTTGATGGAGCGACTTGACCCCGAACTGCGGGATCAGTTTCACATCATCTGTTCACGAGTGCGTAAGATTGACCCAGACAAGAAAAACATTCTGTGGTTACACGACACTTGGGATGACCCCGAAAGTCAACACCTCAAAGACCCCAAGAGTTTGGAACGGTTTGACCAATTGGTGTTTGTGTCACATCATCAACAGCAAACGTATAACATGGGATTGGGCGTACCATACCAGAAGGGCGTTGTCATCACCAATGCAGTAGAACCAATTAGTGATGTAGAGAAAGATTTCGATGGACCTGTTCGTTTGATCTATCACACGACACCACACAGGGGATTGGAGATTCTAGTTCCTGTCATTGAGCAGATGATCGAACAGACAGACGTTGATATTCATCTAGATGTATTCTCATCGTTCTCTATTTACGGGTGGAATCAAAGAGACAAACCTTATGAGGCATTGTTTGAGAAAATCAAATCGCACCCAAACATGACCTATCATGGGTTTCAACCAAACGAGGTGGTGCGTGAGTATTTGAAGAAAGCACACATCTTTACATATCCTAGCATTTGGCCGGAGACATCATGTATTGCCGCCCTAGAAGCAATGAGTGCGGGATGTGCGGTGGTATGCCCGAATATGGGTGCGTTACCAGAGACGGTCAATAAGTTTGGTTTGATATATCCGTGGACAGAACAGAATCGGATTCATGCGAACGTGTTTGCGAATACATTGTACGGCACAATCAAAGAAATTCAAAACATGCAAGAACGCATGAAGATTCAGAAAATATTTGTAGACAACTTCTACAATTGGGAGTTGACAGTTGCCCAATGGGAAGGACTGCTGAAGGGAGTCCTCGATGGCAAAATATGAACTATATGAATCTTTATGGTTGGTCAGTGGCGAAAAGGCATCCAAGGAAGAACAAGAGAAACTTGACATGATGGTCAACATGGGTTATAATGTGAACTCAGATTTAGATCATGACTTGTTTGAAATGGAGATGCGTGATGGCGAAGAAACGCAAACTGACTGAAGAGCAACGTGACGAGTTGCGTGAACGTCTTGCAAAAGCAAGAGCAGCAAAGGGTGAACCTGAATACAAGACCATTCACTCGACGGTGTTGCAACTCGATGAGGATCACCCACTGTCAATGCAGAACTGCAAACAGTACATCAAGACGCAGAAGTCACTGATGACCAAATACAAATCAGAGATGCGTAATGATATCAAGGGTGCGAAGGCAAAGTATTGTCAGTGCGAGGGATACATTCGTAACATTCAGTCCTACCTCAAGACAGGTATTTGGGTTGACTTGTTCTACGGTGAATTCCAAGAACATCAAATGGGATGGAGAACTGTCAGAAAGGCAGGTTGATATATGATTTTAGTTGATTTGAGTCAGGTGGTGATTTCATCCCTGATGCAACAAGTGGGTTCAAATCGATATGGCATTGAGGTGACTGAAGACCTCATGCGTCATGTCGTCCTAAACACAATCCGTTCGTATCGTAGAAGGTTCAACGAGAAGTANGGTGAGGTCGTCATCTGTTGTGATGCACCACACTACTGGCGTAAGGATGTGTTTCCGTACTACAAAGCATCTCGTAAGAAGTTGCGAGAGCAGAGTGGTATTGATTGGACGATTATCTTTGATACNCTTCATACAATCCGTGATGAATTGGAAGAGAACTTCCCATACAAAGTCATTCGTGTTGATGGTGCAGAGGCAGACGATATCATTGCATCGCTGTGCCATGTACACGGGGCATTCCTTGCAAGAGAAGAGGATGAGAAGATTTTGATTCTATCATCCGACAAGGACTTTATGCAACTTCAGAAGTATGTGAACGTCGATCAGTGGTCACCATCACAGGACAAGTTCCTCCGCACAGACAACCCCGAAAAGTTCAAACGTGAGCACATCCTAATGGGAGACAGGGGCGATGGTATTCCCAACTTCATGTCTGACGATGATTGTTTCGTTTCGGGCAAGAGGCAGAAACCACTACGCACAGTGAAAGTTGAAGAGTGGCAAGCACTTGACCCAGAATCGTTTTGTGATGAGAAGATGTTGAGAGGATATCGACGCAATGAGCAGTTGGTTGACTTGGACAAGGTTCCGAATGAAATATCGGAGCAAGTGCTAAATCAATATGAAACAAAGGGAAATGGTCGTGAGAAACTCATGAACTATTTCATCAAACACCGACTACAAAATCTTATGGAACACATCGGAGAATTTTGATGGCAAATACAGTAGGTCTTGCTGAAATTTTAGACAAGGCAGGAAAGAAGAGAACCAAACCAGAAAAGGTACAAGTGCTAAAGGACAACTCAAGTCCCGCACTCAAGGACTTGTTGACATTTATGTGTGATCCTCGCATCACTTGGTTGATTCCTGGCACACGCCCACCATTCAGGAAGATGGAGAAGAGTTCTGACTTACAGCATGTGCTGATTCAAGACATCAACAAGAAGAAGTTCTTGTACTTCTGTGCGGGTGACAACGTGCCGTTCAACGAGGGCATCAAGCAAGTCAAGCGAGAGCAACTGTTTCTACAAATGCTAGAGTCAGTTGACCCAGACGATGCAGAGTTGTTGTTACTGGCAGTCAACAAGCAATTACCAAAGGGCATCTCAATGCCTGTCATCAAAGAGTATATTCCACAGAGAGCAAACGATTGGTGAAAGCATACATTATTGGCAACGGCACATCACGCAAAGGTTTCGATCTTGAGTCGTTGCGGAATAAGGGGACCATATTCGGGTGCAATGCGCTATACAGAGATTTCACGCCCGACTACTTGGTTGCTATAGATGACAAGATCATCGGTGAAATCAACCATGCAATGGACGTAGGTGATTGTAAAGTTCCCCGATTGAGATTCATCGTGCCCTCATGGAATGAGTGTTTTGAAGAGACGACAGGTCGTCGAAGCAATGCGGGTATGAATGCCATGAAAGAAGCAATCAAGATGGGACACAAGCAGTTGTACTGTTTTGGTTTCGACTTTCTGATGGACAGTGATGTGAGCGTGAAAAATGTGTACGATGGCACTGACTGTTATGGTCCAGAGACCCGTGCAAATCGTGAGGATAATGTGAACCGGGTTGCATATATGGAGTATGTCGCACTAAATAATCGTGATGTNACGTTTACTTTTTTGTTTCCTCGCACAGATGAACCTTTGAAATTATTGACTGTTTCGTGCGATAATGTACAAGGTATGTTTTATGATGTATTTGAGGAGAGAGTTCTAAATGACAGTCCCACCTGAGTTTCTATTCTTTGGAGCAATGGCAATTTGTGCCTACTTTTCATTCCGTTCTGGTCAGAGCACTGGACGGGAAGAAGCAGTCGATTCGGTGTTTACAATCATCGAATCAATGGATGATTATGTAAGAATAGAACGCACCATCGATGGCGATATCAAAATCGTGAAATTGAGCGAAGATGCAAAAGTTTAGGGCAACCGCCCATTCTCAAAAAGCAACAGAGGAGTTCTTATGTCCGAACGGGATTACTATAATCTCAGGGAAATGATTCGCAAGTTGAGTCGTAAGGTCGAAAAACTAGAGAAACAACTTGAGGAAAAGGCATAGGGGGGATGGGGTCGAAAGACCCCATTTTTTTTCAAATATTTTTCAAAAAAGTGTTGACATGGGTTTCTGATTATGAGATACTACACCTGTAGTTGAGAGAGGAGTTACATTATGTACGTTGAAACTTGGGTTGATTCTTGCGACATTACTAAGGTCAAGTATCCTTCTGTTGTGAAGGGTGCTGCCGCTGTAGCACAAGGTGCTACTGGTCGCTATTGTGAGGTAATCTGGATTGGACCAGAATACATCGCAGAGCGTGGACTTACAGTCCACACTCGTGAGGAGGCATATGCCATTGTCAAGAAGGAGGGTGGTTATGCCGACTTCTAATTTGATTGCCGTGTTGAAAGACACGGTTGAGTTTTTGCAAGCATCTGAGGTTACTCAGACTTCAGTTGGCATCCAAGCATATATTCAGGGGCAAATACTTCAAAAACAGATTGATGCCTTGGAGGAAGATGCCTACATAGATTTGTTAGCAGACGCACAAATCGACAAAGGGATATATGAGTTCTAAATCTGCATACCGAATCGTTTTCTCTGATGGTCTTGAAATAGTCATTAGAGCAATCAATGAGCAACACGCAACACTCTCCGCTACAATGCGGAGAAATAGTTTTAGTCAAAGTGGTCATAAAGTTGTCAGTAGAATAGAGAAATTGAAGGACAAGTGAAATGTCAAAATATGTGATGGTTGATACTATATCGCAGTTTCGTATGCGATATGTGGTAGAAGTTCCAGATGATGTAGAGAATCCAAGTTGCATTCCGGATACTGTTGAAAATCCAATTGGAAGATATCCTTGCACACCCGAAGCATACGCAAGCGATTCTGTAACCTGTGAAGATGTGCGTGAGTTCTCACAAGAGCACATCGGAGAGACAATCGTCTCAACCCGCGAAGTATCCCTTGAAGAAGCAATCGCACAATGGCGTAAAGACAATGGTGGTGCGTTTGATGTGTGGAGTGACGAACTGGTTGTGAAAAACTCAATCACTGA
>JGI11705J14877_10001533_pt1 | contig 13164 bp, 14 predicted proteins | sample Etolaghawater15m_FD_14877 | JGI IMG/M metagenome (IMG submission 14877) | reverse complement strand
CAAGCATACTCAAAGTCGATGAAATGCAGGGTGTAACCAGCGCAGGTGATATCACGATTACCAGCGAGGGTGGCGCAGCTACGCAGTCGTTGCAGCAGGGGCTGGCGAAGATGTGGGCGCACTCAGACTCAAGTGCTGCCGCTTCGGACAGCTTCAATCTTAGTAGCACAACAGACCCCGGCACAGGGCGGTATCAGTTTGCTTTTTCAAACGCTATGAACAATGCTGACTACGCTGGCCCTGCAATTTCAAATCAAGTACACGTCGATATTAACAGCACCCCAAGCACCACTGTGTTTGAAATTATTACACGTGATACCAGCCATTCGGCTGCAGACGCTGATAACACGATGTGTGTAGTACACGGAGACCTCGCATAATGGCTAGTGAACTTAGAGTAAACACCCTGAAGGATGCAGCCGGTGCGAACAGCGTGGGCATGTCGTATGTTGCCAACGGTAGTGCGAAGGCGTGGGTGCAGCAGGACGGTGCGACAGCAGTGGCTAATGATTCGTTTAATGTGGCCTCTATAACAGATGAAGGCACGGGCGATGCTAGTTTTACTTATACTAGCGCAATGGGTACAGATAACTATTCTCTCATTGCCACCACAGGGTACAAAGCAGCAACATCTGTCGAGAACTCCATCGTGAGAGAAATCACAACAAGCAAGGGCCGTGTGAGGAATACGAATGACAGCGGCACATATCGTGACCCCGGCATCTATTGTAGCGCAGTAATGGGAGACCTCGCATGAGTAAGGCAGCAGAACTCGCCGCACTGATTGGTTCGCAGTCGGCGTTGTCGAACAGGAACCTCATCATCAACGGTGCGATGCAGGTGGCGCAGCGGGGAACGAGTGCTGCCACACAAACTAACATTGCGTATCACACCGTAGACCGTTTTAAAATTGGCCCAGTTAATATGGGTACATTCACACACACTCAAGAAAGCGATGGCCCTGCTGGGTTTACAAAATCTGTGAAGTTAGAATGTACGACAGCAGACGCTTCACCGGCTGCGAATGACAGCATTACAATTCAAAACATCATTGAGGCGCAAGACCTTCAGCATCTTGCCAAAGGTTCGGCTGATGCGAAAAGTGTCACGCTTTCATTCTATGCCAAGAGCAACAAAACAGGCACATACACAGCAGAAATCTTTGATGGCGACAACAACCGTCACATCAGCAAGACATTCACCGTGTCTTCATCTGGAACGTGGGAATACAAGACTATCACGTTTGTGGGAGATACAAGCGGTGCTTTGAACAACGACAACGGCGTCGGGTTCTATGTCCTTTGGCATCTTGGTGCTGGTTCTAATTATACGAGTGGAACACTGGGAACGTCGTGGCAAGCAAATGATACTGCGGACAGAGTTTCGTCTAGCAATGTTAACTTGGCAGATACAGTAGGAAATTATTTTCAACTTACCGGCGTCCAGCTTGAGGTTGGCGAACAGGCCACGCCGTTTGAGCATGAACCCTATGGGGTCACCCTTCAAAAAGCAAAACGCTATTATGTCCGCCACAGTGGGAACATTGTTTTCGCAGTAGGACAGGCATACAGCACAAGTCAAATGATTGCCACAGTACCTCTGCAAGTTGAAATGAGGGCAAACCCTACACTGGCACATCAGAATATTTATATTAGAAACGCTACAGGTGACAGTGCGGCTGCTTCCTCAGTAACTATATCAAATCAAACTAAAAACTTTGTGGAGTTGCTAGGAGTTCGTGACGGCAGCGGATTGACAGCCGGTAATGCAGCGCAAATTCGTGTTAATACGACTAGCGACCATATAGACTTTATAGCGGAGTTGTAAGCATGAACGAGATGAATATTACATCTGCACAGTATGCACTTAATCCAGACGGGGACAATGCGTCTGTGACTGCGACTATTGATGGCGTTGTTTTATCTGTGCCTCTTGACCCTGATAACATTCATTATGCTGAAATCCAGCGACAGGTCGCCGCCGGTACCTTGACCATTCAGGATGCTGACTGATGAAGCTGGCGCAGGAACAGATGCCAGAGCAAACACTCAAGGTGGCAATGGATTTGGAAGCGCACGAGAAAGAGTGTGCCATGTTCCGTGAGTTGGTTCATGGGAAGCTAGACTCGTTGGACAAGCGCATGTGGCGACTGGAAGCAATGATTATGGGTAGCACCATGCTCGTGATTGCAATGGTGGTATCAGTATTTATGGGACTTAACTAATGGCTGTATTCAAGGCATTCAAACCAGAAGCAATGAACAAGATTGCCAAAGCTATGGGCTACAGCGGTGACATGGGCCAGTTCCAGAGTTACATTGAGCAAGACCCAATGCGTCAGCAGCAGATGCAGCGGTACACCAATGCTGCCATGCAGATGGCAAAGGGTGGCGCAGTGCAACGAGCAAATGTTGTGAAGATGCAGACGGGTGGTCTTACACCACAAAATACTTTTGGTATGCAGCCAATGTCTGCACAGCAACAGCAAGCTGCCACAACACCTGCTGCACAGACAGAAGCACCTCCTACAATCAATCAAGCATCTATGCAGCGTATGTATCAACCGGGACTGCCGGTAGGTGGTGTAACACAAGCTGCACTCACTCCTAGTGAAGCCGGTCAATATATCCAACCCGGAATGGGTACAGTCACTGGTGCCGTTGCAGTGCCTACAGCTATGGCTGGCATAGCACAGGCAGCACCTACACAGGAAAAGCAAGCAGCCACTATGGAAGCTGCTCAAGCCGCACCAGCAGTCGCAAGTGCAGTTCAGGCTACACAGGCAGCACAGGGTACTGTAGACCCACGTGCGCAGGTCACAGCGGCCCAGCAAACAGCATCCAGTGTTGGGGACTTGACAGCAGCGCAAGGAAATGCTACACTAATTGATAATCCTGTTCAGAGGAACATTCAGCAGGGTGAACTTATCAGTGGTGCAGCAGCAGATGCCGCTACGGCTGCACAGTTTACTGAACAGATTCAAGCAGCGGAAGCTACACCATCTACACAGGCTACTGTACAGGGTCAGCTTGCTAATCTGACTGCTAACTTTGATGCTGCCAATCCACCTGCATGGGCTGCTGGTGCTATGCGTAATGCTACAGCACAGATGGCACAGCGTGGATTAGGTGCAAGCAGCCTCGCTGGTCAGGCAATTGTTCAGGCTACGCTTGAGGCTGCTCTTCCTATTGCACAGGCTGATGCTGCCACTCGTGCGCAGTTTGAGGCACAGAACCTGTCCAACAGGCAACAACGTGCAATGCTTGCTGCACAGCAACGTGCGCAGTTTATGGGTCAAGAGTTTGACCAAGAGTTTCAGGCTCGTGTTCAGAATGCCGCTAAGATTAGTGACATTGCTAACATGAACTTTACTGCAGAGCAGCAGGTACAGCTTGAGAATAGCCGTGCTGCCAATACCATGAACCTGAATAACCTGTCTAACTCACAGGCTATGGTTATGGCAGAAGCAAGTGCATTGGCACAGCTTGACTCGCAGAATTTGAATAATCGGCAGCAAGCTGCTGTTGCGAATGCGCAGTCCTTCTTGAATATGGATATGGCTAATCTGTCTAATCAGCAACAGACAGAGATGTTCAAGGCACAGCAGCGTATACAGAGCCTGTTCACTGACCAAGCTGCAACTAATGCTGCACGTCAGTTCAATGCAAGTTCGCAGAATCAGGTTGACCAGTTCTTCGCAAGCCTTGCCAATCAGACGCAGCAGTTCAATGCCTCTCAGGTAAATGCACAAGAGCAATTTAATGCAGGTCAACGTAATACACTTGAACGCTTTAATGCTGAACTGAATAATCAACGTGACCAGTTCAATGCACAGAACCAGCTTGTGATTGCACAGAACAATGCACAGTGGCGCAGAGAGATTGCCACAGCAGACACTGCTGCAGTCAACCGTGTCAATGAACTGAATGCAAGTGCCATACTTGATATAAGCAAGACTGCATATGACAATTTGTGGACTTACTATGCAGACACTATGGAATGGGCATGGACATCTGCTGAGAATGAGATGAACCGCATTGCCGACATGGCTATTGCCACACTGAATGCGGATGAACGTGCTAAGATTGCATCAGAGCAAAGCAATACGGCTGCAGGTACTGCACTTGGTAGCCTTGTAGGAACACTGGGTAGTGCCTTTATCGGTGCTAAATTTGGATAGGATATAACATGATAAATCCGGCTAGACAACTGTATCTAAATATGGACATTGATGCGCTTCAAGAAGATAAGCAAGCCCCCTCTACTGGACTGCTTGCCCCTCGTAAGATGGTCAGCAATGTCTCTCAAGATGCTGTCAATAAGCCAGCCTATCGTGTCGCACAGCACATGAAACAACTTCGTAAGCAGAGAGAGATGCTGAAAAATGGCAATTGAAGAACAGAACCCGTTGCTTGATGCGCCTATTCCCGGCATGTCTCTTACGCATGAGTTGGGTGCAAGGCCGTGGCAATCACCTGCACAGTTCACAACTGTGGACGAAACCATTAACTTCTATATGGACCGTATGGCCACAGAAGAATATATGGAACAGGCTATTGAGGTCATGGAGATGGGTGTCCCTGTGACTACGATTGCTAACACTATGCAGATGGCAGGTGTTATGGAAGGCAAGCACAGCATTGATGTGGGTATGCTAGTCATTCCACTGATTATGGAAATGCTTATGCTGATTGCTGAGAATGCTGGCATTGAATATGATGATGGGCTTTCTGATGACAAGCCTACTAAAACCAGTGATGCTCGTCTCGACATGATTCGTCGTGAGATGAAAGAACGCATTGATGATGTAGAGGAACAAGAGCCAGAGGTTGAAACAGAGCCTACGGCAGAAGAGCCTAAAGGGCTGATGGCACGGAGAGCATAATGGGTTTTCTTAGTGGGCTTATTACGGGTGCAGCACAGAGTGTTGACGCACAACTAAAGAAAGATATTGAGCGTAGTCAGGAACGTGCAGAGGGCATGGCTCAGTATCGTATTACCCGTCGTCGTGCTGAAATTGAACGTCAAGAAAAAGAAAAGCGCGAACTTGAGAAGACTCTTGGTAATCTGGCAAGTCTTGTTGATGGGGACATCGACAAGGCAGCACAACTATACATGTCCGGCGGTCAAAATATTGAAGGTGCAAACTCTCTCTATCAGGAACTCTTGAAGAATAAGCAAGCTGGTGTAGATATAGATACGGCACTTAGCTTTGCTAAAGAGGTTGCTGAACCGGGTCAGATGCAAGACTACATTAGCAAGTTTATCACGCCTGTTACTACTCTTCCTGCTATTGAAGGTGAGGTCACAGGTGCTGGCCTGTATGGCGCACTGTTTAAGCCTGATATGGCTGCTGACGTAATGAAGCGGGTAGAAGAGGCTGCACCTATTGCTCCTGTAGAAAAACCTGACATGGAAGTTCAGATGGCTGGTATTGACCGCAGTAAGTTTATCTCTGCAGTCGAGTATAGTGAGGCACGTCAGACTTTTGCTACCGCAGAAGAGAAAGCGCGACACAATATGCGTCTGGCCGATAATCAGTATCAACTTGCTGTGGAAAGAGAGGCAAGAGAAGGTGACTCTCAAGAAGTTCGTGATACTCTTGCAATTGCTCAAGGTGCGCGGGACCAAGCAAGGCTTGATTTAGCAATCGCCCAATCGCAAAGACAGGCAGAAGAGTCCCGACTTAGCCTAGACCTGTCTAGACTTAGCATCGAAGAAAAACAAATGGAGATTAACAAGGCAAAGAATGCACCGAAGTTCGCTACATTTGAACTTATGCTTGTTGCTACAGAACAAAAGATTGCAGAGGAACTGACTCGTCCGCCCGAACAACAAAATCGAAATACTCTTAACATTCTTGAGAAGCAACGCGCACATGCTCTCAAAGGTATTTCTGATGTTGCTCTGGCAAAAGACACAGGTACCACAACTCCCACGTTTAGCCGCCAATCTGTAGATAGCATTATCAATGCAGAGATTAAACGACAGCTTCAACCTGCTGGGCTTGTTGTAGATATCGAAGGACAGCTAGACTATATGATTGAAGGAAACGAAGTTCAATATTATGACCGCATGTCTCGTGCGCTTACTAATGTTGAATACAGAACTGCTGGTCTTAATGACTCACAGATGAACAGAACCATTGAGGCACAACGCAGCAGTTTGATAGAAGACGCACAAAGTTACATAAAGAAACAGCTTGCTAGTGGCGCAACACCTATTGTGGAAACTGACCGTGAGACTGTTCTGGATAAAGCGTTTGATGCTGGTGCATATAAAGCCGGTGATATAATTCAATATGAAGAAAACGGCGTAGTTAAAAACGTATTGTGGACAGGGAGCGACCTCTTCTGATGAATGCAAAAGATAGGGCTAGGCAGCGGCTTACAAGTCAAACACAAGTAGCATCTGGTCCTGTAGAAACGCAGGATGAAGATGTAACCCCCATTCAAGACCGCAAAGCTGCAGCCCGTGCCAGATTACAAAACAATGCACCTATCAATGCTGCTGTAAATGATGCTGCGGCAGATGATATGGTACACCTTCCTGAAGATACCGCAGGTCGTGACACTGTGCCTGAAGCAACGGATGTTGATGCACCCGTGCCAATGACACAGGGCGACCTGTTTTCGTATTACAGAGAGAAGCAGCCAGAACTGTTCGATGAACAGGGTAATCTTACTGACTACGAAAAGGCAGCAGAACTTGGCATTGTAACCAAGGCATCTCTCGTACCTTCTGATTCCCCCCTTGATGCTATACAACCTCATGCCAGCACAAAGTCAGTGTCTGCTGGCCCATATAAGTATGTGTATAACGAGCCAGAGCAAGCTGTAGAAGTTGTGCAGCAACAAGCTGAGTCTGCGAGACTGGCTGAACTTTCTCGTACAGAACGTGGGGCAGAAAAACGTGCAGAAAGGGAGCAGTATTTAGAAGACGAAGCTGCTGACTTTGGCATGGACACTGACGAGTTTGTTGAGGCTGTTCTCATTCCTTCTATGGACAAAGAAGAAAGCCCATATCTGTCTGCCTTCTTTAATGCCTCAAATAGCATTGGCCTTGGTTCTTTCATGTATAATCGCATGACTGATGTTGGCAACGCTGCTGAATGGACGGGTGAAGCCTTTACAGACGGTGTGGAAACGCTGGCAGAGCAGATGCAAGAGACAGCACCAGATGTCTATGACGGTATGGTATTTGGTCTCACAGGAAGTAAGCAAGACCCTGCGACATTTGCTAAAGGTGCAGGTCGTGAGGTAATGAACTTCCTTACCTTCACAGAGAGTATACCGTTGTTAGGTATTGCGGGTGGCACAAAAAGACTAGCCACCAGAACACAACGTGCTTCTATGTCTGCTGCAGATGACCTTCGTGCTGCCATTGCAAAACATGCTGACGCACCAGATAAGGCTGCAGAAATTGCAGCAAGCAAGGAAATTGTTACTGCTAAGAAAAGACTCAATCAATCTGTATCGAAAGAAATTGCTGCCGCAGATGCTACCCAAGCACGTGCTGCTGCAAAAGCTGCGGCGGCTAAACCAGAACTGGACATAAGAAAAGCCCGTATCGCTACGTCGGAAGAGATAGCAGCAAAAACAGAAGAAGCGCGGCGCATAGCAGAACAGAACAGTGAGATTGCCTCAGAACTTATTGACGCATTTGAATCTACCACGGGAAAGGTAATCTCCCGTGAAGGTGCAAAGGGTCAAAAGGTAATTGACTTTGACAAGGCGCGACAGGCTGGTGTCGAAACTGCGGAAGAGATTGCGGAAGCGCAACGCGGAAGTGTAAGGCAGATACTTACAGGTGACGCTGATGTAGACCTTAACGCCGCCGCTGTGGCTGGACAACTAGACACAATCACGTCGCCTCTTCTCAAGCCAGAAAAGTTTGATGGTCTTGTGGCTGCTGCCGCTGACTTAAAGAAACAGTTTCCTGACGCATTCAAACCTAAGAAGCACCCCAATGGAAAAGACTATACCGTCATTGACCATCTGTTTGACTTAACTGTCAGACAAGACTTAAAGGGAAATCCTGTGCTGCAAGGCAGTGAACTGCTTGATATGCTCAACAAGTATAATATTTCGTTTGAGGATTACATTCTTACAGTTGTCGGCTCTGGCTCTGAGGCAGGTAAGATTCTGAACAAGCTGTCTCAGATTAAGCGTCTGCGTCCCGCTAACGAAATGATTGCCCTACAGGAGAAGGCCACTGTGAATGCGCAGGGTGCCATCCGTAAGGGTGTCATGCGGCTTGAGAACATCCGTCGTGGTGGTCTTGTGTCTCAAATTGCTACTGCGGCACGTAACCTTTCTTCTGGCGGCATCCGTGCGCCAATGGAAGGGCTAGGCAATGTGATGGATACTGCCCTGTATAATCTGTCAGAAGAAGGTGCTGGTGCCGCTGCTAAGTCGCTACTGTCTTCGTCTAACTGGCGTGACAGCTTCCGTCATATGAAGTATATGTTTGACCCCCGTGCCATAGGGCAGACACGTCAATACGTAGACTTTATTATTGACCGGCCTGAATTAGCGGGACAGTTTGACCTGATGTTCAACAACATCAACGAAATTCAAAGGCTGACTGGTAGGGGCGAAGCTGTAACCAAGGTAGGTAAAGGGCTGGATTTCGTAGCCACAAAGCTAGAAGATGGTGTTGACCTTCTTAATACACCTAACCGTTGGCAAGAACATCTGATTCGTCGCGGCGCATTTCTTGGGGAACTTGAACGTCTTGTTAAACGTGAGTATGGAATTGACCTGATTGAAACAATCAATGCTGGCAAGATACGTGACCTGCTTAATGATGCTGGCAGTGTACGTCCTAAGGACGCACGGTCATTCCTTAATCTTGTAGAGGACGCTACACAAAAAGCATTGGATGTTACGTACGCAAAGCAGCCTGACATCCCTGTGTTCCGTTCTACATCACAGTTTATCGTACGCAATGGCCTGACTGTTGTCATGCCATTCCCGCGCTTTATGTTTAACAGTATGGAATTGATGGGACAGTACGCTGCTGGCGCATCCATTCCGCTTACACGTAAGGTCGCAAGTGTTGTTACTCGCGGTAGAATAGGTGGGGCAAAGCTATCTGCTAAAGATAGACAACGTATATCTCGTAATATTGTAGGTATGGGTGGTCTCCCATTTATCATCATGGATGAGCCTGATAAGGAGAACGAAAACGCGCTTGACTATGCTGCTGATTTTTTGATGTCGATGTCTGCTGTTGGTGCAGCATATCAGTATAGAACTTCTGAAGATGCGCCATCTGATTATAAACTATTAAAGACAGGTGATGATACAGTAATGGATACCACGCCACAGTATCCGCTGCGTCAATTTATGTATCTTGGTGAAGTGATGCGCCGCTTCAAAGAAGGCACATTTAGTGATTGGTTTAAGGCTAAAGAGTTTACAGAGACTTTCTTAGGCACAAACATTCGTGAGGGCGTAGGTCAAAGTCTTGTGCAAGAAGTAGCTGACCTTGCAACTGGTGTGGACCTAGCTGATGAAGAACAAGCAGCGAGGTTGCTTGGTCGTACTTTGGGTAACTATGCCGCCACATGGATGGTACCATTCTCTCAGGTTATTGAGGCACAACGTGCTACAGGTGAGCGCGGTCTGCTATACAAAGACACGGCAGAAGACCCTACAATGGACTTCCAAGGCACGTTCATGCGTGAGATATCCCGTCCGTTTGCACGGTTCATGTCGCCAGAAGAAGAGGCTGCACTGCCGAAGCGTGAGTTCCTGTTTGCAGAGGAGAAACGTCGTGTTGCTCCACTATTCCGTGTGCTTGGTGGTATCAACCTAGCCACTGTCGATGACGAGTATGGTGAATACATAGGCCAGTTTGGCTACACTGACTTTGAACTTGGTAGCAAGTCAAAGGTACCTAGCATTCGTAGGTTTGAGAATCAGGTAGTGCGTGATGCACTGCCCGGTATCGTAGACCGTGCTAAGAAATACGAACAGAGTCTACGTGGGCAATACCAGATTGCCAGCGACAAAGTAAAGGAAGAGTTTACAGAGGAGCAATATGTATCTAGCCGTGTACGTGCATTGATTAAAAAGCAGATACAGAAAGTACGCACTAAGATATCTAAAGGAAAAGTGCTGACAGCAGATGCTCCTGTTTATGCAGAAAACATGTTGAAGTATCGCCGGTTGACTAAAGAGACACGTGTTGCTGCCGGTGTTAGGTTTGTTGAGCAGTATGACAGGGAGCCTGACCCGACAAATGAAAAGGACATTGCTCGTCTCGTTATGATTGGTAAGGCATACGACAAATCACTTAAATAAAAAAGGGGGCTTAATTGCCCCCTCTCTTTTAACGCAAGCAGTCACATATCGTATGCACTAATCCTACTCCAATTATGTAAGCGATGTACGTGACTACAACAGCCACGTACACTCGCATAAACCACTTGCTCACCTATTGTCGCCACTGCCTGACAGCTTACCTCGTTTCTTCCTGTCATTCAGCTTCTGCAAGTTCTTCTCCATGATGTGTCCCAAGTTCATGCCCATCTCTTCTGCCAACACTGCGCAGTACCACAGGACATCTCCAATCTCGTAGCCAATCTGAATCTTTCTCTCAAGGAACTCTTCTTCTGTGGCACCGTCACGGATGAACTTCTTAATCTTGTTGGCAATCTCCCCCGCTTCACCTGTAAGTCCTAGAGCAAGATACTCCATTGCCTTGTGCTTTGGGAAGATTGCTGTCTCACATGCTTTGTCTTGGTAAAGCGTTGCTGTAATCGTACTCATTTGCTTCTCCTTCATCCACTGTTTAGCTTCTTGCTCTAGGCTCATTCTGTTTCTCCAAGTTCTCAAAGTATGCAGCTTCCCAGCCGCGTTGCCACTCACGGAATGACGTAGTATTCTTTCTCATTGGATTGGCAACTTGATGGTAGCGGCCATTACGCCTCTCTACCATCCTGAAAGCATTGTAGCCGTCGTCAAAGTTACTTGCCAGACTCTTGTTCATTCATTCCCTCCTTGAATGCTTTGATTACGTCCGAAGAAAACAGCTTCTGTAGATTGAGCAGGTACATACGTGATGCGTTATTGTCTCCGCCAGATACAGACTTCTTGTAGTCAAGGTTGTCTATGATACGCTTAAGGCTATTAGTGTCAAACACAAGTGTAGCAAATACCTCATCCCCTACACACAGATTATGAAACCAATAGTCTGACTCTGTTGCGTTTATACCACTAGGCTTGCCGTAGCACTCGTACTCAATGGCAATGTTGCCTGTGCGTTGCCACACATCACGTTCTGATTTAACTTCGATACGCTTGTCCTGTAGCATGTCAGCTACCATCTGCTCACGTACCTTTCCGTATTCAAGGTCTAAGTCAAACTTCTTACGGTCTTCAATCTTTGGCTCTAGGTTTTGCATAACACTTCTCCTACTGTTGTTTTTCCATCCACTTGCGAAGGCTGCGCACTTCAAACCATGCACCAAAGGCCATGACCCAAATTGCAAATAGCACTAGTAATTCACTTGTCATTATCTTTCTCCTTCTGCTGTTTCAGTTTCATCCACTCTTCGTAACAAGGGTGATGCTTAGGTGGGTTGTGTTGCACCCAGCCATCACCCATCTTCCATACTCTTGAGGTATTCTTCAAGGTCTGTTTGGTTTGGGTCATTGTGTATGTTCTCCAATCCTTCCATTATTCTACGCTGTATCGCCTCTGAAATCAAGCCCGTTCGTGTCTCTTCATCCATCTCAAAGGTGACAACAGCACCACCATCCGCTAACTCAATGTAGTCTGCTATCTCTAGTTTCATTGCGCTTTGTCCTCCTTCTATGTGTTACATCCTATACTTTTATTATATCGGAATCAACGCATATGTAAACAAAATCCTGTTTTCTTAACATATCATCTCGACATGCACAAATTATAGCGAAATTTATGTATATTACCATGAACTCGCTATAACTCTGTGCGGACGATTATGCGGCATTCAAGTCCACTACTTCACAGACGCCAGCAGTACATGCCAACTCACGTCCACCTGATGTAGTGTCCTCCTTCTCAAACTCTTGTAACATACTCCAATTAACATGCTTTGGCATCTGTGTCAAGAGTTCTTCGTAGGTATCTGCATCAATGTCCTGATATGGTGCTTGCTTATAAGTATGCTCACTGAATGGCAGGAAGCTGATACCTGATACCTCATCAAAGTGTTCATAGACCCATGTGCCTACCTCCATCCACTCATTCTCTTTGACAGAGATGGTGACACTTGGCTTGTGTTCACACCAGTGACGCTGGTACATAAGCCACAGTTCAAGCTGCTCAATGGCAGACATGTCGAAGCGTGTGACTGCACCGTCGGGTGACTTCATTGGGAAGCTGAACACTGTAGTGCTGTCAGGCTTCATCACGTCAGGCTCTGCAGGGATACCTTCTGAGATAAGGAACTGCGTGATGGGGTCTTTGTTGTCACCCCGTACAGTACGAATGTAGTATGGATTGTGACGGGCATGAATACCACTAGCACTGTCAACAAGCTGCGACACTGTACCTGACGGCTTCACACAGGTGATAGCTGCTGACTGCGGAATGCCAAGTTCTGCTGCCATAACACAGTTCATGTCTATCGCTACTTCCTTGAGTGCATTGAGTGTAGCAGCAATGTTCATGCCAAGGTGTGCTGACTTACCAGACATCATAGCGTTGTCCATGATACCTGTAAGTGATACACCAAGCAGCCGTTCTTCCTCCGTGTTGTTCCTCCAAATCTTACGCAGATACTTGAAGTCAGTCAGTGTGGACTGGAACGTGCCAAGGATTGTGGCAAGGCGAACCTTCTCTGTCAGTGACTGCTGTGTGTCTGATGCACGGACAACAACCTCCGACAGATTACAGAACTGATACGGACGCAGGATGATTTCACTGCAAGGGTTGCAGCCAAAGTCCTGCTCTGCATCACGCCGACCATTCAGGGATGCTTGCTTCTTTGCAGCCTGACGGTTGAAGATACCACGTTCACCTGACTTGCTCTCGTACAGGGCAAGCCATTCACGCATGAACGTACCCATCTGTGGCTTCTCTTTGTAGGCAACGCTGTTGTTAGCCAGCGCACGTTGCCCTTCGTTCTCCCACCACTGACCTGCTTTGGCATGACGCATCTGGTCATCAT
>JGI11705J14877_10001532_pt1 | contig 13176 bp, 25 predicted proteins | sample Etolaghawater15m_FD_14877 | JGI IMG/M metagenome (IMG submission 14877) | reverse complement strand
CCCTGCCGGTATTTCTCAGGAGAGCATAACAGGGACAGGTTCACGCCTGACATATTGTGCCAGACCGAAAAGAAATTAAACCCCTCCATGGTTGAGGACAGTATCACGCCATCTGCGTTAATTCGGAAAAATGAAATGTCCAACCCCGGCCAGGGGATTATTTGCCCGTGCCGTTGGGAGCTTCCCCCCGGCGGTCCCTATCCCCCGTTTCCCCTTCGGCTTCTTTTAATTCATCGAGTAAAAATCTTTTTATTTTTTCCATCTTGGCTTTTTTGCTTTTTTCAATCTTTAAGAGGATGCAATTGATTTCATAGGCCAGGCCGTCCGGGTCAAATTTGTCAATTATGTCGTGGTGGTCTTTGTGTTTCTCATAGAGTTTTTTCTTGATATCGTTTGTGGGTTCGGTGCGGCCTTCCATTTCTGCTTATTTGACAAAAAGGCAAAATAATTGTTGACATCTTCACTAAATTGAAATAAATTGAAGCCATGATGAAACAAAAAGACATAGCGAATACATTAAACATTTCTGATGCACTGGTCAGTCGGTTGTTGAGCGGAGAAAGGAAAGTATCGTGGCCAATGGCTGAACGGTTATCGAAGATGTTTCCAGGACGGTCAATATCTGAATGGAAACGGGCCAGCGTTGAAGAAATAAAACAAGCGTTCAACCAAATTGAAAAAGGAGCAGCATAAATGCTGGAACCGAACAATATGGCCAATGAACACACAATAACCTTTAAAGTATCAGAAAATTTCAAAAACCTACTTGGTAGGGCTGCATTTGATATTGATAAGGGTATGAGTGAGATCATCAGAGCGTGTATTTTACTTTCAATAGATACCATAAAAAATTGTCCTTCCTTGGTCCACAGAATACAGCTTGAGGACCGGAAAGACAATAATATCAATGTAAGACAAAGGTAATACTATGTATCGAGCGAAACAATTAAGCCTATTCCAAGGTGTATCAGATGTCACAAAGAAAAAAGAAATGGATTTCTTTGGTATCTGTAATACCCGGTTGGCTCAAAGGAAGTTTCAGTCATACATAAAGCAGGTATACCTTTGTGATGTTTTTTGCGGTGATGGGCAGAATGTTATAAATGGTGAGATTCTTTCCGGCAGTCCTGTAAAAATGGCTCAAGCAATAGAAGGATCGGGTATCACAGAGACAAAAGATGTTTTCCTAATCTGTTCAGATATCAGGCGTGATGCAATTACAAAGCTAAATGAACATTTCAGTAGTTCCCAATATTCTTTTAATCACGCCATTATCCAAAAGACAGCCAGCGAACAAATCAAATATATCCATCAGGCGGCAAGAGAAGATAGGGACGCACATTTTATTGTAGTGGTGGACCCCAACGGGCCAAAGGCGCTTCCCTTTGAAGAAATTGAATCAATCGCAATGGATCAATCCATAACAAAAAGAGTTGATATCATTGTCAATGTTTCAGCCACATCAATAAAAAGAATGGTCCAACACAGATTATCCGCAGGAGCAAAATATGAATGGTGGATAAAAGCCGTTGAATACCTTGGCAGAGACTTTTTTCAAAGGTTGGCTCGTCATTACAAGGGAGCTTGGATAAGACAACCCCTTGGAGACAAACAAGGATGGGTAATGCTGGCATATTTTAATTGGAGTCCGCCAAAAAACGATTGGAGCAAGGCAGGGTTTATAAATCTTAATTCCAAAAAAGGGCAACAAGCACTTTTATCATACGAGGTGAAAGAATGAAAATGACCAACAGTATCACAGATAATTTAAAACCACACTGGATGGCAGACTTAATGCCAATGATGCCAGAAAAAGAATTTAACCAATTAAAAGAGGATATATCCGGTCTTGGTCAGCTTGAGCCTATCTTAATATTCAACGGTGAGATTTTAGACGGCAGGCACAGGTACAGAGCTTGCCAGGAGCTTGGTATTGAGCCTTGGGTAACAGAGTTTGATGGCGGCATGAGTTTAAGCGATGTGATCAGGTCTTTGAATGTTTACAGACGGCATTTAACACCTTCACAGAGAGCCATGGTTGCAGCCGAATTGCTCAAGCCTTATGAAAAATTGGCGAAAGAAAAGCAGATTGAAGCTGGCGGCGATAAAAAATCGGTTTCGGCAAATTTGCCTAAAGCGATTGAATCAAACATCATAGACATAACCCCAAAAGTTCACGCCTCAGAGCTTGCAGCGAAAGAATTAAGTGTGTCTGGTAGATCCGTCCGGGATGCCAAGGTCGTCTTAAACAATGGGACAGAAGATGAAAAAGAGGCGGTAAAACAAGGCAAGGCGGCTGTCTCAACAACAGCCAAGGTTGTTAGAGAACGTAAGCAAGAAGAAATCAAGAAGCAAGCCCCTGTAAAAAAACTCAATGCCACAAACGACAACATCAAATGGTCAAAGTGGTCTTGGAACCCAGTAACCGGCTGCCTGCATGATTGCCCATACTGTTATGCCAGAGACATCGCAAACAGGTTTGACGGTCATTTTAAACCAGCCTTTCACGCCGACAGATTACAGGCTCCAGCAAGCACGGCCATACCAGAGCATAGAAAGAATGAACCCGGCATTAATAATATTTTTGTGTGCTCAATGGCGGATCTGTTCGGAAAGTGGATCCACCCTTCCTGGATAGAGCAAGTAATTAATGTCTGTGAAGAACAGCCACAATGGAATTATCTTTTCCTTACCAAAAATCCTGACAGATATCTTGAATTTCATTTCCCTGAAAATTGTTGGCTTGGCGCTTCTGCCACAAATCAAAAACAGTTTGACAGAGCCATAGAAACTTTCTCGACCATTGATGACAATATAAAATTTTTGTCGTGCGAACCGTTGAACGAAAAAATTGTTGTCGAAGAATTTACGCATTATGAAACGCCAACAAACGAACTTTCTTGTATTGATTGGTTGATTATTGGCGGGCGCTCAAAAAATTCTAAGATGCCAGCATTTCAACCGGAATGGGAATGGGTCGAAGAGCTTTTGGTGTCTGCAAGGATGGTTAAAATACCAGTTTATTTCAAAACAAATTTAACAGTAAGACCGGAAGAATACCCAAAATGAATAAACCCGACTCTTCCACTCCAGGAAACAGCGCCAACGATCTCTATGAGAGTATCAGAGGGCCGGAATACAAGGGCGGCGGGGCCATATTAACAAAAGGGCCTGATCGACTATGGAGGCTGATCAGGCCCAAAGGGGGAACAAAATGGAATTAACCAAATACAACGAATGTTATCACTGCAAAGAAAAAAGAGAGGTCCAGGGCAATGCACACATTAAATGTAATAACCCTGACCCGGACATGACAGGAAACGCACGGGCCAGGTCAAGAGGATGGTTTTATTACCCGTCATGTTTTGATCCTGTTTGGAAAGAAAAAATGTGTTCAAACTTCATCAATAAAAAGGGGCAGCTATGAAAAAAATCCAAACAGCAATCGCAGGAATGGCCTGGATAACCGGCCTGGTTCTGGCCGGGTCAGAAGTCCAGTCATTTGAAACACAACTCATTGTCAGCACCGCCGGCACGATGTTGTTTGCCGTGTCCAGCATGGCGCTGATACGCATTTTAAGGGGGTAGCCATGTACGACGAATACCATCCAACATACCAACCAGATATTACAGCAATCTATACCCTTAAACCCGGCCAGGAGCAAACTTTTGACCAACCAGGATACCTGCCAGAGGTCGAATGGGTTGATATTGAAATCAACGGGTCCCCGGTGGGGATCGAGTTGTATGCCTTCCTGATTGAGCAGTTTGGAGCCGATTGGGAACAGGAGATTATTAACAGAATCCAAGCAAGGAGGGTGGCATGAAACAGAGATGCTCATGTTGCGGTGATATTTTCTATGCAGCAAATACGGCAGACGGTGAATGTCCAACCTGCCAGAAAGCAAAGAGAGATGTCGAGTCCCTGGAAGTCAAACTTGAGAGGGTTACAAACAAGCTAAACGAATTACAGGACAAATATCAGGGATTAACCGGGCAGAGGTTTGTGATGCCGTTGAGGTTGGCATGAAAACGTCAAGCCAAACATGTGCGTCATTCACGCTTGATGACTGGTGTGACAATTACCGAAAACAGAAAAAGGAGGTATCATGGAAGCAGCATTAAAAATACAAGAAAAGGGGAAGGAGCTGGTTTCTGTCAATTCCCCCATGGAAGCGATGGCCCTTGCCTTATCTCAAGGCGCAGACCTGGACAAACTGGAAAAAATGCTCGAACTCCAAGAACGCTGGGAGCGCATGGAAGCGAAAAAAGCATACACACAGGCCATGGCGGACTTTAAAGCCAATCCGCCGAAAATCAACAAAGACAAGCACGTCAATTTTTCCACGGCAAAGGGCCGCACATCATACGACCATGCCAGCCTGGGAAACGTGACGGAAAAAATCAACAAGGCCCTGGCAGAACATGGATTGTCAGCAGCCTGGAAAACAAGCCAGACGGACAAGATATCCGTGACTTGCACGATCACCCACAAGCTTGGGTATTCAGAAGAAACAACCCTGTCCGCCGATGCTGAAAATTCAGGAACGAAGAACAACATTCAGGCAATCGGGTCCACCATAACCTACCTTCAAAGATATACCCTTCTATCTCTTACCGGCCTTGCAACCCATGACCAGGATAATGACGGGAGATCCGCAGAACCCATCCAGAACATTTCCGAAAAACAAGTTTCCATTATTTACGACATGCTTAATTCAACCGAGTCTGATGAGGCTAAATTCCTTGAATGGCTGAAGGTAGAATCTGTTGAAACAATCCCTATAAACCTTTTCAATAAGGCGATGTCTGCCCTGAAAGCGAAGGTGAAAAAGTGATTATTGAAACCGGATTTGAGCAAGGGTCAGAAGAATGGCATAAGGCCCGTTTAGGATCTGTTGGCGGCACGGGAATATCAAACATAATTACCAGTACCGGAGTTATTTCAAAAAGCCGGGAAACGTATCTGTATGAGCTTGCAAGCCAGAAGATAACAGGCAAGGCAAAACCCTTGTTCACGACATACGAAATGCAATGGGGTCTTGACCATGAGCCGGAGGCCCGAGAGCTTTTTTCTTTTCTGAAAGAGGTTGAGGTCTCCCAATGCGCCATGATTTGGGCGAATGAAAACAAAAACAACCACATATCCCCAGACGGATTTTTTGCCGAACAGGACGAACAGGGGTTAGAGATCAAATGTCCTCAGTTGAAAACCCATGCAGAATATTTATCAGGTGGTGTCCTTCCAACTAAATATAAATTGCAGGTGCAATCAAGCCTTGCATTGACCGGGTGGCCTGTTTGGTGGTTTATGAGTTTTTTCCCAGGGGTCACGCCTTTTATTATCCCTGTTGAGCGTGACGAACAATTAATCAGGATTATCAAGGCTGAAATTGCCATTTTCCTGGAAGACCTTACCGCACTCATAACCAAATTAAAATCATAGGAGGTACAACATGACACCAGAGCAACTAAAAAAAGGTAATGATTTAGCGGGGAAGATAGACCGAAGCGCTAATCAACTCAAACGACTAAGACAAATCTTAAACGCCGGTATTGTTGTTGAAAATACCAAAAACAGTGCCGGGAACAGCCGCGTCTATCTCACGGATGATCAGATTGGAACTCTCATTGAAATCATTGAAAGTTTTGGGGCTAAAAATCTTAAAAACCTTGAGGATGAGTTTTTAAATATTTAAAGGGGGTAACATGACACCAGTTCCAGAGACAATCACAGACTTAGTACCAAAGACCATCACGGCGACTGCATTGTTTGCAGAAAACGGCCTGGACCCGATTCTTACAGAAATCAAAAGAAAGGTTGATGCTTTTGAGCCGAACCTTGAGACAGCGACCAGCCGGAAGGAAATCGCTTCATTTGCTTACAAAATTGCCCAAAGCAAGACCTTTCTGGACGGCCTGGGCAAAGACCTAGTTGCCGAGCAGAAAGCCAAAATTAAGTTGGTTGACGCTGAAAGGAAACGAGCCAGAGATTTTCTGGATTCCGAAAAAAACCGGGTCAGGCAACCATTGACCGATTGGGAGACCGAAGAAGCTGAACGGGAAGAAAAACGCCGTCAGGAAATGCTTTATCAAATGGATTGGGATGAGGCAATTCAGATGGATGACCTGTTCAACCGGGAGCGTGAAATCAAACGCAAAGAGGCCGAATTTGCCCGGATTGAAGAAGAACGCCGGCAGAGGGAAGAAGCTGCCCGAATTGCCAAAGAACAGGCAGAGCGTGAGGAACGGCTGAAAAGAGAGGCCAAAGAACAGGCAGAAAGAGATGCCCAGGCAAAGGTTGAAGCTGAACGTCAGAGAGCTTTAAAAGCAGAGCAGGACGCAAAAGAAGCGGCTGAACGAGCAGAGCGTGACCGGATTGCAGCAGAAGAACGGGCAAAGATTGAAAAAGAACAGGCTGAAAAAGCCCGGATTGAAGCTGCAAGGCAGGCAGAAATCGAGAAACAGAAAGCCATTGAACTTGCCACCCGTCAGGCAGAAGAAAGGGCCAGGCTTGAAAAGGAAGCGGCTGAAAGAAAGGCCGCAGAAGAAAAGGCCGAACGTGACAAAATTGCAGCTAACAAGAAACACCAGGCGAAAATTAACAACAAGATTCTGACCGCCATGGAAAATACCGGGATCTCCCAGAATGTTGCCAAGGCTGTAATTTGTGCCGTTGCTAAAGGTAAGATTCCACACATGACGATTAATTATTAATGGGGTGGCCCTCGTAAACACCGAATTAAAAAATTTTAAAGCAGGAAAGGGAATAAAATGGCTGTAAATTTGAAATTAAGGCAAGGGTTAAAAGAATACCAAGAGAAATTAAAAAAGGGTTTAGTTGAAAAGCCGGAAATCCTGGACCCTATCGAAAAGGCAAAACAAAACCCAACCAGCCTGAGAGCAGCGATAAACGCCAAATGCTATGATTGTTGTTGCTATCAAAAAGTAGAGGTTAAACTCTGCACGGCTGTTGATTGCCCATTATATAGCGTTAGGCCGTGGCAGCCATGACAGACCAGCAGAGAATCAAACAGATAGCAAACGAGGCCGACCAGCTTATCTCAACCGTCCTAAAAATTGATGTGGATGATTTATCTCTGGAAGCACGGGGCCTGGTCCTGGGGTTCGTGACAAACTTGAAAGAGGTTATTAACCAGTTTGAATGCTCTGGCAAGGAGCTTGTCTAATGACTTTCGACCAGTGGTACAGCAAGGTTAAGTTTACAAAAACCGCCTATTTTGCGCGAGACCTAAAACCCCTGCTTTTAAAATGCTGGAACGCTGCAAATCCACCCAAAAAGCAGACCAGAAGCCAGGCCCAGAATAGTTATATGTGGGGAGTTGTCTATAAAATCATGTCAGATGAAACCGGATATTTACCAGACGAGGTGCATCAGCTTATGGCAAAACAGTTCCTTTCATACGAGAGCCAGGGGGAAATGTTTGTCCGGTCTACTACCCGGTTAAACACAAAGGAAATGGAAGATTATTTAGAAAATGTCCGGCGGTTTGCAACTGTGGAATTGCACTGTTTCATACCTTTACCCAATGAAACTGAATTTTCCTATGTAGTAAAAGAGGCAGTAAAATGACCCCATACCCAAAAAGGAAAAGAATATCCCTGTCCAGGAACAGCAAGGCATGGGAAGAGCTTGTGGCTGAGGTCTTTAAACGTGATGGGTATCGCTGTTTCTGGTGCGGGAAAATATTTAAACCAAATTATCTTGCCCCTTGTCATATCAAGTCTGTGGGCGCTGGTGGTGACGATATAGCAGAGAACCTGCGGACTGGCTGCAAATCATGCCATGGCAAGGAGCATAATGGTGAATTTCTAAATGGTGGGCCTCCTTTTAAAAAATCCCACAATCGCGGCCAACTGGAGCCGAAAGCCCCGCTGCTTCAAGCGTGACCTGGGCAAATCCATCCCAGGACGCCGTAATGGACATCCGGCGTTCTGGGGCAACCTTAAACAAAAGGGGGAGCGATGATGCCAGCGATATCAGACAACAAATTTAAGCAGGATTGGCAAGACGCTGAAAAATGGCGGGAATATGAGGACTGCAAAGAAATTAATCTTAAAACAGCCCAGGAAATGAGCTTTTTGAACTGGCAGGCGATATGGGACGAACTGAACCGGCTGGACCGGGAACGGCTGGGGATTTGATGGCACAAAACACAAAATTAATGTTTGACTTTTACCGCCGTTTAAAGACCCCCGGTGGCAGAAAAAACGGCTTCAGATATTCGAGCGGGATCACTGGAAATGCAGATATTGTAACGACGAAAAAGCAGTTCTCCATGCTCACCACATCTTTTACGATAAGGGGAAAGCCCCATGGGAATACGAAAATAAAAACATTATAACTCTGTGTGAAAATTGTCATAGATTTGAACATGACAAAATGGAAGACCCACTATCCTTACTTGAGGTCGTTCTGTTAAGGACAGGGGTCCCGCCAATAATAGGATTGGCGTGTTTGAGTTTTTTTGTGAAGAGAGAGGGCCACGAAAATTTTATTAAATTTATGAGGAAAGAATTGTCACTGAGAGAGGATGTTGGGTGTATTTTTGGTGATCGCCTTAGATGGTTTATGGATGAGGTATAGATGTGGAGTGTGCGATGGTAATAAAACTTTCCGATCATAGAAGGATAGGGAAAGGGTGTATTTTTATAGCCAGAGACATTGATAGTTCTCCTATCATGAAACAACCTCCTGTTACTCGTGAGGTTTGGTTTTATATTCTGAGAAAGGTCTCTTATAAAGATATCGAAAAATTTAAAAGAGGACAGGGATTTTTCCAAATTCCTAAAATTCAGAATGATTTATCATGGAAGGTCGGAAATTCAATAAGAACATATAGTTATAAACAAATTCAACAATCAATCCGAAGGTTGGCCGAAGGGCATAACATAACGTCTCGGAAGGGTAAGACTGGAATTATTATAACTGTCTGTAATTATGATGAATACCAAAACATGGAAAGCTACGAAAGGTATAACAAAATGTCTCCGAAGGATTCCGAAGGGCAACTCTCTTATATAAACAGACAAGAAGGTAAGATAAGAAAAAAACTAATAGCCGATTCTGACGAATCAGCAAATTTAGAATTTATAGATTTTTATCTTACAAAATCAGGGAAAAAATTAACCGGGAAACGGCTTGTTGCGTTTAACGAGTTTTGGAGTTGTTATAATTTTAAACGTGGCAAGGCGGCAGCGGCAGATGCTTGGCTTAAAATTCCTGTCCTTAATAGGTCTATCATGTCCCAAATATTATCAGCCGCAAAAAATGAGGCTAAGAGGAGAGTTGATCTTGTGGCAAAAGGACAATCACCTAAATGGGCGCAAGGGTGGATATCTGAAAGAAGATGGGAAGATGAAGCTTATCAGCCACAAGTAGAATCATTACCAAAACGAAAATCAATAGAAGCCAGAAGAGAAGAAGAAAAAGAATTTTTTTTAAACAGGGAGATGCCATGAAACTTCCGCCACAAGACATATCCGCCGAAGAAAGCCTACTGGCAAGTATTCTTGTAAATGATAAATGTTTTAAAGATTGTGATTATTTAAACCCGGATGATTTTTATAAAACAAAACACCAGCGCATTTTTGAAGCCATGAAGGAGCTTGCGTTTAAAGGAGAGCGGATAGACCTTGTTACGATTGGCGGGAAACTAAAAAATACTGATGGGGCAATCCAGCACATTATGAGCCTTGTGGATAATGCTCCAATATCAATGAACCTTAAAGGACATGCCAAAATAATTCATAATAATTCCGTCAAAAGGTCATTACTGACAACCATCAACACAATCGGCGATAAAATTTACACAGACCAGTTTGAAAACATATTGGATTATGCCCAATCCGAGATACTTAAATATCGTGTTTCCAGGGACCAGGGTGAAATATACAGCATCAAAGACCTGATACACGAACAGATAGACCGGATTGAAAAAAACAATACGATCAAAGAGCGGTCAGGTATCTCTATCGGGCTTAGTTCTCTTGATAAATGGCTCAACCTGCAAGACGGTGTGTATTCTGTTATCGCCGGAAGACCAAGTATGGGGAAAACAGCTTTTGCGCTGACAATAATCCGCAATATGACCATGGCCGGCGGGAAACCAGGGATAATCTCTCTGGAAATGGGCAGAAACAAACTCATAAACCGCTGGCTTGCCATGCTGACCGGCATAAACACAATGAATTTCAACAGGTATCAGGCTTTAAACCAACAAGATTGGCAGAAATTGCGTGATGCAGCCTGCACTATTTATGATTTATGGGATGTTTTAATATCAGATGCACCAGCGAAAAGCATTGAAACCGTTGAACGTCAAGCAAGACAAATGGTGTCAGATGGTGCGGATTGTATTTTTATAGACCAGTTGAGCCATATCGGGTCCACATCTGATGATGATGTCAAAAATTACACAAGGCATAGCAACAGAATTGCCAGATTAAAAAAAGAGTTGAACGTGCCAATTTTTCTTTTGGCGCAACTAAACCGAAAAGTTGAGGACCGGGCAGATAAAGAACCAAAATTATCGGATCTCAAAATGTCAGGGAGTTTAGAAGAAGATAGTGACGTTGTGTTTCTTCTGTATCGCCCTGAATATTACGAGACTGAGATTGAAAAGAAAAAAGAAAAAGCCAGAGATGTTGTTGTCAATATTGCCAAAAACCGTGACGGGGTGACGTATCGGGAAAGCGATGTAATTGTTTTTGATAAAGGCAGGACGTTGTTCGAGGAAGATTTTTCACGGGTGCAAAAATATATTTAAGGGGGAAGCATGAAAAAACTTGAGTGTATATCGTTTAGAAATTTTAGGAGAATAAAAATGAAAGAAAAACAATCAGCATTTGAATACGCATTGGAAAAGCTGAACAATGCAGACCTTTTACAAACCATTGTTGAATTTGCGAACCAGGAGCATGACGGTCATTTTGCGATACTTTCATTCACCACCGGGTACAAGGTTGCTTTTGGGACACCTGATTTGGACGGCGGTTATGGCCGGGAACAAGTCATGGGGTTAAAAGGGTTTAAAACCCTGAGGGATGCCATGATTCATGCAATTTTATATCACCAAGACTTTTAAATCTAAGGAGCAAGAATGAAAATCGGAGTCAGAATCAAATTAGACGTAACCAAAATTGAGAAACCCCGCTTATTCAAAGGCAAGAAAGGCGGCGTGTACCTGGACGCAACAACCTTTATCGACCTGGAAGAACAGGACCAGTACGGCCAGAACGGTTTTATCAGCCAGGACGTGACCAAAGACGAGCGCGACCAGGGGGTTAAGGGACCGATAATCGGTAATGTCAAGGTTTTTTACAGGGCAGATGACGAGCAACCCCGGCAGCAACCCAGGCAGGAGCAAGCGCCGGATGATGACTCAGACACGATACCGTTTTGACCTGATAACTACTTATTATGGAGACAGAATGAATAAAATAACAGAAATAATACCAGACAATATGCCGATTTGGGCGAACAAAGCAATGGAAAGCGGGCAATTTTTTAAACTTGCTATAGAGAGGATTGAATATCTTGAGAAAGAATTAGCAGGACATCCCCATGATATTGACGCTGTTGAAGAATTGAAACAGGCAACACTTGAATGTGATGAACAGAATGGGAAAGAACGGCTGTGGGGATGGTTTGAACTGAGTTATGCAAGTTTCTTAACTATACCAAGGGTTTTAATGCACGCAATGCCAGATGATTGGCAGAACCAAATGGCAGCATTGCTTGAAGAATATCAAGATTTCTATCCTAATCAACCGGATTTAGGAACCCGAGTCCAAGCTGTTAAAGATGGCAGAATAACTAAAATGCCAGAGTTTTTGAAAAACTACAGGCATCCTGATTATAGAGCCATTGAGAAACTAAAACACTACGATGAAATCCGCTAATAACGGCATACAACGGACATCGCTACGCTTGCCGATGATGTCCATATTGAGAGGACAAAATGAAAAGAAAGTTTGAAGTTGAAATGGACTTAGACGGACGATTAAGGCCAATGTCTAATTCTTTAGATTTGAAATGGTTGCTTGCTGTATCTGAATCAGGGTATTGCAGGTCGGTAAATATTACAGAAAAGCCTCTCAATACGGTTGTTGAAGATGGGCAGGCTAATAATTGTGCTGAAAAGTATTGCAACATTTATCTGAGTTGCACAAACCCAAAATCAAAGCAGTGCTATAAAACGCCTGCCACTAAAGCAATCAACCGGATAAACCGGTTATCGGACCAAAAGGAAATATGAAAATATCACTTTTAACAGATGCACCAAAACATAATCTTGCTTTGATGAAAATTAGCACAATGCACAAAGAAAGAGGCGATTCCGTTATATTAAATGCGCCTGTTTTCCCGGCAGATTATACCTATGCTTCGATACTTTTTGAAAAAAATATCAACATATTCATAGCTGATGAATATGGTGGGCCAGCAATCAAAAATAGTATTTTACCATTAAAAATGGATGACTATTTCATGCCGGATTATTCTCTTTTTAATCTTGATTATAGTCTTGGATATACTTTTAGACCATGTTTTAATTCGTGCAATTTCTGCAAAGTTCCTAAATTTAATCACCCTGATTCTGATCACCATTCAATATGGGACTTTCACGATACTCGGTTTAAAACAATTTGCCTGTTGAATAATAACACATTCCAAGACCCGCAATGGAAGGAAACATTTGAAGAAATTTGGGATGCAGATTTAACCGTGATTGATGAAAATGGATATGATTTGAGGTTACTTGATGATGAAAAAACAGACGCTTTAAAACGAACAAAATTTAAAGGCAAACTGCATTTTGCATGGGATCGGATGCAAGATGAACCTCTTATTTTAAATAACTTAAAACTTCTCAGGAAATATAAAATATCTGGTTCAAGGGTTTATGTCCTGATCGGATACAACACCACCAGAGAAGAAGATATTTACCGCTGTCAAAAAATAATCGAACATAAGCAAGACCCATACATAATGCCGTATAAAAGAACTAAAGACAATCGAGCCTTTAAGCGTTTTATAGATTCTTTTATGTGGAGAAAATTCAAAACGATAGAACAAGCGTGGGGCGAGTATGCGGTATGAAACCGCCAATAAGCTCATAGAGCGGACGGAAAAAGACCCGCCGCTCATACGCG
>JGI11705J14877_10001531_pt1 | contig 13179 bp, 5 predicted proteins | sample Etolaghawater15m_FD_14877 | JGI IMG/M metagenome (IMG submission 14877) | reverse complement strand
AGGAAGCAACCCGCTACTTCGTGTTCAACGAACGTACGCAGAGCGCCGTGCGCCTCGACTCCATCGGACAGGCCTGTGTGCACCTTCCCGAAGACCACGGCATCATCTTCCCCAGGGGCTACTACCTCGAAGACGGGGCCATGCGCCAATTCGACGAGGATGTGGCCGGCATGGTCTACCTGGAGTGCATCAAGTCACCGAACGGCGAGGATTTCCTCTACGTCTTCTACCACGAGGAACAGGGCCGACACGTGCTGTTGCAGTACAACCTGATCTCGAAGCAACTCACCAACCCGATCTCCTGCCATGGTTACTCGCTGTATGACGACGGACGGATGGTGCTGTTTACCGCGCCCGATTCCGAGCCTCGCCGCAACCATCCGATGCAGGTGTGGCAAACGCCCTTCTACGGCGACAAGTTCGAGGTCGCCCGGGAGAGCGACTCGTATCTGAAGAACATCGGGAACCGCGATCTCGTGCGCGGGATCTCCGAAGGCTACGCCATCAGTCGCCTGATCACACGCGATCAGATCGACTTGGTCGTGTACCACGACATTGCGAGGGCCGCAAGCGCCCTGTTGGACGGGTATCACTGGTTGGGACACGCGGAAACCGGCAACATCCAGGAAGTGGTCCAGACCGTCCGCACGACGGCCAACGCCGCGGTGGACGAGTTCGAGAAGGTCCAGCGCATCCGTCAGAACACCGAGCGCCAGATACGCGAAAACGCCGCGGAGGTGAAGCGCTGCAGTCTGGACCTCACGCCCGATCACTTGGGCACGATCGACGACTTTGTCAACGCCATCAGCGAGGTCCGCACACGTCGGGGGCAGGTGATATCCCTGCGCGAACTCCGCTATGCGGACCTCGAACTCATTGACGAGCTCGACAAACAGTTGGCGGCGATCAACGAGGATGTCTGCGCCGCGTGCGTGACCTTCCTGCTGCGCCCCGACGCGCTACGTCCCTACATCGCCCGCAACGACGAACTCGCCGGCAAACTCGACGGGACGCGGAAGGTCGCTGACCTTGAGCCGCTGAGCAAAGCGGTGGAGGAACTGTCCCAACGCCTCGACCTGCTGACCGACGTGGTCAACAACCTGCAAATCGACGACGCCACGAAGACCACCGAGATCATCGACCGCATCACGGAAGTCTACGCCGGTGTCAACCGCACTCGCGCCACGGCCCGCAACCTGCGCAAAGAACTGGGCAAGACCGAAGCCAAAGCGGAGTTCGCAGCCCAGTTCAAGCTTCTCAGCCAGAGCATCACGAACTACATCGGCATGTGCGACACGCCGCCGAAGTGCGACGAACTTCTCACCAAGATCCTGGTCACGGTCGAGGAACTCGAAGGGCGGTTCGCGGATTTCGAGGAGTTCGTCGAGAGACTGGCCGAGAAGCGCGAAGAGGCCTACAGCGCGTTTTCCAGCCGCAAACAGGTCCTCGACGAAGAGCGGAAGCGACGTGTCGGCTCCCTCAACTCCTCTGCCGAGCGCATTCTCCGCGGTATCGTCAGCCGGGCCGAGAGCTTCGCCGCTATTGCCGAAGTGAACGCCTACTTCGCATCCGACCTCATGGTCGCCAAGCTGCGCGACATCGTCGGCAAGCTGCACGCCATGGGCGAATCCGTGAAGGCTGACGACCTTGCCGGGCAGCTCAAGACGGCCAAGGACGAGATCGGCCGACGCCTGCGCGACAAGATCGAGCTCTTCGAGTCCGGCGCCGATATCATCAAGTTCGGTGACTACAAGTTCAGCGTCAACACTCAGCCGCTCGAACTGACCACGGTGCTCCGGGATGGGGACATGTTCTTCCACCTCACCGGCACCAGTTTCTACGAGCGCGTAGAGAATCTCGAGTTCCTCGACACCAAGCCGCTCTGGGCGCAGGAGATCGTCAGTGAAAGCCGGGATGTGTATCGCGCCGAGTATCTCGCCTACAAAATTCTCATGGCTGCCGCGGGAAGCCGGGACGGGCTGTCCATAGCACAGCTCACAAAGGTCGAGCACGACGAGAAGGCGCTCCACGGGCTCGTGCGGAACTTCGCCGGCAGTCTCTACAGCGAAGGCTACGAGAAGGGCATCCACGACCACGACGCCGCGCTGATACTGCACGCGCTTATCGGCCTCTACAACACCACGGGCCTGCTGCGTTACGACGCCACATCCCGGGCCTACGGCATCCTGTTCTGGTGCTTCTATGAGAACCAAGTCCACAAGGACATGCTCCGCAACCGCATGCGCAGCTTCGGCGCCCTGCCCCGCATATTCGGTCAGACCGGCGCGCGCCCCGAGTACGTGCACGAGATCCGCGACGCCATGGAGACGTTCTTCACCGCCATGGGCCGCCCGGTCGACGGTCCCGTCCTCACCCAGGCGGGAGAATTCCTCTACCACGAACTTCAGGATGCCGACGAACTGGAGTTCACCATCAACGCCCTCGCCCATGAGCTCCACGGTCGGTTCATGGATTTCCTGCGTGTGCAGAAGGTCCACAAAGCGTTCCTTGCGGATGTCGCGGCCCTCGACAGTAACCCACGCAGCCAGATCGACCTGATCTACGACTGGGTGTCCGCCTATACACGCGAAAAAGAGGACGAAGACGCTCTGCACTTCGTGTGGGAAGTGGTAGCCCTCATTGCCGCCGACAAAGTCATCAACCGCGACACCAAGTCGGTGACCACCTACGTGGAAGTCAAGGACCTGCTTGGCCAGCACGCACGTATCCAGGACAAGGTGCTGCCGATCCACTTCGACCGGTTCCTCCTGACGATGAAGCACTTCACCGACGTCCAGGTTCCCATGTTCGAACGGTATGTGCGCCTGCGGAAAGACCTGACCGAGAAGCGCCGTGCGGATATGCGGCTCTCCGAGTTCCAGTCCCGTGTCATGGGCGGTTTTGTACGGAACAAACTGATCAACGATGTGTATCTCAACCTTGCCGGTGCGAATTTCGCAAAACAGATGGGCGTCATCGGGGAGGCCAAACGCACGGACCTGATGGGGTTGCTTCTGCTTGTTTCCCCACCCGGGTACGGTAAGACAACGCTGATGGAGTACCTCGCCAACCGCCTGGGGCTGACCTTCATGAAGATCAACGGCCCGGCCATCGGTCACGCCGTCACATCTCTCGATCCTGCTGAAGCCCCCAACGCAACTGCGCGAGAAGAACTCGACAAACTCAACCTTGCCTTCGAGATGGGCAACAACGTCATGATCTATCTCGACGACATCCAACACCTGAACCCGGAGTTTCTCCAGAAGTTCATCTCCCTGTGCGACGCTCAGCGCAAGATCGAGGGCGTGTACCGAGGCGTTCCCCGTACGTACGACCTACGCGGCCGCAAGGTCGCGGTCGTCATGGCCGGCAATCCTTACACGGAAAGCGGCGACAAGTTCAAAATCCCCGACATGCTCGCCAACCGGGCAGACACGTACAACCTGGGCGACATCTCCAGCACAGCCGCCGAAGCGTTCGAGATGAGCTTCATCGAGAACGCCATGACCTCCAACCCCGTGCTCAGCAAAGTGGCCAGCCACGGCCATCAGGATATCTACCGGTTCATGGAAGTTGTCCAACGCGGCTCCCGCGAGGGTGTGGAATTCGAGCACGACTACTCGGCCGAGGAAGCAAATGAGGTCGTTGACGTCCTGCGCAAACTCTACGCCGTTCGCGACGTTGTGCTGAAGGTGAACAAGCAGTACATCTACTCGGCCGCTCAGCAGGACGACTACCGCACCGAGCCCCCCTTCAAAATGCAGGGCTCGTATCGCAACATGAATCGCATGGCCGAGAAGGTCTACCCCGTGATGACGGACGGCGAAGTCCAGCAACTCGTCGTCGATCACTACTACAACGAGGCTCAGACGTTGACTACGGGCGCAGAAGCCAACATACTCAAGTACCGGGAGATCATGGGCATTCTCACTCCGGACGAAAGCGATCGATGGGAGCAGATCAAAGGCGAGTTCAACCGTCGCCAGACGCTCGCAGGCATCGACGACAGCGATCAAGTGGGCAAAGTCCTGGCCCAGCTCGCCGGCATGAACGCCAGCGTCGGCCACGTCAGCCACGAGCTTGGTGTCGGCATGAAACGCCTCACCGCCGCCCTCACGAAGCCCGAAGGCGATGGCAAGATCGACATCACCCCCGTGGTAGATGCACTCCAGGCATTGGCCGCCAAGGACTCGAGCTTGCAGGTATCGACCTCCTTCCCGTCCGAGTACGGCCAAGCCCTCGACCGTCAGTCACAGACACTCGAAAACCTGCTGCCCATTCTGGACGCCATCCAGAAGCAGAACGCCAGCTTCGTCAAACTGCGCCAAGTTCTCGAGAGCCTACTCGCCGGCAACATCACGGTGGAGCTCAAACGGTGAGAGCCGCCTCGACGGCACCGCGGCACGGCTTCCGTCGGCCTCGGCCAGCTGTCTCGGGTGTCGACTATCGGACTCCACCGTGGGAGGCCCCACCTGGCGACCTGCTACCGAACCGCGGCGAGGGCTGCCTCGTAGTCTGGATGGTCTGTGACCTCGGGAACGACTTCCCGGTAGGCGATCCTGCCGTCGCTGTCCACCACCCATACCGAGCGCGCCAGCAGTCCCATTCCCTTGATCATCACGCCGTACGCCTCGCCGAACGAATGCCATACATGGTCTGACAGGACTTTGATGCCATCCACCTTCTGTGCTTCGCAGAAGCGGGACTGGGCAAATGGCAGGTCCATGCTGATGGTGAGTACCTCGACCCCTTCCGGAAGTGCCGCCGCCTCCTCACTAAACCGCTTGGTCTGCAGAGCACACACGCCCGTGTCCAGGCTCGGCACAGCGCTGATCAGAACGGTCTTCCCTCTGAAATCCGACAGGTGAACGGGGGCGAACCCCGAATCCACAACCTTGAAGTCCGGGGCTGAGGCGCCGACAGCCAGATCCGGTCCGAGTAGCGTTACGGGATTGCCCTGCAACGTTACAACATTTTCACGCTCGATTGTATCGCTCATCGCACTTATCTCCTGTTCTCGATAGAGTTCACCGTCGACTTCACCGTACACCTCTGTGAGACGTATGGATGAGGGATCGGTTCCCATGGCGTAAGAGGACACCGGGGCCGTCGCGCTCTGGAAGTCTGCGGCACAACATCGCCCACTTCCTCTGTTCCCGGCGGCGCGTCAACGCCGTCTTTGTGTTTGACGGTTCGATGCGATCCGGGCTGAACGCCAGCATGTCGGTCCGATAGTCTTACATGGCTGCTTTCCTTTGACCGGAGCCGGAATCACGGCAATGTCCCGCCGCCGAAGTGGTTGTGGTGCTCCTCGCTCTTCTTGGTGCGCCGGAAGACGTCGCGTCGCAGGTCCTTTGCGGTCTTGACGTGCGGCTTGGTTTCCCACTCCCGGAACTTGGCGTACACGTCCTCGTTCTCGAATGCCGGACACCGCTTCTTCCGCGTCCACTGTCCCCGCGGATACTCGTACAACCAGCAATGGTCGCCCAGGTTGAGGAGGCATGAGTGGCAGTTGTGAACCGGTTTGCGCGTCTTCTTCACGACCGTCTCCTTGGGCTGGGTGTCTGACACATTCAAAGTAGCAGACGGGGTCGACGTCATCAACCACGCCGGGGAATCTCGCACATTCGCCGCGGAAGAACTGGGAAGCGGGCCTCTCCCGCTTATGGTATCTCCCCATGCCTACTCCAGAGAAAAGACCCCGGCCCGATGACGAGATCAAAGTCTACGGCGTGAATGCGTGCCTGGCGCTTCTCGACAGGCGTCCTCAGGACGTCATCCGCATCTATCTGCGGGAAGAGCGGATCGCGCAGTTCAGTGAAGCACTGCGACGGTGCGCCCGGGAGAAGAAGGCGTACCACGTCGTAGACAAGGCCGAGCTGGATCGCGTCTGTGCCAGTACCCACCACGAAGGTATATGCGTGCTTACGCGACAGCGTCAGATGCCGTCATTCGACGAGCTGCTGCGCCGGTTGTCCGGGGATCGGGAAGCCGTCCGGCTCGTGCTGCTCGAGGACGTGCGGAATCCGCACAACTTGGGCGCGATTCTCCGGGTGTGTGCGCATTTCGGGGTCACCGGTGTGCTTCTCACGGACACAACCGGGAACCCGCCGTCCCCCGCCCCGTCGATTTACCGCACGGCCGAGGGTGGCATGGAGAGTGTCGACGTGACGGTACTCACCGATCCCACCGACGCCATTGGAAAACTCCGTGGCAAGGGCGTGAGATGCATCGCCACATCCAGCCATGCATCCAGCTCAGTCTACGACGCCGTCCTGCCTCGCCGGTGTCTGCTGATGTTCGGCTCCGAGTCGGAAGGACTGTCAAAGCGTCTTCTCCGCGAAGCCGATCTCACCGTTGCCATTCCCGGCACGGGCGCGGTCGAGAGTCTCAACGTCGCCTGCGCTTCTTCCGTATGCCTCGCTGAGTTGCAGCGACGGTTCCGTGCGCGTCGTCCGTCCTGACGCTCGCATCGGTAAGAGGAGCGCGGACCGGCTGTCGATGGCCGACGTCGCCAGGCCAGCGGCTGTGGACAGCGGCGCCACTATTTCCGCAGCCCGTCCCACTCCTCGTCAACGGAGTCCACTTCGAGTCGAGCCGTCCGCCCGGGGCGGGCCCCAGACGCCGCCTGCAAGGCAGCGCTACGGTCAAGCCGCCCGCCTGAGGCGGACTCCAGGCGCTCGAGGCCGAGCGCATCTCCAGACATGGCTGTGGGGATCGCAACAGGCAAGGAGGAGACAGCGTGATAGCTGCCCTTGAAACGCCCCGAGATTACCAGCGGTAGTAGCGGTAGGGATCGTCGTTGGCTTCGGGGGATTGCACGTAGTAAGACGTCAGCCAGGGGGCGGACGTCTCAAGCCTCGGCGTGCCGGTAATGCCGCCGGATCTGTAGTTGTCGTTGACACGTATGGCCAGGACGTTCTCGCCGTCGGGGCGTAGCTCGCCGGGCTTCAGGTCGAAGCGACGGGGGAACTCCCAGTAGTCTTTCGGGTTCGTCTTGGTCGTCACCTCGCCGAGGAAACGGTCGTTGAGCCAGACCCATGATTCGTCGTCGATGCCGCCCAGATGGAGAGTGAGGCGAGTGCTGCTCATGTCCTGCGGCGTGGGAAAGGCCAGTCGATACCAGAACAGGCCGTTGTAGTCACTCAAGCCAGGCACTTGCTCGTCGAAGAAGCCCGGTACGTTGATGGGAGCCCATGAGGAAACGTCGAGGTCCGATGCGTGCCACTTCTCCTTGCGTCCGACATCGTCGCGGTCGACACGACCCACCCACTTCGTCGGCAGATCCACGCGCCACTGCAGTCGGCGGGCGCTGAATCGGGCGAGCAACGGACACCTGTCGCGGACTCCCAAGTTATGCAAGAGGCGCGACACGAGATAGACGTTGCGTCGGTACGACGTGCGCAGGTAGCCTTTGGCCTCTGTGTCGAGCATCCACGGCGCGACCTGACAGAGGATGACCGTGCCTCTTACCATCGTCATCACGCGCAGCCCCGGTCCTTTCCGACCGTCGTCCTCGCCAACCAATGCCGACATATCGAGTCGGGTTCGCCAGTGCAGGTCCGCGTTCGAGATAGCGTCCAGCACTCCGCTCCCGAGCCCGTCAACACGGGCGGAGGGCGTTGGTCCTTGTGCGGTCTTCGCAACACCGGGGAGAACCGCGTCCAGTTCCTTCTGATTCAGGCCGAGACACAGCAGGTTGAGTCCGGCTTCGACTCTCGGCCGCAGATCCCCGAGCTTGTGACCAGGGCCAACAACCAAGACCGACTCAGGCGTTGCCGTGTCGGCGGCAACAGCAAATCCCAGCTTGCTCAGCACATCGCGTCCACGCGCGTCGCCGGCGTAGTCGAGTACGCGTTCCGCACCAGGCGTTGCCTGGTCAAGGTACTTCAGCAGGTTCACGCACAGCTTGCGGGCGGCTGGCTCGTCCGCTGTCCGTCCACTCACGTCCAACTGACAGAAGACAATTCTCCCTTTCCCTTCCACGTACTCCATCAGCGGCGAATACTGCAGGTCGAACCCGCAATCGACGATTGGTCTGAAGCTGCCGACGGGGGGCTTCTCGATCAGGACCGACGCCACGGTGCCCGTGTTGCCGCAGCGCCACACGCGCGTGTTGCGAAATCCGCACCACAGCCAATCGGGGTTGGACAGATCGGCGCCCTCCAAGTGTGGCGGAACGAGTGTGGCGTCCCCGCGCCAGTCGCGCAGGTGTTCATCGGTCAGACCTTGCAGCACGGGGTGATCGGCGCTCCGCGCGAACACGCGGCGCATGCCGTGGACGTTGACCCGGAAGCCAAGGCGCTCTTCCAACGCGTCGGCCTGTTGCTCGAAGATCAGGACCTTCAGCCCGTCGCGCACTCCGCCGAGAGTCGGCCACGGGGCGTTCACTCCCAAGGCGTTGCGGCCAATGACCAGGATGCCGGAGTTGCTCACATCCGAAACGCTGTCCACGCGCTCGAACGACACGCCCAGCGTCGTCAGGAGCGTCGTCGTGTCCCCCTCGGGATCGTAGACCGTAACCGCGCAGTTCAGACCGGGCCCCGGCACGGGCGGTAGAATGTCGATATCGAACGAGTCCCTCTGCTGGCTGCCGTCGGGAAAGCGGAACGCAGCAGACAAGACGTAACGTCCAGCCGCCAGCGTCTCCGGCAGTCCGAACCGCACCGGCACGAAAGCGCGGCCACCGGGTAGGACATCGACAGTGCTGGTGCCTTTTGCGAGGTCCGCAAGGTCCCATGCGACATCGCAGTGAACAGTCTCGCGCGTGTCGTTGAGCACAACCAGTTGCTTCTGGATCGTGTCGCCGGGCGTGAACGTGTGTCCCTTTTCGGTGAACTGGTCGGGACCGCCGCCGATATAAGCACACAGCGGCATGTTCCAGCGCAGGAACGTCTTTCCAAGACTCGTCGGTTCGAACACCGTATCCACCCCATCGTGGATGTACTGACCATCGGGAGAGAACCTGTCCGGCACGATGCCCGGTCGGTTGAGGTCTGCGAACTTCGCAGGATTGTCGGCCGGTTTGGTGCTCTGTCCGGGAACACGACGCCAAAGGGTCTCCTGGTCCCACGGCAGCATGGCCGACGCGCCCCATGTCCGGTGTGCGCGCCAGTTGTCCGCTGCAAACAGGGATGCGATCTCAATGTTGTTCTGTTCCTGTTGCCGGAAGTGCTGGATCAGCCAGCCCCAGGCGAAGGGCTTGCCGCGCGCCCACAACTCCTCTTCCCAGTCGAGAGACTTCAGTGTCTGATCGGTCGTCTGGTACGCTCTCTCTCCGATGATCGCGGCTGCGAACTCCGCATCCAAGATCGATTGGTAGGCTTCCGTTCGCCAGATGAAGTTCGGGCCGCGGTAGCTCGACCACGACGAGATGTGGGGAAGCCCCCACTCCACGAAGAACAGCGGCTTGACACCGGTGGACGCCCAGTGCTCGAGCCAATCGCTGCGCTCCTGGATGGGAGCCCAGTTCAGATAGGTGTTGATGGTGTACATGTCCCCCAGGTTCCCGGACTGGTGATGATACACGGGACGGGTCGGATCGATCGCTTTGGCGATGCTGGCGGCAATGCCGGCCTGTTGACGGTTCCTATTGGGACGGCCTCCGTTACCCGGGTCCTCCGGGTCGAACAGGCCGTCGATCCGCAACGGGTTCTGGTCGCCCTTGTACCCCGTAGCGTTGTGGTTCATGCAGTACAACACCACACTCGGATGGTTCTGCACCCGGCGGATCAGGGCCTGCGTCAGGTCCCGGTAGCGCTGTGCCTGCTCGGGCTCGTCGAGTTTGGTCGCGAAGTCCTTGATGTGAGGCAACGAGAATGCATTAAGAACGCCACTTCGGTCGGCGGCCCCGAGCATCCCGTCGATGTAACTGACGCCCCCCGGCGGGAAACTGTAGTTGGACGTGATGAAGAAGTTGAATCCGTACTCCTTGATCCGCTCGAGTGTGCGATCGCACATGGCCGCACACGCCAGGTTGGCGGGGTGAGTGATGTTGCGTGCGAGCAATGCGCGCAAGTGGATGCGCTTGCCGTTCAGGTAGAAGTCGTGTCCGTCAATCCAGAACTCACGGAACCCGAACCGAGTCGGCAGTGAGGTGTCTGCCACGGCCCCGTTGGCATTGCTCAACGTGACGACAACATCATACATGTTTTCCGGCGTATGCAGATCCCACAACTCGGGATCGTCCCAGCCGGCGGATGCCCGCAGGCGACCGCCCTCATCCACGGTCACCTCACTGGCATCGAACTCCTTCACGACCCGGTTGTCGCGCAGTATGCGACAGTGAAGGGCAAACGTCGGCAGCGTCACGTTGCGAACGCCGAGGTCCAGGGCGATGCGCTTTGCGCGGGTCGAGGTGATGACGTGGACGTCGGCAATCGCGTTCTGCTTGGGCTCGGACACGAGAAATGCGTCTCCGGTCAAGCCGCGGACGTTCACCGTCGCTTTGGACTCGAAGGCGCGATCCGGGGCCATGAAAACAGTCTCGGTCTGGGACAGGGGCCGGGCAGTGACGAGCAGCGCAATGTCGTGAGTCTTCCCCGGTGTAACGGCGTTCGAGATGTCGACGCGGCCGCCGGGAAAGAAGATGCTCCCCGCCTCGTTGCCGTCCACAAATACAGCCGCATGCGTCTGTACCATGCTCAGGTCGATGGCGACAGTGCGTCCACCCCACGCCTCGGGAATCGTGACGGTCCGCCGGTACCACGCCTGTTCGAGCCGATCGGCGTCCAAGCGTCCCACGGTCCAGTCGGGCAGGAGGAAGTCCTGCGGCGCACCACGCTCGACTTCGGACCGACGCGGCCATACACCCGGCACCTTGAACCAACCCCAGCCTTCGCCGTCAGCCGGGGCGGTGGCTCCGGCTTCGCCGTCCGTGACCGGGAAGAAACGCCACAGTCCGTTGAGACACACCGACTCCCGCGTCGGCGACGTCTGTCGCCAGGCTGTGGTCATATCCCATCCGGCGTCAACGCCTTCGGGCAACGCCAGGTCCTCCTTGCGAGGCCGGTGCTTGTGAACGGTCACCGAGACGTCGTCGAACTCCGCCGTGCCCGCGCTACCGAAATGGGCCGGCCCCATTCTCAGTTTGGCCGCGCCAGCGGGCACCAGAAACTCCTTCTCGTGCGTCACCCAACCCGACGTGCCGGTGGCGTGGAACACGGACGGCCACGGGTCGACATGCTTGCCTGTTCCGTCCGTGAAGTTCATGGCCAGTCGCGCGTCTTGCCAGCCTTCCTTGCCCATCTTCACACCGGTTACGCGCATCCGGCACCGGACCGTCAGCGCCCACACATCAGGATCGATGTCGAGCGTCTGATCCACTTCGGCATACTGTGAGAACAACAGCCACCGGTTGCCGTTCTCTTCCTTCATAGTGACACCGGCACGCCGCTCCCAGCCGTCCGGCCAACCGTCGTTGTTGGCGTCCGTCCGAAAGTCGCCATTCGCGATCAATTCCGTGCCGATCGGAGGCGCGGCCAGGCCCGTTGCAGACAAACCAACGACGAGGCACGTAACACAGGGAAGGGAGAAGAAAGAGGAACACATGGTCGACTCCTTGCGGCGGCAGCTGGCCCATTCGGCGGACAGCAACGATAGCGCTTTGTGACACTGATACAATGGACTCACCGGATACACGGAGATACGTTGTCGGCTGCCCCCGGACATGTGTAAGTGACGCCGGAGCCCTACGATGCCACGGAAACGCCGAGACCACCACGTTGTTCGTACGAACAGGCACGCCAACCTCGATACTGCCGCCCGAACATGCTCGGAAGAAGAGCTGTTCGCGCTCCTGGAGGCGACGAAGGTCCCGTTCCTCCTCGTCCTCGATTGCGTCCAGGACCCACACAATCTCGGTGCCTGCCTGCGGACGGCCGATGCGGCCGGCGTGCATGCGGTGATCGCGCCAAAGGACAAGTCGGCTCCACTGACCGAGACCGTGCGCAAGATCGCCTGCGGTGCCGCGGAGCACGTGCCTTTCGTGCAGGTGACGAACCTCGCCACCACGCTCCGCAAACTCCAGGACGCCGGGGTGTGGCTCGTAGGCACCAGTGATCGCGGGGACCGCAGCCTGTACGACCTCGACCTGACCGGTCCGCTCGCGATCGTCATGGGGGCGGAAGGCAAAGGGGCGCGCCGTCTGACGATGGAGACGTGCGACTTCCTGGCCACCATCCCCATGGCCGGTCACGTCGAGTGCTTGAACGTATCCGTCGCCACCGGCGTCTGCCTGTTCGAAGCTGTCCGGCAACGCGCCGCCGCGACGCGCGGATAGGCAAGTCCCGGGGGCAGTCTCAAACGGAGAGGTCGACGAGCACCTGTTCGAGTACGTCGGCGCAGTAGCGACATCCCGTGCAGTGCCCACCGCATGCAGTCGTGCGCTCGAACCAATCGGGCGGGAAACGGGAGTTGTCGACGACACAGGGCGCAAAAGCGGGGGAGTAACCGGGTTCGAAGAGGTCGAGCAGATTGCCGTGGAACCGTCCCGACGCATATGCGCGGAGGACGATCCACGGCCGTTCGTGCAGGCGCGTAGCCAGCTTGAAGACGTCGAAGATGCCTTCATAATGATGGAGATCCTCCGGCCGGACCCACGTGGACTGCAGCACGGTTGGCCAGTTCTGTCGGTCCGCCAGGTGCCGCCAACACATGTACGGCATGAAGCCGTCGATGTTCTCGCTTGCCGCCACTTCCGGCTCGTGCGCGACGAGGTTGTCGTGAAACGTCTGTCCGCTGCAGTACCGGAAACACCCGCTGTTGACCAACATGCAGAGCTTCTTGCCGTGACCGTCGGCCCACGTGCGGAGCTCGCGCAAGTGCTCGATATCGCGGCTGACATCGCGCTGGACGTAAAAGCTGTTGAACAGGTCGGCAACGTATTCCATGCCCTGCACAGTGCCGATCCGCATGTTGACCGAGGCACGCCTGTCCACGTCGGGGAAATCCCCCTGAACCATGTGCGCGATCGCCGGCGACGTGGTCGTGACCACATCGACACCTGCACCGATCGCCACAAGGTGCTCTATGAGTCCCGAGACTTCCGCTTCCAGCTCCCGACTCATGGCCGCCCCGCCGTAGCAGTTGGCGTTGAGGAGCAGGTCGAGCTTCACCCCCATGCTCTTCAGGCTGATGAGCTCACTTTCCAGCCGTTCCCGGGCCGCTTCCCCGGAGCAT
>JGI11705J14877_10001527_pt1 | contig 13207 bp, 18 predicted proteins | sample Etolaghawater15m_FD_14877 | JGI IMG/M metagenome (IMG submission 14877) | reverse complement strand
TCAGGTAGTATTTTTGGGGGTGTATCTGGTAACAAGATTACTGCCATTGCTGGTGAGTCTTCTACTGGCAAGACTTTCTTTAGTCTCGCCGTTGTTAAAAACTTTCTGGATTCTAATCCTGATGGTTACTGTCTGTACTTTGACACTGAAGCAGCAGTTAATAAGTCTCTTCTTGAGAGTCGTGGAATCGACCTGAATCGATTGGTTGTTGTCAATGTCGTCACCATTGAGGAGTTCAGGTCCAAGGCTCTGAGAGCTGTGGACATTTATCTCAAAACCAACGCAGAAGACCGCAAGCCCTGTATGTTTGTGTTAGACTCAGGTATGTTGTCAACTGAGAAAGAGAAATCTCTGACGCACTGGCAGACAAACAGGTTCGTGACATGACAAAATCACAACTGGTAAAGGGAGCATTCAGGATGCTCACCCTGAAATTGGGACAGGCTAACATTCCAATGATTGTCACCAACCACACCTACGACGTAATCGGTAGCTATGTTCCAACTAAAGAAATGGGCGGAGGCAGTGGCCTCAAGTATGCAGCAAGTACGATCATCTATCTCAGCAAATCAAAAGAAAAAGATGGAACGGAAGTGGTCGGAAATATTATCAAAGCTAAGACTCACAAGTCGCGTTTGAGTAAAGAGAATAAAGAGGTTAAGATACGTCTCTACTATGATGAGAGAGGTCTTGACAGATACTATGGTCTATTGGAACTGGGAGAAGCAGGTGGTCTTTGGAAAAACGTAGCAGGTAGATATGAGATTGATGGAAAGAAGGTGTACGCCAAAGCCATCCTCAAAGATCCCGAGACATATTTCACTCCAGAGGTAATGGAGAAACTAGACCAAATTGCAAAGAGAGAGTTCAGCTATGGAGAAAATTGAGTTTCTTATTCTTAAGAACCTTTTACATAATGAAGAGTACCTCAGAAAGGTTATTCCTTTTCTGAAGTCCGAATACTACCAAGACAATAACCAGAAGATTGTATTTCAAGAGATTCAATCTTTTGTTGACCAATACAATGATGTCCCTACGAAAGAAGTTCTCACTATTGAGATCGAGAAGAGAAAGGATATCAATGAAAACATGTTCAAGGAACTGGCACACCTGATCAATCAACTGGATAATGAACCAGTAGAGTTTGATTGGTTATGTGACACCACCGAGAAGTGGTGTAAGGAACGTGCTGTTTACCTGGCACTCCTTGAATCTATTAACATTGCAGATGGTGGAGATGACAAGAGAACACCTGACGCTATCCCTTCTATTCTTTCTGATGCACTTGCTGTTGGTTTCGATTATCATGTTGGTCACGATTACTTAGAAGATTATGAAGAGCGTTATGCGATCTACACTACCAAGGAAGAGAGGATGCCCTTTGACCTTGAGTTCTTCAACAAGATTACGAAGGGAGGACTTCCCAACAAAACTCTCAACATTGCACTTGCTGGAACTGGTGTTGGTAAGTCTCTCTTTATGTGTCATCACGCTTCTGCCTGTTTGATGCAGGGTAAGAATGTTCTGTATGTCACCATGGAGATGGCAGAAGAACGTATCGCTGAACGTATTGATGCCAACCTTTTGAACATTCCTATTCAAGATGTGTCTGAACTTCCAAAACAGATCTTTGAAACTAAGGTAAATAATATCTCACAGAAGACACGGGGAACTCTTATCATCAAAGAGTACCCTACCGCATCAGCACACAGTGGACACTTTAAATCACTTCTTAACGAACTTGCACTTAAGAAGTCATTTCGGCCTGATATTATTTTCATTGATTACCTTAATATTTGTGCTTCCCAACGGTATAGGGCGGGCAGTAATGTTAACTCATATACAACTGTCAAGGCTATTGCTGAAGAACTTCGAGGCTTGGCTGTCGAGGCCAATGTCCCTATCGTTTCTGCCACCCAGACCACTCGTTCTGGTTTTGGTAGCAGCGACGTTGAGCTCACTGATACTTCTGAGTCCTTTGGTCTCCCTGCTACTGCTGATCTTATGTTTGCCCTTATTTCAACAGATGAGCTTGAATCACTGGGACAAATAATGGTCAAACAATTGAAGAACAGGTATAACGATTTGTCTATCAACAAGAGATTTGTCATTGGTATTGATAGAGGAAAGATGAGATTGTATGATTGCGAACAATCTGCTCAAGATGACATCCTTGACAATGGTAAGGATGAAGAGTATGATAACGAAGAGAAACCTAAGAAAAGTTTTAGTGGATTCAAATTCTAATGTCAATAGAAATTAAAAAATACGCATCCATTGAGAGGGATGGATACTTTCAGATAAGTGATAAAGATGGTAATCCCGTCTGTCAGACCCCATCAATCGCTGATGCAAAATTAATGTTGTCTCTTGGAGAAGGTAGGACACTCAGAAAGGTGTCTGTTCTCCAACCAGAGACAGTAGATGTTTCCTATATTGCAGAAGAACCAGACAAACAACTAGAACCACAAAACATTTTACCAGAATCACATCAACAACCCTTAGAACTATGACCGTCACTCCTAACCAAGAACAAACTATCGATTACGATAAGTATCTTGACTTTGTTTACAAGACCACCTCTGCACCTAGCACAGACTTCCATGTACTTAAAGAACGTATTGACGAACTTCAGCGAGACGGTGCTGACGTGGCTCGTCTTGCGACTGCTGCGTTTGGTCTTAGTGCTGAGGCAGGTGAGTTCACAGAGATCGTTAAAAAGATCATCCTACAGGGTAAGCCTTACTCGGAAGAAAATATCTTTCACATGAAGCGTGAACTCGGTGATATCATGTGGTATATGGCCCAGGCTTGTATGGCGCTAGATACTACACTCGATGAAGTTCTCAAGATGAATTATGAGAAACTGAGTGCTCGTTTCCCAGAAGGATATTTTGATGTCTATCGATCTGAAAACCGTGCAAAGGGAGACGTATGAACCTCACTGACAAGGAACTTGTTGATTTAAGGTGGGCATTGTACCATTTCACTGCAAATAAACCTGGGTTCTTTGCAGATGAACAAATCATGAGGGTGAGGAAACTCATCTGCAAGATTGATAAAGAGATGGACGACAGAAACAATTACGACACGAGTGGAAAATGAAACCAATTACAGTAGAAGATTACGAAAAGGTATCTGATGAGTTCTTTGCCAAGTACCACTTTGTGGCAAAAGAACTTGGTGAGGGTTCTAAGTGTGAAGACATCCTCAAGGTCATGGAATCACTCACTGGTCTAGTGATGAAGAAACGATCTGATGATAAAGGTGGACCAATGGGATTTAACAAGGAGACTGAAGATGAAACTGGAAGTGACTAAAGAGGTGGCCATTGCTGTGGCACAACTTCTCATTCGTGAACAGGCAATGTACACTACTGATGAGGGTATTGTTCCTGAACGTATCAAGAACATTCGTCTCTTCATTGATGAGATTGCAGAAAAAGTAAAAGGAGATGATTAGTTTCATCTACAAATTCTTCAGTGTGGTGGTCATAAACTGCATCACACCGGAGAATTTTTCTTATTGCATTAGAATAGATCAGTGGTTGATACCTGATATTCAATACTACGCACCATACCTCTGGGGTGAGAGACAAGCCTACGATACAGAGAAAGATATAAATAACTAAAAAGTAAGTAGCAAGATGTCTTCATCAATGAATAACTTTATGGAAGCTTACAAGGCTGTCCATAGTCCAGAGGCTAAACAAGTTTTCTATAAGAGCAGAGATCAGATCACTGAAATGAATCTGTCTGTTCTTTTTGATACTGATCTTGTTGATATTGCTGAACAGGTTGTTGCTAAATTCTTTGAGACCCTGACTGTATCGGAGACCAAGACATTGGTTGAGAAGTCATTTGCTGATACTCCATCAGTTCAGGACCAGAAAGTATCGAGACTGGTTGAAGCATTCAAGAAAGTATTTGGTAAGGTTGATGAGACCGCAGCTACTGTGGCTCGTGAAGCATTCATCCAATTCCTTGACAGAAAGAGGCTGGAAAGAAATAAGGCTGTAATGAACTCTATTGATGAGTCACACGCCAGAATCCACAGACACAAAGTTGCTGGTGAAATTGAGAACGTAAAGTCACTTCTCATTACCATGTTTGAGAAGAAGTTGGATGCAGTCGGTAAGGAAGACGACGACATTGACAACGATGGTGACGTTGATTCTTCGGACAAGTATCTCCACAAGAGAAGAAAGGCCATCGGTAAGGCCATGGGTAAGAAGGATAAGAAAGAGGATGATGATGACAAGGAAGAGAATGATGAGATGAGTGAGATGTTCTCACAAGCTGAACTTGATAAAATCAACAAGATTGTTGAATCCTGGGAATGATACGGAGTTGAGATGGATGTTTTTAAATATCTAAAGCAAGTCAACAACCATATCAAAGAAGGGGCAGCTGATGATGCCCGTGAGATGGGGTTGGAGTATGCTGGTTATGGAAAGTGGAAGGATCCTAAGACAGGTCAAGTAACTCATAAGAGTGTGAAGAGTGGTGGTCAAACTACTCTTCAACAACTTGATAAGAAGGAAGAACCACAAAAACAAGATAAGAAACCAAAAGAGAAAAAGACTCTGAGTAAGTTTAAGAAAGATGCTGCTCAGGAACCACCCAAGAGAATGGACCTGTCAGTAGCAAAGGATGCTGACCCAGAGAAGACTGCTGAGTATTCTGCTATGGCAGCTGCTCAAGGTATGTGGCCTCATTATTCTGATGAGAGAAAACAATATCACATCGACCAACAGAAGGCGATGGCTGCACAGGCTGAGGCAGAAGCTGAGGCAGCAGCTGAAGCTGAGGCAGAACAGGCAGTTGAGGAAGAACCTGCACCCGAAGAAGAGAAGAGTGTAGAAGATTTTAGAACTGTTGATGAAATCAGAGACGAGGAAGAAGAGACCACTGATGATGAGATAGATGAGGATGACTTTGATTCTCAAATGTCAGAGGTTGATGCTGAGTATCAACAAGCTATAAAGGACGCCACTGATAGAGCAAGGAAAAAATTAGACAAACAGTATGGTGCTTTCCGTGAAGCACTCAGCAAAATTCCTGGTGGAACTGAGAGAGGATCATTCCTTCAGGCTATGGCACACGCCAAGACATTTGAAGGTAGAACTAACTCGGGTGCTGGTAAAAACAATCTGGGGTATGCTGATGTTCAGAACTTGGTGGCTAATCGTGACCGTTTGATGGAAGGATATGGTGATGGATCACCTGAAGCCATTAAGAAGTTCGTGAGGTCTGTTCGTTCTCAAGAGGTTTCTGATGAATTTATTGATGCATCATTTGAACTTCTACCCAAAAAGTTCAAAGATTCACTAAAGATCAAGGGTAAGGTTACTGGAGATAAGTATGTGTCTGATGATAAGGCACATGACGCCATACATTATCTGGGTAAAAACGATGATGGCACAGCCATAAGAGGTCAGGTTGGTAATAATGACAGAGCCAAGTTAATGTGGAGAATCTATCTGGAACAAGGTGGTCGTGATGCCTACACTGGTCTCCCACTTGACATCGAGGCCATGGATTTGGAACACGTTCGTGGTTTTAACAACTCTGATGATGGAAAACCTGGTAAAGATCAGTTTGAACAGAGAGAGAATGATGACAACTTCACTCTGATTAACTCCAATGTGAATCAGTTGAAGAGTAACGATTCGATGGAGAAGTTTTTTGCTAAACATGTTGATCCTCTCAAGGACAAGGGAGAGGATGAGTTTGGTGGTATCGAAAAACTCTTTGAGAAACAGAATAAGATTGGATCAGTTGGTGAGGAATTGTCAAAGACACTTCTTGGTGAAGGTGGCAAAGGTATGGGTGACTCCGTTACAAAGGAAATTCTCTTAGAACATTTTGGTGCCGATGATCAAAGACACACAGAACTTAGAGATGAGTTCCGTAAAGCTGCAGGTGGAGATAAGAAGACTGCCGCTAAGGCTAATAGTATTAAGTCTAAACTTGGTAAGACTCTTCTCAAGGCTATGGGTCTTCCCCGTGGTCATTTAGATCCATCAGGTAGAAGAACCCTCGCACTACAGGAGAATGTATATCGTGGTTTCTTACAGTCAGTGGCAAACGCAAAACCAAAAGATAGACAGAGATACTATGATGGATACAGAGAAGCGATTAAGGCTGGCAATGAAGAGAGAAGTGCTAAGGCTGTGAATAGAGTTCTTAAAGAGTTGGGTCTTATTGATGAGGACATTCTCAACGATAGAAAGGCAGGTAGAGTTTTTAAGGAAGATTTCGATATCAAGTCCTTTATCTTCAAGTTCAGAAAGTCTTGACAAACAGACTATAATATAGTATACTGACTGGGTGTAAAGCTGTATAGAATGAAAGAACGTCGTAAGTATCCTACAGTTCTGAGATATCCTGGTGGCAAATCACGGATTATCTACTATCTGTTTAGGCGTGACATGTTGCCTAATAACATCAAGGAGTATCGTGAAGGTTTCCTTGGTGGTGGTTCTTGTGCTCTGGCATTCTCTACGATGTATCCAGATATTCCTGTCTGGGTGAATGACCTGTATTATAATTTGTATATTTTCTGGACTCAACTCCAGAATAACTCTGATTCTCTAATCAACCGTCTGTTGGATTTGAAGAATGAGGCGTGTAGAGCTGCTGATCCTGATGAGTTAGAGAAGAAACATCGTGAGTTGTATGGTGATATGAGAGCTCTGATTGAGAGTTCTAATGACCCTAGTGACTTGGCTACTGCTTTCTATGTGTTGAATCGTTCTAGTTTCGGTGGTTTCACTGAACAAGGTAAGAACTCTTTCATCCGTGACGCATACAAGAACACTATCTTCTCACAGAGTAAGATTAAGAAACTGGCTAACATCAGTAAGATTATTCAACCCTGGAAAATTACTAATCAGGACTACAGAGTGTTGATGGATGAGCCTGGTGAGGATGTATTTGTATTCCTTGACCCACCTTATATGATTAAGGACTTCTTGTATGGTAAAGACAAGGAGATGCATACTAGTTTCTCACATGATGACTTTATTGATGCATGTAAAAGGTGTAATCATCACTGGCAAATCACCTATAATGAACACCCATATCTGAGAGAACAGTTCGCAGACTTCCACCTGGAGAACTTTGAGTTCACCTATTCTATGGCTCACAGAACTGATACAGAACAGGGTGTACAGAAGAGAAATAAGAAGGAAGAACTCCTGATTTACAACTATGACCTCTGTAGGGAACAACATTGCAATGTTCTTGAAGAACTATTGTACTCATAAATATAAAAAACACTGCGGATAATGAGAAGTTTTAGTAATTTTATCTTTGAAGCAAGGGCCACAGAAGCCTCGAAGAAGGCTAAGGCTAAGGGATTGACATATGATTCTGCAAAGAGTGGATGGGTAGATAGACAAGGTAATGTAGTAGCTAGAACAGAGAACGGACAATTAGTATTCACTCAAGGTAGGGGACCAGGTAAGGAAGAAGGCGAATCACAACAACAAGTCAAGAGACCTGACCTGGTGAGTGACAAGAAGACTAGTGGTGAGGAAGAAGTTTCACAAAAGAAACAGGCTCCAGAAGAAGAAGGAACAGAAGGTAAGAAGTCAGGTGAAACACTCACTGTTGTATTTGGTAGATTCAACCCTCCTACAGTAGGACATAAAAAACTTCTTGATGGTGCTGCAAACATTGCAGGACAAGGAGACCTTAAGATCTATCCTTCAAGATCATTTGATCCTAAGAAGAACCCTCTTGATCCAGGTCAAAAAGTAGAAGTCATGGGTAAGATGTTCCCTGACTACAAGGATGACATCGTAAATGATGATAGTATCAAGTCTATCTTCGATGCACTCAAACTGGCAGACAAAGAAGGATATGGAAACGTTCAGATCGTTGTAGGGTCTGATAGAGTTGTTGAGTTTGACAACCTGGCACAGAAATACAACGGTGACCTGTATAACTTTGATGAGATCGAAGTCATCTCAGCAGGTGAGAGAGATGCAGATGCTGAAGGTGTTGAGGGAATGTCAGCATCTAAGATGAGAAAGGCAGCTGCCGATGGAGACTTTGAGTTATTCAGATCTGGTATCCCTGATACCATGGACGACAAGGATGTTAAGACTCTGATGAATACTGTTAGAAAGAATATGAATGTCAAAGAAGGATGGAGTCTTTGGGAGATTGCACCTAAGTTTGACTGGAAGAACCTGAGAGAGAACTATGTGTCAGGTAACATCTTCAAGATGAATACTATTGTTGAAAACTTGAATACTGGATTGGTTGGTAAGATTATTCGTAGAGGAACTAACTATTTGATCTGTGTAACAGAGGATGATATTATGTTCAAGTCTTGGATTAGAGATATCAATGAGTATTCAGAAGTCAAGATGAGTAGAAAGGAGAGAGTAAAAGGTAAACCAAACACTCTTATTGGTACAGATGGTTACTTTAAGTATGCTTCCGACATGACTCCTGGCTTCAACAAAGGAGAGAAAACAAATCTCCAACAGGGCGGTAAACCATACAAGGGACAGAAACAAGAGTCCTTCAGTATCATGGCATTTCTAAATAAGTACAGGAAAAAGTAAAGTATCATGGCACAAAAGTTTTACAGCTGGAGAGATGAACTGCGTGAAATTGCAGATATCCCTTCATCAGAGCCTGAGACTGACACAAAGGCCAGGAGAAAGATTGAAGATAAGAACGTAAAAAATAAAATTAAGATCAACCCCGCTATGGGTGAGGCATTTGAAGCCATTGGTGGTACTATCCTTGAGGTAGTCGAACTTGAAGAAGCAGACTTGGGTATGCTCCAACAGAAGAGAGCTATGATTGATATGAAGATTGCCAGGAAGAGAACTCAAATGGCAAAGAAGAATAAGGATGTAATGTCAGAAAAGATAGATATGAAGAAGGCAGACATGGGCGATGTCGTCAAAGATTTCTATAAGTCCGACGCTCCTCAATTCAAGGGGAAAAGCAAGACTAAGAGAAGGGAGATGGCTATCGCCGCCAAATTACAAGCAGAAAAACCACAGTAAATCATATATAGTTTGAGTTACTGGTTAAATTATGTCTGCACTTCTTCTCTCACTGGCATCTAAAGTCATTACTGATGCTGTTTCTAAGATTCCCGACAATGAGGAACTTGGCGAAAAATTGATTGATATTTGTATCGCTATCCTTGGTAAGGCAGTAAAACTTACTAAGACTGACATGGATGATAAACTTTTGGAAACTGTGGTTGAGGCCATTAAGACCAAAGAATGACATAACGGGGGGCAGCGTCTCCCGTTTTTTTATAAATATTTTTAGCTTATAAATTCATACAAGGGCATAAAGACATGGCACTTTGGGGAAACAATGACAATGTAGGGTCTGCTGGTACAGTTATTCTGGACTACAGCTCTGGCGTTGTGACAGGAGCCGGAACTTCTTTTGGTATTGCTGGAGGATGCTCTGAGGGTGACGTAATTAGATTTGGAACAAGAGGTGGCGGTGGCGTTTACTTTGGTGATGCTGTAATTGTTAGTATCGCTAGTTCTGAGTCACTTACAATCGGTTCAACTATGGGTCTGAGTGGTGCGGCTATTTCTGGAGCTGAGTTCACAGTCAGTCAGCTTCCTAAGTCGTCTGTTCTGGACTCTAAGTATAGTGAAGCATCTTACGGAACAGATGACTCATTGGTATATGGTATTTCTGACACTGATGCTCAGAATACAACTTACGCTACTGAGTATTCGAAAGCAGATGCTGGCTGGGTTGGTGTTACAACCTACCTAGATAACCTTGGCAACCTCAGAGTCAAGAGAGAAGTTCTGGTCGCTATGTCTGGTATTACAACCGGTACTGACAGCATCGGATATCCTACAGCAGAATGATGTAAATGAGATTTAATGAATTGAACGAGGAGAACTTTCTCCTCTTTGCTATTAAAAATTATGAGAATCCTCAAGCAGTCACTAAAGAAGACTTCGACAAGGATTTAAATCATTTTCGATACATCAAAAGGTTACTTAAACGATATAAGAGTAGTGGTGATTTGAAGATTCATCTTCTGATCAATCATTTTATTATTCTCTATAATATTTTTGGTGAAGCCACTACTCCGATGTTATTCTTTAAGATAGAAAAACATCTATGGTCTGCTGTGAAAACATTCGTTGTATTTCTAGACAGACTTCCTGAGTATCCTCACTCCTATATCCATGATATAGAGATTGATGATCAGATCTACCAAGAACTCGATAGGATGACAGATGGAAAAGGATAAGATTGATAGATTCATTGATGCATTCAAGTCTGCAATGTATCAAGAGTTCAGTGTGAATGAAGAAGGTATGGTAGCCAATGCACCTGGCCAGTCAGGTGGATTCACTTCATCATCTCCTGCAAAGGGACCAACAGCTGGGTATGATCAACCCATGAAGTTTGACGGAAGAAATAAGTATGTCAGGAAAGCCATCAAAGACCTGATGGATAGGAAGGAAAAGAGAGCTGCAAGAAAGGCAAAGAAAAAAGCTTTAGACTTCAACCCATACTTCAAACCTCAGAATGGACAATCAAATTAAAATTGCAGTATTAGAACAAAAGATTGAAGACATTCATACCATTGTCTTAAGATTAGACACTGCCATTGAAAAACTGTCTGAGGTAAATACAACAGTTAGCAGAATGCTTGCTGTTCATGAAGAAAGAATTACAAAACAAGAAAAAATTGACGAGTTATTATTTGCAAAGATTGACAAACTCCGTGATAAAATGGACCTCGATCATAACCTCGTCCTGTCAAGAATATCTGGATTAGAGAAGAAGGTCTGGATTGGAATGGGTATAGTATTAACAATATCTTTGATGTTCAGAGCAGGTGGTATATTTCAAAACATCTTGACACCAGCCCCACAAGAGGTTATAGTAAGAAAGAGTTAGACTTACATGTATGGATTATGTTGATGGTAAATTCATCAATGAAATCTCCTCAAGACTTCAGAAGTTTAAAAAGGTAAAGCCCAATCTTTATAACTTCCGCTGCAATATCTGCGGAGATAGTAAGAAGCATAAGAATAAAGCCAGAGCCTACTTCTATCAGGTAAAGAACAACACTAACTTCAAGTGTCACAATTGTGGTGCTTCTTTGTCATTTAATAATTGGTTGAAGGACTTTGATGGACCTGCCCACAAACGTTATACCTTTGAGAAGTTTAAAGAAGGTCACACCGGAAAAGGTTTTGTTGCTGAAGCACCTGAAGAGATATTCTCTAGGTTGGGTTCTTCTAAACCCGTATTTAAAAACAAAGTCACTCTTGATTTGTTGGGCGCTTTTGATGTAGACAAGTCCAAGAGTTATCTTCATCGAAGAGGTATCTTTGATGGGGAGTTTTATTATGCTGAGAACTTCCAAGAGTTTATCAACTCATTACTTCCAAATACATTTAAGGACATCAAGTATGGTGAGGAGAGGATTGTCATTCCTCTTGTCAGGGATGGACAACTTATTGGTCTTCAAGGAAGAGCCCTAAGTTCTAATCCTATTAAATACTTAACCATTATGTTGGAGGAAGATGCTCCCAAAATATACGGACTTGACAACATCAATAAAGAACTACCAGTCTATGTGGTCGAAGGACCCTTCGACAGCACTTTCCTCAACAATAGTGTGGCTCTGTGTGGTAGTGATGGTGAAGTTGGTGATCTTGAAAGAGACCTTCTTGTTTTTGTCTACGATAATGAACCCCGTAATAAAGAAATTGTCAGAAGGATTGGAGGATGTATTGAGAGAGGCGAAAGAGTCGTCATCTGGCCAAGCAACATCACAGAAAAGGACATAAATGATATGGTCCTTGCTGGACACAATGTAAAGAGTCTGGTAGAATCTAATACCTATAAAGGTCTAGAAGCAAAGTTAAAGTTTACAACCTGGAAAAAAGTATGAGCAACGGAACTAAAGTTAAGAAAAGAGACGGACGTGTAGAACCTTTAGATCTGGATAAGATGCACCTAATGGTCCATGAGGCATGTGAGGGTCTGGCTGGTGTATCTGCTTCACAGGTAGAGATGCAATCAGGTATTCAGTTCTATGATGGAATCACAACTGCGGAAATTCAGGAGATCCTTATTAAGAGTGCTAGTGATCTCATCGATCTGGAGCATCCTAATTATCAGTTTGTGGCGGCTAGACTCCTCTTGTTCTCCTTGAGGAAACAGATCTATGGTAAGGAACAAAACATCCCCTCTCTGGTGGATCACATCACTGAGAATGCCTATGATGGTCACTATGATAAGGGTATCTTTGAAAAGTATTCTCTGGAAGAGATTAACAAGGCCGAATCCTTCCTAGATCATGGTCGTGACTTCCTGTTCACATATGCTGGATTGAGACAGGTTGTAGATAAATACCTAGTGCAAGACAGAAGTACTGGGACACTCTACGAAACCCCCCAGTTCATGTACATCATGATCGCTTTGACGATCTTCCAGGAGTATCCTAAGGAGACTCGTCTCTCATACGTCAAGAGGTACTATGACGCAATCTCCAAACACAGAATCAACATCCCGACACCCATTATGGCAGGGGTGCGAACACCACTCAGGCAATTTGCATCTTGTGTTCTCATTGATGTTGATGACACCCTCGATAGTATCTTTAGTAGCGATATGGCTATTGGCAGGTATGTCGCACAAAGGGCTGGTATCGGTATTAACGCAGGTAGAATCCGTGGGATCAACAGCAAAATCAGAGGTGGAGAAGTTCAACACACGGGTGTTGTTCCATTTCTTAAGAAGTTTGAATCTACTGTACGATGCTGTACTCAGAACGGAATCCGTGGAGGATCAGCAACCGTACACTTCCCCATCTGGCACCAAGAGATAGAAGACATCCTGGTTCTTAAGAACAACAAGGGTACAGAAGACAATCGCGTGAGGAAGCTTGACTACTCCATCCAACTTTCAAAGATTTTCTACGAGCGTTTCATCCAGGATGGAGAAATTAGCTTGTTCTCACCGCATGATGTACCTGGACTCTATGAGACTTTTGGTACTGATAGATTTGATGAGCTATATGTTCGTTATGAACGAGATGAGTCTGTTCCAAAGAAGACTGTTAAGGCTCAAGAACTTATTCTGAACCTCCTCAAGGAGAGAGCAGAGACAGGTCGTATCTACATTATGAACCTGGACCACTGTAACTCCCACTCATCCTTCAAGGATAAGGT
>JGI11705J14877_10001526_pt1 | contig 13207 bp, 11 predicted proteins | sample Etolaghawater15m_FD_14877 | JGI IMG/M metagenome (IMG submission 14877) | reverse complement strand
TCTGCGATACGTTTCGCTTTTTTGGCATACTCTAAATCTTCTCGCATTAAATGTGGATAGTCTTTAATCATGACTCCGCAACCACTGGCGTTAGAGATAATTGCCCGTACGCCCTGATCTAAATAACCACACCAGGCATCAATATTGGCTTTAACTTTTGTTAGAGCGTCTGCATTCCCTGATAGGTGATGATCTAATGCACCGCAACACTGTTCTTGCGGTGTTTCTATAACGTTTAAGGCTAAACGATTTAAAACTTTTATACTGGACTGGTTAATATTCGGTGCTAAGGCTGGCTGAACACAACCTGAAATTAGCAATACACTAGATTTCAGAGCATTTTCTTGGTCTTTCAGGTTTTGCTGTAAGGCAAGTTCATCAACCGTGTATTGCACTGCTGTGGAGTGACGTAAAAACGGCACGGCCTTAATCACTAAGTTAAAAAACCAAGGCGTGGTTAAGCTTTTACGAACACTATATCTAAGAAAACGTTGAAGTGGGTTTCGTGGACTTTTCTCTTCGGCCATTTCTCGGCCAATATCGAGAAGACGGCCATACTCAACACCAGAAGGGCAAGCAGTTTCACAAGAGCGGCAGGTTAAACAGCGGTCTAGATGGGCTAAAGTATCATGGCTAACATCATTGCCTTCTAAAACACTTTTAATGAGATAGATTCGGCCACGTGGTGAATCCAATTCATCCCCTAATAAACCGTAGGTAGGGCAGGCAGACAAGCAAAACCCACAATGAACACAAGAACGCAAAATTTTATCTGCGTTTTGTCCTGTTTCAGTGGCTAATAAATCTTTGGGAATTTGAGTTTGCATAATTTAACAGGTCGCTTATAAATCTTTAAAGATGTGATTTGGATCAAAGACCTCTTTTAGGCCTTTTTTTATACGCTGAACGCAGGGTTTGTCATTGTTTCTAGGCGCAAAACGTGATTGCCAAAGTGTCACATAAGGGTGATTGGGTTTGTTCTTACTCGCTACCCAGCGTCGTGTGCCACCCATACCTACAGCAATGGTGTTTTCAATAGAGGGGTTGGTACTTTCGACATCTAAGCGCCACAATTTTTCACCTGGCGCAAGCTTTGGCTGGAAGGGATTAAGTGTTTTCCAAATATCATTGGTGCAAATGCTCACTTCAACACGATTGTCTTGGGTAGGGTGTTCACCCGCAACACGATAGTAAAATCGACCTTCAAAATAGGCGCAACCAGTTAGGGGTAGTGAGGTTCCTTGCATTTTATTCATCAGCAAAATAGCTTCACCTTCTGGCATTGGAATACAGTAGGTTTTTTCTTCTAGAAGGGGCAATACTTTAAAACTTAATTCTGTTACTAACGCCAATGAGCCTTTTGAACCACATAACATTCGAGAAACATCATAACCGGCAACATTTTTAAGCATTTTGCCGCCAAAACGCATTTCACGACCTTGACCATCAATCAGTCGCGTGCCTAAAACAAAGTCTCTTAATCCGCCTCTAAAAGGGCGAGATGGTCCTGTTAAAGCACAAGCATAAGTGCCACCAATGGTTGAATCGCCATATTCAGGTGGTTCAAAACCTAACATTTGGTTGTTTTCGGCTAAAGTAGCGCTTAAATCGGCTAATCTAGTTCCTGCCTTAACAGTCACAACTAATTCGGCCGGATCGTAGCTAACAATGCCAGTATGATCGGCTATAGAGAGAAGTTGTGCGTCTTCGTATATAGGAACTTTGCTTTGATTTCCGGCAATTTGTAGTAATGTTTTATCGGCTACGGCTTGCTTGATTTGATCTGAATAATGCGCAATTGAGCTTTGCATCGACATTAAAAACGCTCCAACTCAGGGTGAGGTAATTGATTATTGTGTACATGCATGTGACCAAGTTCGGCACAGCGATGCAAGGTAGGAACGGCTTTACCCGGATTAAGTAAACCTGAATTATCAAATACATTTTTAATGCCGTGAAATATCTCTAGTTCTGCTTGTGGGTATTGGTGACACATAGAGTCTAATTTTTCGACACCTACGCCATGTTCACCGGTGATTGTTCCACCAACATCAACACAGAGTTTAAGAATTTCTTGGCCAAATTGTTCGGTTAGTTTTAGCTCACCGGGTTTATTTGCATCGTAAAGAATCAATGGGTGTAAATTACCGTCGCCAGCATGGAATACATTGGCCACTTTTAAGCCATATTTATCTGAAAGCTTATCAATTTCCTCTAAAACATAAGCGAGTTTACTGCGTGGAATGGTGCCATCCATGCAGTAGTAATCCGGCGAATAGCGACCTACTGCTGGAAAGGCATTTTTACGACCTTGCCAAAGTTCATTTCGCTCTTTCTCGTTTTGAGAAACACGAATTTCGTAGGCACCATTTTGAGTAAGAATGTCTGCAACACGTTGTGCATCCACTTTGACTTGGTCGTGACTGCCATCTACTTCACACAGCAACAAAGCCGCAGCTTCAAGCGGGTAGCCTACTTGGGCAAAATCTTCAGCGGCTTGAATGGAAAATTTGTCCATCATCTCCAGGCCTGCTGGCACAATCCCTTGCTTTAATACGCTTGTCACAGCATCTGCACAGGCTTTAACCGACTTAAAGGCCGCCATAACTAACTGAGCCGCTTCGGGTTTAGGAATTAACTTCAGTTTGATTTCAATAATCACACCTAAAAGCCCTTCTGAACCGTTAAGTAGGGCAAGTAAATCCAGGCCATCATCTTTTTCATCAAAACGGATAATTTCACCGTCCATATCTAGAACCGTTAGCGAGGTGACATTGTGAACCGTTAAGCCATATTTTAAACAGTGCACACCGCCTGAGTTTTCAGCAACATTACCGCCTATTGAACAAGCTACTTGTGAAGAAGGATCGGGTGCATAGTAGAGGCCATACTTTGCAGCCGCATCCGAAACTTGAATATTACGCACACCGGGTTGAACAATAGCGGTTCTTTGTAAAGGGTCAATGTGTAAAATTTTGTTGAGTTTTGACAGGCTGAGGACAACGCTGTTTTTAAGAGGGAGTGTTCCACCTGCCAGGCCTGTTCCAGAACCGCGGGTAATAACTGGTGTATTGTGGGCTTTACAGATTTTAAGAACTTGTTTTACCTGTTCGGCATTTTCAGGTAAGGCAACGGCTAAAGGCTTTTGACGATAAGCGGATAGGCCATCGCACTCATAAGGGCGACAAGCTTCTTCGCTCGATAGAATACAATTTTTGTTTAATGCTTGCTCTAGAGCTTGGATTACATCCATTTTTCACCTTGTAACTTAAAGGTGTTTAACACTATAATTGTGAAAAACTTGATTTCAATCAACTTTGATTAGGCTTCTCATTATTAAAAAAAGGTACAGAATATGCAATCTTTTAATCCACCAATTCGAACATTAATGGGACCAGGGCCATCAGATATTCACCCAAGAGTTCTTTCGGCGATGGCTCGCCCAACTATTGGGCACCTTGACCCTGCTTTTGTCGGCATGATGGATGAGATTAAGGAATTGTTAAAATATGCGTTTCAAACTGAAAACGCCCTAACCATGCCTGTTTCTGCGCCTGGTTCTGCAGGAATGGAAACCTGTTTTGTAAACCTGGTTGAGCCTGGTGATAAAGTCATTGTTTGTATCAACGGCGTGTTTGGCGGCCGAATGAAAGAGAACATTGAACGTTTTGGCGGTGAAGCGATTGTGGTTGAAGATGAGTGGGGTACAGCAGTAACGCCTGCGAAGGTTGAAGACGCTTGTAAAGCACATCCAGATGCTAAGATTGTGGCCTTTGTTCATGCTGAGACCTCAACCGGTGCTCGTTCAGATGCTAAAACCATTTGTAAAATTGCACAAGATCACGACTGTTTAACGATTGTTGATGCCGTAACCTCCTTAGGGGGCGTTGAGCTTAAAGTAGATGAATGGGGTATTGATGCAATCTATTCTGGTACTCAGAAATGCTTGTCATGTGTGCCTGGTTTATCTCCAGTGAGTTTTAATGAAAAAGCATTGGATAAAATTCGTAATCGTTCAACTAAAGTACCGAGCTGGTTTATGGATTTAAATTTGGTGATGGGTTATTGGGGTCAAGGCGCAAAACGCGCTTACCATCACACTGCTCCAGTCAACACGCTTTATGCATTGCATGAATCTTTAGTGATGCTAAAAGAGGAAGGGCTTGAGGCGTCTCATGCTCGTCATGCTGCAGCTCATCAACAACTTAAAGCGGGTCTAGAACCAATGGGTATTAGCTTTGTGGTTCCAGAGGCTAATCGCTTACCTCAATTAAACACGGTAATCATTCCAGAAGGCGTGGATGATGCTCAGGTTCGTGGTCGTTTATTAAATGAATACAATCTAGAGATTGGTTCTGGTTTAGGCGCTTTAGCTGGAAAAGTTTGGCGTATCGGTCTGATGGGCGATAGTGCTCGTAAAGAAAAAGTGTTGTTCTGTTTAGCAGCACTTAAAGAAGTTTTGGCTAAGTAAGAAAAGTCACTCGCTCTAAACGTAAAAACGCCCTGTATTTAAAGCAAATTATCTTTAAATACAGGGCGTTTTTTATCTCTGAAGTAAATCTACCACATCCCATAAGTGGGGATAAAGATCGGATTGTTACGCTTCAAAACTCTTAATTAACTCACTTAATTCAGTACTTTCTTCTTTAATTAAGCTTAACTCGTTAAGGCTTGTTTTAGCTTGATTGCTTTCTTTAAGAGCTTGTATGGCTAATCTCTTGATGAAGGTTATCAATCGATTGGAATTTTTCGGTATCTAAAATTTTTATTCCGTGACTGTGCAACCATAAACCAAACTCACAAGTTTCATGGGAATCTTTGTGGATGTATTTTTCAGTATTACCATTTTTAATCAACTTATTATCCGAATCTGCGTTATTAATAAACGTTTAGAAGGGTAATTATAAAACTTACCAGGCCTTTATACCCCTTGCGGGGTGTGGTAAGTTCGCAATTGGGTGTGTCTAGAATTTTATTTCGGTTTATTACAAACCATAACGGCTCGTAATGGAGCGGGGTAACCTTCAATAGTTTTATTTTGGTCTTTTGGGTCTAAAAAGGCTTCTAAAGAGTTCCAAGTCATCCAGTCGGTGGTGCGCTGTTCTTTGATGCTGGTTTGATCGATATCTACACAACGAACATTTAAAAAACCACAGCGCTCTAGCCAATGAGTTAACTCTTTTACTGATGGCAAGAACCAAACATTGCGCATCTGTGCATAACGGTCGTCGGGGAGTAGCAGTTGGCCGTATTCATCAGGAATCACTAAGGTTTCTAAAACCAGTTCACCGCCAGGTAGAAGTTGGTTTTTTAAATCGTAGATATGGTCAATAGGTGAGCGTCTATGATAGAGCACGCCCATAGAGAACACAGTATCAAATGCGCCACCTTTGTTTGAAACAGGCAATTTTTCAAGCGTAAGAGGGAGGAAATAGGCAGGTACAGTTTCACCAATAAAGTGTTTTAAAACTAAGAACTGACTCATTGATAATAAACTAGGGTCAACACCTACGGCTAATTCCGCTTTATCTCCCGCCATGCGCCAAAGGTGATAACCACTGCCACAACCAATATCTAAAACTTTTCGCCCTTTTAATGGTGCAAGGTGTGGCTGCACTCTATCCCACTTCCAGTCCGAGTGCCATTCGGTATCAATAAAAATATCATGAATTGAAAATGGCCCTTTACGCCAAGGATGAAAAGCACGTAAGGTAGTTTCTAGTGCTTGTTTCTCCGTCTCATTTAAAGCGCTATTTTTAGCAACCGTAATGGCGGCTTCATTAAGATTGAATGAGGTGTTACCTGGGATGGTTTTAATCTGCTCTAACGCTTCTAACCAGCGAGGTAGGTTGCCATTACCTTCTGGATGCAAAGCTAAATCAATAAGAGCGGGAAGTTCTTCCTTCCACTCATTAAAGCGTTCATTATCTAATTGTTTCCAAAATGTATCGTAATGTTGCTTCACGTGAAACCTTTGCATTAAGTTGGTTTATTTGATTGCTAAAAAAGAAGCAAAATTATACGCTTGAAACCAAATGCTAGCCGATGTAAATCCTGCATTATTCAGTCTTTTTAAATGTTGGGATTCGGTGTCACTAATTAAGACATTTTCAAGAGAGTTACGTTTTTGACTTATCTCTAATTCCGAATAACCGTTGGCACGTTTAAACTGCCAATGCATATTTTCAATGGCGGTTTGCACCGCTTGATTTTCAAAATGAATCTTTTCAGAGAGTATTAATACGCCGCCAGGTTTTAAGCCTTGGTAAATCCGTTTAACCAACGCATCACGCTGTTCTGGGTCTATAAACTGTAAAGTGAAGTTAATTACCACAACCGAGGCGTTTTCTATAGGGACTTCGGTCATGTCAGCACATTGTAAATTGACGAGTACATCGGAATGATAGGCATGTAAATACTCTTCAGCACGTTGGATCATTGCTGGTGAATTATCAATTGCCAGAATCTCACAGCCTTCTACTTGCAAATTGCGACGCATAGTCAAGGTAGCCGCACCTAAGGAACAGCCTAAATCATAGAGATTAGTATTTGCTTGAACATATTGCTTAGTGAGTTCGCCAATCCCCGTCAATATGGTTTGATAGCCTGGTACAGAGCGCTGAATCATGTCGGGAAAAACAGCGACAACGGATTCATCAAATTGAAATGCACCAATCGCTTCGTGCGCTTGGGCATAGATGGTGTCTTTTTGACTGTTTTTTAACATAGCTTCTCGCAAAATTTAACGTGTTTAGTCTTGAACACTAATCGTCTTTTTTAAATGGATTTAGCTATTTTATTGAATTTTGAATGTGTTTTCGAGAAAGAGTCAAAAAAAACTCATAATGAAGCGTGTTTTTTAGGTGATTCAATTTTTGGTTAGGCGTACTTTTGTTTATTACGAGTGACTTTTTGTAGGTAGTTTCGGGCTTCTGAACTGGATAAGTTTTTGACCAAATGTTGATAGACTTGTTGGCTAGAAAGTCGATTAATCTTAGTTAATGCCTTTGATCGGTTTCTATCAAATGCTTCTAAAACATTACCACTTCCAGTGTTGTAGGCGGCAATCACACAATACTCTTTTGACTTTGAATTTCGTACACCAGCCAAGTATTTATTAAATAAAATGGATAAGTAAGCACTGCCATATTCAATGTTACGTGCAGGGATAAATAGTAAGTTTTTACTAGGAACACCATCGCGTTTATTTAAAAGCCGATAAACGTCTCTCCCTGCTGTTGTGGGCACTATCTGCATCAAACCATAAGCAGGAGCAGAACTTACCGCATAAGGGTTAAAGCTGCTCTCCGTTTCTATTATTCCGTAAATCAATGCTGGCTCTAAACGGAAACGTTTACACTGTTTAATCACATCAAATTGATAGTGCCGTTTTTGCTGATTTTGGTAATCGGTCACCATTTTAAATGAAACGGAATGGCGAGTTTTACCATTGTCTTTTTGGGTTTTGTAACGGTTTTGAATTAAATAGTCGGCAAAACGCTCTGCTCGCCATTTATAACGAATGGGTTTGTTATCGCGGTCTCGGACTAAATCCAATAGAAAAGGCGTAGCGCCAGTAGCAGGTTCTTTGGCACTAAACAAATCTACCTGGCTTGGGTCTTCTGAGGTGAGTAACGTTTGTACGATGGCTTGTTTAAGTGCGGCTTTAGGGTTTGATTGGCTAACGGTTTCAACTTGGATTAATCCATTAGAAAAATCAATGATGGCACGGCTTTGATAATGGTCAGTGTATTTAACGTAAGCTTTGGGACTCGCGGTTTTTTTGTCTGACCAATTAGAGGCAATTTCGTCTATAAATTGTGCTAATTGTTTGCGAACTAAAGCATCAAACTCAGGAATACCAACGCCAGGAACTTGAGCTGAAATGGCCTGAGAAACATTGCCTTTATAAAGTTGATGGCTAGTGGTAATGCCTCGTCTTATTTCAGAAACCGTGCAACCGCTTAAACTGAGCAAGCCAGCTGATGAAACAGTACCCAGGCCTGCTAGTTTTAAAAAGTTTCTCCGGTTTAGATTAGGTTTTGTCATTAGTGGTTTTTCCACAGTGTTTCTCTTCAATGAGTTTAAGTTCAGATTTTGCATCACGAATAATATAGATAGCGCCAAATAACAGCACAACGATGATTACCGCACCAATAATTAAATCAGGCCATCTAGAATCTAACCAAAATACTAAAACACCACTGAAAATGACACCTACATTGGCGATAACGTCGTTAGCTGAAAAAATCCAACTGGCACGCATATGTACTTCACCATTACGGTGTTTAAAAATGAGTTTTAAACAATAGGCATTGGCAATCAGTGCCAACAAGCCCATAACCATCATTAATGTTGATACAGGTTCACTCCCAAAAAAGTAACGGCGTACTATTTCTAAACCAATGATGAGCGCGAGAGCTAATTGAAAATAACCGCTGAGTAGGGCGGCATTGGCTTTTATTGAAGCCGCTCGGCCAATCGCATAGATAGCAATGCCATAAATTAAAGCATCGGCCAACATATCCAATGAATCCGCAATCAAGCCAATCGATTCGGCGTACCAACCTATGCCAAATTCAAAAACAAAAAAAGCTAGGTTAATGCTGAGTAAAACAATTAATAGCTTTTTCTGCGAAGCATCGGTTATCTCTACATTGCAATTACAGGCCATACATCACCATTATTTGGTTGTTATGAAAAAGAGTCTACCAGGTTAACTTTATTGATTAGTATCGAGAAGGGCGGTTTGCCACTTCTTGTAAACGCCAGGCTTCTGGCGTTTTACTGGATTCAAGTTTGTTTTCAAATTCATCTTCAAGTTGACTGAAAAAATCGATACCTGTTTGATTTTCAACTTCATCAATGGTGCTGACAAAATTCATTAAGCTTGCTCTAGCTTTGGCTGTTTGAGGAAAGATAAAGGCTAATGCAATCGCAGGGCGTTCTTGGGTTGTAGGTTTGATTAAAATTTTATAGAACGCTTTAGGAATAACGACATCGCTGTTTTTAAGCGTTTTTCTTTTCTCATCAAAAATAGGGCCTGTTACCACCCAAAAATCTCCGTGCCATTCTGAAAAGTCATTAGCAATAACCTCTTCTAAACGCTGCCAAGATTTTTGATTTAAATTGGGTTTTTGAGGCGTAATATTTGTCATCAAAAAAGTTTCTAGTTGAGCAGAGCGACCATAGCGACTTGCAATAACGAAGTTTGGAGCCATGTGGCCACGATCGTAACCTGATCTGGTATAGTCTTGATGACTTACATTGGCAATAGAACGCCAGTCTTTAGAGAAACCACTTGGGCGCTTACCTGAGCCTTGTTTCTTCTCGCCAATTTTATAGGTAACCCATAACGGATTTTTAAGTGTCTCTGAGTATTCAAGCATAAATGCTTCATTGCGCAAAATATGGCTTAAGTTGCCTTTAGCGGGTGCAGAAACAACATTGGGTACGCCCATATAACTCATGGCAGGACGAGCGTGAAAAACCTCGTAGCTGTACCAAAGGGTCCCAATAAGTGGGATTAGGATTACATACTTAGGGTGCTTAATAATTAGCTTTATTAGTGGTTTTAAAAGCTGTTTAACAGTTGATTGTCTCATAGGGTGTTTGCAGTGTCTTTTGTCATGCTGAATCATTAAATAAAAATGCGTTTAACCAGGCCTGGTTAAATACATAAAACCTATTTTAAACGCTTTGATGTGGAAATATTTAGATATAAGTTACGATTAGAAATGAATAGATAGAAATAGGTAAATTGTACTAAAATTTGAGTGCTATGCATCCATTCATCAGGCCTGGTATGTTGATAGGATGGGGTTTTTATTGACTGGCTAAAAACTTACGCCTAAACTTAGCTTTCAATTGTTATTAATAAGGTTCTATGTATGTCATCTAAGGTTTATTGTTTAGCGCAGTTTCAGCCAAAACCTGGTAAAGAAAAAGAGTTATTTCAAGTACTTCAAAGCCTTGAACCTAATACGTTAAGAGAAGACGGCTGCTTGCATTATATTGTGACACGTCATATCTCGAGTCCATTTGCAGAAGGTAGCAGTTTTCCGATTGTCTTTAATGAAGTTTGGGCTGATACGTCTGCTTTTGAAGCGCATTGTCAGCGCCAAGAAATAGTAGATTTTTTTAACACTTATTGTGTTGCCGAAGACGGTTTAGCTGAAGATTGGAATGTGTGTGTTTATTCAGATGAACCAGAAAAATATGATGCCCCTAATCTCTAGATTTTATTGGTAAAATCTTTTCTATCTAAAAGCTAGCAGGCCTGCTAGTTTTGAAAAAAAACATAATTTATCCCGCTTACAATACTGCTCTAAAATCCCCATTTACAGGCGTTTTCAAAAAATTATAGCATTGTGATTATGGTATTTAATACGTAATCATAACTATCTTTCTATATTTTCCAAAAAAAATACTTATAATCAATAAGGACATAGGGTGTTGAAGTGAATTTAAAGGTCATTCATTTTGATGAAAAGATAAGCTTCTTTAAGGCGTGCTTTATGAAGTTGGATAATTAAATACTGATTGTAGATGATGTTCCTGAGAACTTGGAATTTGTGCAACTTATTTTAAGTGAAGATTCTTATCACTTTACCACCGCTGACAATGGTCAAGAAGCATTGGAATAAATTGAAAATAGGCACTTCGATCTTATCTTATTGGATGTGATGATGCCGGTTTTGGATGGCTTTGAAGAGTGCCGAATTCTAAAAGGAAACCCTGAGTACCGAGACATTCCCATTATTTTTCATACAGCACGCTTGGATGTTGATTCCATTACTCACGCTTTTCAATTAGGCGCGGTAGATTACATTACTAAACCTTTCAATGCAGCCGAACTGCTGGCAAGAGTTAAAAATCAAGTAGAACTTCATAATGCGAAAAAGATGCTTAAGTTCGTTAATAGTTCATTAAAAAAGCAGTCAGAATTGAAAGAAAGACGTTTGGTTTCAGAGATTGAAGAAAATCAGAAAGAGATAATTTATGCGCTGACTGAAATGGTTGAGGCGACTTCGGATGAAACGGGTAAACATATTCGTAGAGTGGCTGAGTATGCCCGTTTGTTAGCCCGGTTACACCCTAATCTGTCGTTTGAAGATGAAGAGATTATCTACCATGCCGCACCGATGCATGATATCGGCAAGGTTTCTATTCCCGGTGAAATTTTGCATAAAAATGGCAGCTTAACGGCGGCAGAAACTGAGGTGATGAAAAAACACACCACCAATGCTCATGAGTTCTTTAAGAATTCGGAACGTCGTTTTATGAAAGCGGCCGATATTATCGCCACTCAGCATCATGAGTATTGGGATGGTAACGGCTACCCCAAAGGGCTGAAAGAGCAAGATATTCATATTTACGGACGTATTGTCGCTGTAGCGGATGTATTTGATGCTCTGACCCATAAAAGACAATACAAACACGCTTGGACACTAGAAGCGGCCTTGAAATATATTCAAGAACGCAAAGGTGTACAGTTTGACCACAAAACTTGTGGAACTATTTTCAGAAAACTTTGATGACTTTAAAAGAATTTGTTTGGAGCATACCGTGACTGGAGAGTGTAACTCCGAATAGTCATAGCTTAGACGCCAGATTTGTTCGCCTCTCCACTCCTAATCAACATTTGGCGGGTAATCGGCGGGCCAATTAATTCAAAGAAAATGGTTGCCCCCAATATTATGGCTAATATAATCGATTTCAGCTCTGGAAAATGTTGTATGGCCAGTAAAGCCATACCGATAGAAACTCCCGCTTGGGGAAGCATCGCTAATCCCATATTTTGATAGTTAACCCCACTACATCCCGCCCATGTAGCACCCATTCTAGCGCCTAAAATACGCCCTAAAATACGCAAAACAATATAAGCCACACCAAATAACCCTACTTCAAATAGAGCTTCAATCTCTAAAGAAGCTCCGGCCAATAAAAAGAATAGAATCAGTAAAGGCCACTCAAAGGTTGCAATGTCTTTAAATGCACGTTGACGATGATGGCTGGAAAAGTTTGCGACAATCGCCCCCATTAGCATCGCAGACAAAATATAAGACACACCAATTAGCTCGGCCAGCCCTGCGCATAGCAGCACTAAGCCAAGCGCTTCAGCTTGAGAAGATTTTCCAGGGTATATGTGGCTGGTTAAATAAGCCATTGAAAAGCCGAGTAAAATTCCGAGTAATAAAGCGCCGCTAATTTCCCATAGACCGGAGTAGAAGGCGCTCATGGCTTCACCATTACCGGCCGCTATAGAGGCAAGCACCAGTAAAAAACTGAAGATTAACATTCCCCAGGCATCATCAACTGCAACCACACCAAGCAAAGTATTGGTAAAAGGGCCTTCGGCGCTCAACTCTTGGCAAGTATCCACAACAGGAGCAGGTGCTGTAGCTGGCGCAATACCCGCTAAAATAATCGCAAGTTCCAGCGGTGCGCCTAGCAAAATTAATCCAATAAACATTAAACTGGCGGTCATCAGCATGACACCCAGCGATATGCCAACAATCGGTCTACCGTAAGAGATGAGTTTTTTCTTGGTGAGGCTTTTTCCGAGCATGAAGCCAATCATCGCTAAGGCGATATTCGTTAATATAGGAAACCACTGTTGTGTGAATTCCGGCAACCAATCTAAAACTGAAGGACCAATTAAAACCCCTGTCATTATTAATAAGGTCACTCTTGGAAGAGGAGTATGGCGGCCAATTAAATCTGCGGCCAAGCCAATAATAAATAGGCCACCAAAGGTAATTAAAATGATATAGGGCTCAACAGTATCCACAATTATGTGTCCAGTTTTAAGGATGAAATGAACAAGTCACTTTAGATTAACAGTGCTTGTTAATTGTCTTGTAACGCTTTTTCTAACTTATGAGTTAAGGTAAGCGGTGAGCCAGTGTTTTTGGCCATTAAGGCGTAAGCACTTGGAATAATAAATAGGCTTAATAGCGTTGCAAAAGCGACACCACAGAACAGTACGATACCCAAAATATAACGGGTTTCTGAACCTGCACCACTTGAGAATATAAGCGGTAGCGTACCGGCAATCGTAGTAACAGCCGTCATTAAAATGGGTCTTAAACGCAATTTTGTCGCTGAAACCAAGGCGTGGTAGGTGGTGTAGCCTTTATCGCGCAATTGGTTGGTAAACTCAACAATTAAAATTCCATTTTTAGTCGCTAAACCGAGCAGTAAG
>JGI11705J14877_10001525_pt1 | contig 13216 bp, 10 predicted proteins | sample Etolaghawater15m_FD_14877 | JGI IMG/M metagenome (IMG submission 14877) | reverse complement strand
ACAAAACCTACCGTCGCAGCTTCAAGCCACGCCCTGGTGCATTCGCTCGTTTCTTAAATGCACAAAACTCGGTATAGCCAGTGCATAAGCTCAAGCAGTGCCATTGCCGCCGGTCGCCGCTGCTCCACCTACACCGGCCTCTACCGAGCCCGAGCTAATACTTCAAGCTGACCAACAAACATGACTGACTTAATGAAAGCCTTCGGGCAATCCACCACATTTAAGACCCGCTTACTTTGCGCAGCTGCCGGCATTCTGTGCCTATTCTTTCCCGGCATGATGCTAACGTTAATCGCCAAAAGTATGGTCATAGTTTTCAAAAAACTATCCTATACACAGCAACACAAACTCCTCAAAATTCTCAACGACACAAGTGACTAACACCGCTTGCTCTCACTCCCTCCGCCGCATCACAAACGTCCACACATGGACAACCGAACCACGAAAAACATACCACTTCAAATGCCACTGCTGTAATCACACGTGGTCTATCCACTTAGACCTAACCACAAACACCGAAATCCCAATAACAAAACAACGCAAGATAACAAAACAACGCAAGCGCCTAACCCCGCAGCAAGTCCACTTCATCCTCACCGAGGATGGCTCCGCCTACCAGAAAGCCCGCCAACTCGGCGTCAGCCCTCAATGCGTCAGCCAAGTACTCCTCGGCCAGATCCACAAAGACGCCTTCCCCGAGATCCCTCGCCGCGTCAGCAGCTACAAGCCCCGCAGCAGCACTGATTCAAAGTCCTGCCGCACCTGTACCCACTGGTGGGCCGGATCCTGTGACCTCTCCATCCCCGAGGCCGGCTCCGCCGGCTTCGCCTCTGAATGCAGCTACTTCAAGAAGTAGCTGCGCTCCCTTCGTCACTACCGCTACAGTCAAACTGTATGCCCGCAACCCATGGCGGCAGACGAACAGCTGAAGTTCACCTGCCGTCGCTCGCGCCGCTGCCGAGAGAAGCTACCCGCTGAGCTGCTGTACCGCGACGAAAACAGCGGTGAGCTGTACTGCAAACCAGGCCACTGCCCCCGCAAGAAAGGCGACACGCACGAAGGCCTGATCCAACTGCAGCTCGAAAACCGCAAACTGCGCGAACAGCTCCGCTCTCACGGCACCGACCAAGACCGCCTCCTCGGCAAAGTCGAACAGCTCCAAGACTCCCTCGAGGTCGCTCTCGACATTCGCCACATCGACGCCCCCGAGCTCGAACTCCCCCTAGACCCTGACACAACCCGCTCCGAAACCATCCCACTGCTGCTCTGCAGCGACTGGCACTGTGGCGCCGTCGTCGACCCCTCCACCGTCTGCAACCTGAACCAATTCGACGTCGAAATCTTCCACGAGCGCGCCTCCAACCTTTTCCGCAACACCCTGCGCGTCATCCGCATGCTCCGCAGCACAGCCGACGTGCGCCGCTGCATCATCTGGCTCGGTGGCGACCTTATCGACAACTGGCTCCATCCCGACCAAGTCGAAACGCAGCAACTCAGCCCCACGCAGCAACTCATCGAATGCGAGCGCGCCATCGTCTCCGGCCTCGACCACCTCCTCGAGCACGGCGACTTCGAGCAACTCATCGTCCCCTGCTCCTTCGGCAACCATGGCCGTACCACCGACAAGATGCGCGCCAGCAACGCCGCCGCCACCAGCTACGAATGGCTGATGTACAAATCCCTCGCCCGCCACTACCGCAAAGAACCCCGCATCACATTCGACATCAGTGACGGCAACATTCATTACGTCAACGTGATGAATCACCGCCTCCGCTTCCACCACGGCGACGCCATCCGCTACGGCGGCGGTGTCGGAGGCATCACCATCCCCCTGCAAAAGTGGATCTACCGCCAAGACCAAGGCATCAAAGCCGACCACACTTTCCTCGGCCACTTCCACCAGCTCACAATGGGCCAGAACTGGTCAGTCAACGGCTCCCTAATCGGCGCTACCCCCTACGGCATGAAGCTCGGCTTCGCCCCAGAGCGTCCGCAACAGCTTCTCCGCTGCATCGACTCCGAGCGCGGCTTCACCATCAGCGCCCCAATCCTGACCGACTAACAGCTGGGCGCATAACATCATCACACTGTCGTTAATGATCCTCTCCGACATCGAAATCACCACCCTGGCCACCGAGGCCGGCATGATCGATCCGTTCCTCCCCACGCTGGTACGCACGCGCCGCGAGGGAAAGCGCGTGCTCAGCTACGGCCTCTCCAGCTACGGCTACGACCTCCGGCTAAGCCCCCGCGAATTCTTCATCTTTCAGCCCCTGCGCGACGGGGACACTGAGACACATACTGTCGTCGACCCGAAAAACTTCAGCCCCGCACATCTGATTCCTACCCCGCTGCATAACTCCCCCGAGGGCGATTCCTACTTTGTCTTGCCGGCCCATAGCTACGGGCTCGGTGTTGCCATGGAGCGCTTGAAGCTCCCCGCCAATATCACAGCCCTCTTCATTGGCAAGAGCACGTACGCCCGCTGCGGTGTGATCGCCAACACCACTCCCGGAGAAGCCGGCTGGCAAGGACACCTCACTTTGGAGTTCAGCAATAGCTCTAGCTCTCCCTGCCGCATTTACACCAACGAAGGCATCGTTCAAGCACTGTTTTTCCGCGGTGCACCGTGTGCCACCTGTTATGACACTCGAGCCGGCAAGTATCAGAACCAGCCCGAGAGCGTTATCACCGCAAGAATCTGAACAACTTCAAACCACACGGTATTTCAATCCTGTAGTCTGAAGCTATCGGAACTCCATAAGCCTCGTGGTTGATCGTGTCTACGGCCCTGATGGCCTCAACGAACGGCAGCGCATTGCTGCTAACTTCCTCGCCCGTGGCACAACAATCCGCGAGACCGCACGCAAAGTTGGCGTCAGCGAAAAATCCATCTACACCTGGCGCCAGCGCCCCGCAGTCCAACAAGCCATCGCTCGCATTCAACAAGAGCTGCTCTCCGAGACCGGTGGCATGAACATCAGCACCATCCCCGCAGCTATCACCGTCCTCGACAACATCATCAACGACGAGGACGCTCGCGCAGCTGATCGCATCGCCGCAGCTCGCACCCTCATGAGCGGGGCCCAGGCTTACCAAGAACGCCGCATCCTCGAGCGCCAGATCCAGGACCTCGAGCGCCAGTTACTCCGCTTCACTGCCACCCCCGAGATCGAAACCACGGCTGTCAGCGAACCGGACGACGATGACGACGACAGCGACTCCCTTGACTCTGAAAGCTGATGGCATCGGTCTCTGCCCTCCGAAAGCGCGTCGAGCGCCTCCAGACCGAGCTGGAGCGCCGCAAAGTACGTGCCGCTTCCTACGAGCCCGGCAATGCATCCGCATTACCTACCGTGGACCAGTGGCCGTCGTTCGCACAAAACACTTGGATCCGCACCAGCGGCACCATCGCCCCATTTGACCCCTACGAGTACCAGATAGAGCTGATCCGCTCTATCAACGAGCACCCCAATACGCTGGTCAACAAGTCCCGCCAGACCGGTGTCTCCGAGACCGTCTGCAACTACCTTCTGTGCCGTGCTCTCACCGAGCGCGGATTCGCAGCTGTGGTCTTCAGCAAAACGCAGCAGGACGCCTCCGAGCTTGGCCGCCGCGTCCGCGCCATGGCCAACAGCCTCCGCGGCGAAACCGTCCGCTATCTCACCGACAGCAACACGCAGCTCGCCTTCGAGGGCCGCGGCACGCTGTATTTCTTGCCGGCGTCACCCCGCGCTGCTCGTGGCATCCCCAGCTGCTCTGTCCTTTTCATGGACGAGGCCGCGTTCCTTGAGGGCGCCGCCGAGATCTACCGCGGAGCCATGCCCACGCTCTCCATGGTGGGTGACGCGGCGAAAGTGATAGTCGTTTCCACTCCCGACACCGAGCAGGATTGGTTCGGGCAACTCTGGCACTCCGACGAGGGCAGCTGGAACAAGGTCGCCATCCACTACTCGCAGCATCCGATCTACGGCGCTGACCCTGACTGGGCGCGTAAGACTCGTGAGTCTCGCCGCATGACCATGGCGGCATGGAACTCCGAGTACGAGCTGCAGTTCGGAGCCACTGACACCCAGATCTACCCCAACGAGTTGATCAACCAAGCCGCGCGGGGGCACTGGCACGAGTGCGGTTCCATAAACCGCAGCTACGTCATCGGTATTGATCCTAACGCTGGAGGTGGTGACTACTTCGTAGCAATGGTCTTGGACATTACGACTTCGCCCTACGAGGTCGTTGGTATGTACAGAGAAAATGGTAAGAGCACCGATTACAGTTTGAAACATGTAAAGACCCTGATAGAAGACTATATGCCGCAGCGAGTAATTGTAGAAAAACAAGCGATGGGCTCTGTCATCGCCGAAGCGCTACAGCACATTCTGCCAAACTACGCCATTGAGACGTTCAACACCAGCCGCGCATCCAAAACCGTAGCCACAGACAGAATTTTGTATCTCCTTGAGCGCGACGAGCTGGTGTTTCCATCCGGCATCATCGCCGATGAACTGCGTGCTTTTCAGCAACAAGAAAGTGGCGCTCGTCAAGCTGTTAACGGAGCCCACGATGATACTGTCATGGCGTTGGCTTTTGCTTGCAGCCTTATTCCGGAGACTCCGGCGACTGCAAGTTTCTTTGACAACATTTAGTGCAGCACTAGGCTGCTAACCATTCCTGTGGTGTCTCGTTCAACCAACACTGAATCGCGTGCTCTCTATAAGGAGACCACCAGCTTTGCTGTCTAAACCAGCGACGCCAATCGAGCTCGCTACCCTTGGCGCGGTTACACGCCGCACAGCAGCAAACCAGATTCGCTCGGTCTGTGTGGCCTCCTCGACTCCGAGGACGGACATGATCCAGCGTGTCTCCTGGGCGCCCGCAATAAGCACAAAGGGACCCCCAGCTGCTGAGGATCCCTTCGCGAAATCGCATTTTGGCTTGCCGCTTTGTCAGGAGACTTGATCCATCAATGTGATGGTCAACCATTCCTTGATGGGTGGCTGCCTCAGCGTAGCTACGCAGCCATCAGCGAATATGCACAGATCAGTTACCAGATACAAGTATCAGTTACCAGACGCAGGAATCAGTTACCAGATACTCATATCAGTTACCATATTCACTTGCATCTGGTAACTGATATGCGTGAGCTTTTGCCACAAACCGCTACGATCAGCTCAGCGCCCCAGAGCTCGCGCGTTCAATGACTATCGAAACATCAGAGAATTTCCGGAATGATGGTGCGTTAGTTAACGCTCTGACGGGGCTAGGTGTGCCTGCAAAAGATAAAACAACCGCCACCAAAGTAGGATTTAACGCACTACTGACTGAAGCCGAGCTCGAATCTTTGTACACCAGCGGTATCCCGCGCCGCTATGTAGACGCCATCGGTGATGAAATTCTGCGCCACCGCCCAACCATCTCCCTCGGCGGAGACGCGGCAGCCGATAACGCTGACATGCTCACGGCTTTCGAGCAGTTCCTTCAATCCACCCAGTTTCACTTTGCCCTCTCCGAGGTCATCAAGCTGCAGCGCCTCTACGGCGGCGCCGGCCTGGTGCTCCTCATCGACGACGGAGGCCAACCTGAAGATCCCGTTGAGCTCAACCGCATTCGCGCAATCCGCGGCTACATCCCACTGTCCCGCCACGAGTTGATCCCCGAGGACGTTTCCATCACGGACTACTCCCGTCCTTCGCATTACCGCATCACCACGTCGCAGCGCATTACTCCGGATCAGACCAGCGGCTACGTCAATCTGCGGGTCCACCACACCCGGGTAGCTCGCTTCGATGGTCTTTACCTTCCCTGGAACCTCCGCTCCCGCAACACCGGCTGGGGCCAATCAGTTCTGCAGCTCATCTGGGAATCCTTCAAGCGCTACGAGACCGCAATGTCCGGTCTCGAGTCGATGACCAGTGACTCCGATGTCTTCGTTCACAAGATTCCCGGGCTGTTCAACCGCATCGCCGCCGGCAACGAAGCCGACCTCCGCAAACGCCTCGAAGCCAACAATCTGAGCCGCAGCGTCTACGGCGGCATGGTGGTCGACACCGAGGAAGAGATCGCCTTCATCAATCGAGCGCTGAGCAATATCGCCACCGCGACTGACCCCTTCATCAAAGATCTGCAGGCTTCCACCGGTTGGCCCGCCTCCATCCTGATGGGCGACTCCCCCGGCGGCCTGGGCAAAGAAGGCCGCTTCGAGGAGCGTGTCTGGGCCTCCCTCGTCGAGCAGTGGCAGGAGACCTACTGCCGCACCCCGATCACCGAGGTCTTCACCTACATCCTCGCCTCGCGCGAAGGACCAACGCGTGGCCGTGCCCCTGAGTCCTGGTCCGTGGACTTCCCCTCGGTGTTCACCCAGACCGAGAAAGAAGAGGCCGAGCTACAGCAACTCAAAGCCGCCTCCGACATCCAGTACATCCAGTTCGGAGTCCTCAACGCCCTCGAGGTGCGTGAATCCCGCTTCGGCGGAACCAAGTATTCCATCGACACCAAGCTCAACGAAAAGGTCACCGAGCAGCTGACTGCCACGACAGACGCCCAGTTCCAGTCGCAGATGGCCGGCTACGACGCTCAGATGCAGGCGTTGGAGCAGCCTGCGCTCCCCGAGGGCGAGCCCGCTGCGCCCACTGCGCCCGCTGCACCTCAAGGCGAAGCTCCCGTAGACACAGAAGCCATCATCCCTCGCGGCGACTCCATCTACGCAGACGCCGAGGGCCTGCGCATTCTTGTCACGCACCGCCAAGACAACGTGGTCGCCGGTCCCCTCGTGGGCCCCGACGGCCAGCGCATCGACACCAGCGAGGCGGCCCCGCTGCTGCTCATTGGTCCCCATCGAACCCGAGCTCGAAAACTCTACCGAGCGCGCTTCGCTTTAGACGGCGCCCTCACTGAGGGTCCCTACACCACAGGCTTCAATTCGATGCGCGCAGCCAAAGCAGCTGTGCAACGCTTCTTCCCCGGTCAGAATGTGGCAGGGCTAGCACCAGTGCCCGAGGCCGAAGCCGATGCTTTCCGCGCCTACAACGAGGGGTACTGATCCATGACAAACCACAACACCACTCCCGAAGGTTTCCGCACTGCGGCCTACTTGGCGACCAAGGCCCGCCTCGACGCGCGCCGCAGCCGCACCGGTAAGACTTCACGCAACGTCACCTGCACCCCACCAAATGTGAAGTGCGGCGGCCGCTGTATCCCGCCCAACTGGGACTGCCGCATCAAGGGACAAGGGCCGGATCCACATCTGCGTGCAGTCCGCACAGACCCCGTCAGTGGCCTCGCCAACATCGAGCGTGGTGTCAAACGCATCGGCAAAGGCATCCGCAAAGTCAGCTTCTCCGAGATCGAAGGTGGCAAACGCGCCATTGTGCGGGGCGTGGTCAAAGCCGCCCCGGGGGACATACAGCGTAAGAAAGCGCTTCAAGCACAACTCGAGCGACGCGCTGGTGGCATCGCTACAGCCACAGCCATCATCGGCTTTGGCCTCTTCAGCCATAACCAGCTCAAACGAGCCCCTTTCTACCGCGAGGGGATCGGCCGCAAAATCGATGATTCTGTTGCTGCCGGCATCAACCGCGTCCTCGACGCCACGCCCGGGCTCGCAGGCGCTCGCCGTGAACGACGCGCTCTCGGTGCTGCTGCCGCTGGGGCCGCCGTAGCCCGCGCCACCGGTGAAGCAGCTGCTGGGCCCTCTACGCTGCGTCGTGAGCTGCTGCGCACGCCCACGCAGCTCGAGCGTCGCGCTACCGAGTACGCCAACTCTCGTGTCCTGCTGAATCGTGTGGGCGCCGTCGACGTGAGTGCCGCCGCCTCCGGCCTCAACGAAACCACGTGGCGCCAGAAGAGCCTCGAGGCCTTCTGGAGCGCCAAGCGCACCAACGCCGCCGATGTCGGAGATGGAAGCACCTTCTCCGAGCCTGCCACTCATGAGTTCCTCTCGCGTCAATTCGGTTTTCGTCTGGGATCCGGCACAGACGCCACCGAGGTACGCAGGCAGCTCGCCGGCGCACTGAGCCGTGAAGCCACCAGTCTTCAGGCTCTGGCCCGTCAGCAAGGCGTAAATATCAGCGACGAAGCCCAGCGCTCGCGCTTTTTGAACCGCCTGGTAGGCCCCAGCACAGAGCAGTTCCCCGAGAACGTTCGCGACCGCGCTATCACAAACCTCGGGAAAATCCTGGGCACTTCCCCTAGCAAAGGTCAGGCTGCTGTAAGTCGTACAGAGCTTGCCAAAAAACTGTATAGCGAGACCCGCGACGGGTTTGACCAGTATTTCGGCCGCATCGCTGATGAAGTGCGTCAAACACCGGGTATCGCCATGCCCGCAGAGCAACGCCGCAAGGGCTACAGCGATCTGATGAATAGTGCGCGCATCGGTCACGCTCGCTACCTGGCCACACGGCTTTCCAAACCTGAGAACGTCACCAATCGCGTTGGCCAGGGCCTGAGTACTGCCATCTCCAAGGAGTATTTCGTACGTAAGGTCCAGGAGGGCAACTCGTTCACGCTTTCCGACAGCGAGACACGGCTCGCTGCCTCCGAGCTCGCCGGCCGCAACATCACCCAAGTGGGTGAAGCAACTCGCTACCTGCAGCAAAACGGATTCGAGCGCCTGGTGCCGAGCCGTAGGGCCCCCACACGCCGCACACAAGCCCCTACGACTCCAGCCCAGGAGCCTCGCCCTGCTCGCCCGGCTCGCCGACGCTCCAGAGCGCAACGCATCAGCGACCTGATGCGGCAGAAGAACCCAGACGGAAGCCCGCGCTACGCCACACGCGAAGCCGCAGAGGCTGCGCTGAAGCGCATGCGCGGTGATGAAAGCAACCGCTCCCTCGAGCTTGTCCGCGCTGCTACTTACCTCGCTGCTCGCAACGACTTCAAGGAAGGCAAGCGCCTGGGAAAGCCCTGTGGGGCTTCACACATCCCCAAGGCGCATACGTGCACCAAGGGTGAGGGCGCCGGGGCTGCGAAGCCTGCAAAATCCGAGTCCTCAAAAATCAACCCTCGGGCTGCTCTGGCCGTTGCCGCACTCGGTGTAACAGCTGCCACAGGCGCCTATGTAATCAACGACATGAAGCGCGTTGCCAAAGAACCGAACCTGTTCGAGCCCACGCCGTCCACACGCTCCGTAGTCAAAGCGGCGAAGAAGGCGTTCGACACCAAGAAAAGCGGCACGGCCATGGGCAACTACTACACCAAAAAGTCCGGCCTCAAACCAGGCGATGTCGTCTACTACCGCAACGAAAAAGATCCCGCAGCTCACTTCGGCATCTACATCGGAGAAGGTAAAGACGGAAAAGTGCGCGCTGTTATGGCTAACACCAACGAAAAGCGCGCTGGTTTTATCGACGTGATGGAACTCGGCACTACCAAACCAGATTCCAACGACGCCGCGCACTTCATGTTCCCGGTGCTGCAGAAGGCGCCTCCGCTGAAGGGCGCCAAGGCTCGCACCAACGAAGAAACCGTGCGTCGCGCTTTGCGCGCTGTCGGCACCGACTACAAGTTTTCTCTGACACGAGACAACTGTGAAGTTCTCGCCAACTCCGTGGCCTATGACACCCCGAGGTCGCAGCAGCTTGAGCGCTTCAAACGCGTCACCCGCCAGGTTGCAGACAGCACGATCGGTGTCCGGCAGCGCGCCGGCATGGCCGTACGCCGCGCTCGAGGCCAGCGCAAAACTAAGGCTCTCACCGCTTCACAGATCCTGCAGCGCCTCAGCAAGGACGACAACACCTTCCTGACAGACGAAGGTAAGACACTCGCACGCACTCACTACAGCCAGTTCTTCGAGAGTGGCACAAAGCTCGACGCTGCTACTCCGATGCCCGCTGCGCTTGTTTCACCAGATCAGTTGTGGAATCGCATCAAAGATTTCGACGACAACAAAAAAGCAATCGCCATGCGCGATTATTTACTCGTATTGCGCCTGGCTCTCGATACCAATGCAACTGCTTGAGCGCTACAACTCCGCCCTGCGTCGCACCGAGGACGTCACAGTCACCCAGCTCAACCGCATCCTTGACCGCAGCTTCAACCGGTTGATCCGCCGCACCCGCATCCAGATCCGCAGCGGCAAGCCGGCGGCTGATCGCAACGTCGCCCTGCTGCAGGAGTTCCGCCAGCTCGTGCCGGCGTTCCGACCTGACCGCATCGACGCTTACGACCGAGTACTGCGCTCGCTGCTCCGCACCGCCGAAGGCCGCGGCCTCACCGTCGCCAGGCAGCTCCTGCAGGACATCGCCCCCAGCCGCCAGCGCATCAACGTCTCCATCCCGATCGAGGCGACGGTCTCCGCTGCAGCCCAGGCTCGCGGATACCTCCGCCGCCACGGTGAGCAGTTCGCCACCACGGCCTCCGAGCTCGTCGCTCAAGGCGTCGCAGAAGGCCGCCCCACGGACGCGATCACAAAGGACCTTCGCCTGCGGCTCGACGTGGTGAAGTCGAGAGCGGACGTTATTGCGCGCACCGAAGCACTGCGGGCCTACAACGCAGCCAGCAACCAGTACTACGCCGCCAACGGAATCGACCTCGTTATGTGGTACGCCACGAGCGACGATCGCACCTGCCCGATCTGTAACGCCCGCGCTGGGCGCATCTACAAGCGGGCTAGTACAAACGCACCCTGTCATCCTCGCTGCCGGTGCTACCTAGCTCCGTGGGACCCCGAGATCGCCGCTATCGACCCCGACTACGCTGCTATGCCAAAACGCCACCGTGAAGAAGTCTCCAAAGTTGCAACTATTGGTCCCGCCGATCTCAACAAAGCGGCGGTGTTTGAACAGTTTGCGCCTCAACCAGCGGATTCAGGTTTGTGATCCCTAGCCCAAAATAGCTACGCTGACTGCATCAGAACTATGCGGCCCAACGCCATGCCCGCCAAGTCCTCCGCCTACGAAAAAGGTATCCGCGAAGGCCGCGCCATGGCCGCCCGCTCTCGTAACCCCGAAGCCTCCGAGCCCGAAGAAGAGGAGGAAGAAATGGATATGGCTGCAGGCCATAGCCGCAAGCGCAGTGCCAAGGGCGCCAAGCACACCAAGCCCGCCAAAGACGGCGGCATGTACGGCAAAAAGCCCATGGATGCCGAGTGCGCATGCGGAAAGAAGAGCAAATGCGACGGCAATTGCAGCTACATGCGCAAGCGCCGCGATTCGCTGACCCCCATCGAATACCTCGACGCCTGCGAGCTCGGCATTCAGGATCGCAGCACGGCTTACATCCGCTCTCGGTTGGACTCCGCAGAGCGCTTCGACCTCAAGTGTGGCAAAGGTGCCATCTCCGAGGGCGAAAAATGCACCAAAGGGCCTGCTACCAAAGTCAAGCCGAAAAAAGGTAACAAAGGCCCAATAGGCCGACTTAAAGCAGCCAATAAGACATGGGAAGCACGCTATGGAAAACGCCCTAAGGCGTCTAATAAAAACAAGTTAAAAGCTTTAGGCGTTACTACTTTGGCCGTTGGAGCTGGGGTGGGCGCAGCTGCTTTAGTCAACAGAAGGCAAAACAGAGGAAGCAAACCTACCGTACCCTTTAATCTTGGGAACATGCGTGCACCAAAACCAGGTGCTGTCAATAAGCCTGGAACAGCAAGCGACCTACTCAAAGCAGCAGATCGCGGTCGTCTGAATGAACTAGAGTCGCTGGCGCGTGGTAATAACCCAGCGTTAGAAGCTCAGATGCAAGTTTCAAAAGCACGCAATGCTGACGTCAAAAAATCCTTAAAGCGCACGCGAGCAGAGCTACAGCGTTTGCGCACCGAGATCGGAGTTTGGGGACCTAACCGCATCAAACCGTTTAAGCGCAAGCGCCGCGATTCCATTTGGGCAGACGGCTTCTCCCTCGACTCTGACGCCTTCGACATCTGAGCCATGACTTTGACTCCTGCTTCCCTACGTCTGGACCTCAAATGTGGCAAAGGCGCCATATCCGAGGGTGAGAAGTGCACCAAAGGGCCTGCTACCAGAGTCAAGCCGAAGGAGCCTACGGTTAAAAAAAGTTCCGCTAAAGCATTACAGAAACAAGGACTTACTAAGGCCCAAGTAGCTGTAGTTGCAGCTTATGCTGGACTCGCTGCTGGTAGTCTTTATCAGCTAAAAAACATACGTCAGGCATACGGAGAAAAATTTGACCCTGCACAACGCTATACAGCATTTAATAAACAAGTAGGAGACCCAAAGAGTGTGCTAGACAAGCTTACTCCCGCACGTAAGTTAGCAGCACCTTCTTTGTTTGGCGATGTGCGTTTTGGTAAGTACAATGATAAAGATGTTGTAGTAAAATCTTTTGGCAAAAAAGGTTTGGCAGGGTCTTCACAAATCGAAGCAATGGCGCAGCAGGGTGTTATTTCGCAAGCCACAGCTAAGGCCCTTATTCGTGGGCAAGGTGCTCTGCAGACTAACGAGGTACAGGGTGCTTCTTTAGCTGGGCAAAACGGAATTGGCCCTAAAGTTGTAGCAGCTGGCACCGTGAACCGTGTGGGTATGTTTGGCCCCCAAAAGGCCAACGTCTTGGTGACTGAGGTCGCCAAAGGTCGTCCTTTAACGAGCCAGGATGCACTGCTTCGTCAGGCTCCCAAGCTCCAAGAACAGATACAGCGCGATCCTGTCGGTGCGTTCAAAAAGATTGCGGCTCTTCGATGGCGCGGTTTTACCAAAGGTACTGAAATCAGTGCAAGCAATAAGGACCGCATTATTAACACGATGGGGCGCATGCATACTCTGGGTATGTCACATAATGATTTACACCCCGGAAACATCTTCATTAGTAAAGAGGGAGCCCAGTTCATCGATTTCGGCACGTCTGACCGTGGCGGGGCCTCCGTCGCATCCGAGTTTGTCCGTCTAATGAACCCGCCTCGCACCGGGCTGCAACAAAGTGGTGGTATGGGGTACAACTTGCGCACAGCTGACCCCGCAGGTTATCGCGTAGCTGAATCACGCATACGCTCTGCAATTGGTAAAAATGTCGGCAAGCTCACTTCAGCTGACATTCAGCGTGCGTTTAAGGCAAGTAAAGATAAAAACAAGTTTGAATCTGATCTTCAAAACATTGTTGACGATTTCTACAAGCAGTACGGTAGCCGTTCTCGTGGGCGCACCGATGCAGGCATCCCCTGCGGCGAGAGCCACATCCCCCGAGGCCGGACCTGCCACAAGAAGGCCAGCGGCTTCCCCACCCGCACCGCCGTAGCCACTGGCCTCACCGCGGCAGCCCTCGGCGCCGG
>JGI11705J14877_10001523_pt1 | contig 13227 bp, 17 predicted proteins | sample Etolaghawater15m_FD_14877 | JGI IMG/M metagenome (IMG submission 14877) | reverse complement strand
AATTTCGGAAGCATTTTTTTGATGAAAAAAGCCTTATAGATCCAAGGATGTATTTTCGAACGGCGGACCACGAAATTATTAAGATGCTTACCTCGAAAAACCTGGTTTCGATGTTCCAAGAAATTAATCACTTAAGGAACGAATGGAAAGGACATGGCGGCATTGTGAGCGAGAGAACTGCTTTCGAACGACACGATATACTTCAAAAATACCTCATCTCTTTGAGAAGTATTTTCGGCACAGTCTGGCAGCGCTTTGTCCTGGTTCGTCCTCGAGTTACCCAATTTTCGGAAGGAATCTATCACTATGAAGTGGACATGCTCACTGGATCAAGAAGTCCGTTCAAGATCAAAGATATGGAACTGCTGGACCCCCTTGATAATAACGCCCTATATTTGATCGATTCCGCAGAGCAGCGCGGCCTTCAATTGCTGCCACTCTTTAAAGTTTTGGCATCTCCTCCAAGCGCTGAAAATGCCTGTTATTTCTATAACCGCATAGACCCTGGTGGGACACGCTTTGTTTCTTATCACTTTGAAGGACAAGAGGAAATTTTTGACACATTTGAAGATACCGTTAGAACCATTAATGAACTCAGCGGCGTTCCTTTGGAAAAACTGAAGGAGAAGCTCGATACCAAGAAGCAGAAAAAGAGAAAATAGAAATCAAGAAAATGGGAAAACAGGTTTCCGGGAAAAGCTCAAATGGAATAAATAGCCCCGAAGGTTCATGTACTATTTTTTAGGGGAGGGGTTCTCAACACCCCTCCCCAACCTCGCCGGAAAGAACACATAACCCTTCTCAAAATAGCGTAAACTGGGCATGAACCGGCTTGTCGCTCTTGGCCACCATTTCCTCCAGCTCCGCTTCCCTGACCTCGATGTGGGTCACCTTTTTCTTCCGCTTTCCCACAAATTCCACAAACTGAACCTTCACGATCCTCTCCCCGATTTTCTCCACTTCCGTACTCGCCTTTTTGACATCCTTTGCCGGCATATCATCTGTTTCCTCCAGCACGGTTTCTGTCTCAGACTCCGGATCGGTTATTCCCCTGTTCATGTTCGCCTCCACCTGCACCTCTTTTTTCCGGTAAGCAGCCCAGATATCCTTGAGGCTTTGGTTGTCGCCGGATTCGGCCTTTTCGAGAAGCATTTTCGCCAGTTCCCGGGTCATGGAATCGGATGTCTCAGACAGGGCCGCAAGTCCTTTGTCCGAAAGCTCCCCTTCAAGTGTGAGGCTCGAAATGAGCTTGTCGGCCATGAGCTGCATGAGCCGCGTTTGCATGGTCCCGCTGTATGACAGGAAATAGACCTTGACCGGCTTCTTCTGGGGGATCCGCCAAGACCGCCTCGATGCCTGCCTCAACGTGTAGGTGCTCATGGGAATCTGGTAAAAGATGATGGAGGGAAAATCCAAGAGATCCATGCCCACTTCCACCTTCCTGGGATTGGTCATGAGCACGTCCAGTCCTTTATTGACCCATTTCTCGATAATTTTAGCCCTTCCTTCCGTATCCCCCGATTTTAGGACCTTCACCCGGATGCCCTCTTCTTCCAGCATGGAGACGATCCTCGGACTGATGTCCGTGGACAGGGAATTCTCGAAATAAACCATCACCTTCCGCCCCTGTTTCAGCTCCCGCTTGATGATGGAAATAAGCTCATGCTCCTTGGGCATGACGCCCTCGAGGGGCGGACCATAAGCCACAAGCTCCTTTGTATGGGGATGGATCACCTCCACCCCTTTATAGATTCGTTCCGGGTAGGACAAAAGGGCATGAAGATACCCTCCCAACAGGGAATTGTCCCCCATGGCCAGGGCCTGACGCAGCGCCTCCTTGAGGGTATCTTCAAACGCTGCATATAGCCCGGCCATTCCGGGGTCCATGGAAAGCTCGATCACATCTTCGTCATAGGGCTGAAGATGCTCCATGCAGTCCGACAACCGCATGAACACCGAGTTCTGGATGAACATCTTTCCCAGAAGAAGGGGGCTGATCCCCGGCTTTTCCCTGACCACCGTGCTTCGTTTGGCCTTTGTGGTCAATCCGTCCTCTTCCGTCACCGTGGTGATCTTTTCCAACACTCCGTACCGCTCGATAAACCGCTTCGGGTTGCCCCACGGGTTCTTGTCTTCCAGCATGAGCTGAGGATGGGTCCTGAAAAGGAGATGATAGACATCCGAGGCATAGCCGCCTGCCAGCGTACCCGTGAGACAGAGAATGTACCGGCACGAAGCGGCCAGTACACCGAAAGCATACCCCTGGCCGGAACGGTTCTTGTACATGTGAACCTCGTCCGCAACCAGCAGATCAAAGTACCCTTTCATCCTCTCCTTGATATATTTGGCAGGGATATATTTGCGATAGTTCCTCCGGGTAATGTCAGGCTGCCAGAGCGGTTCATTGCATGGGACCATGATTTTCCGATGCATACCCTCATCCGGGTCGTACACCCACTTCATCACAAAATTGTTGCACACATATCGTTTTTTGAATCTCCCCTGAGCATTGGTATCGAAAACTCCCAACGGAAACAAGTCCGGGTCCAAGAGCTCCTGACCGCATCTGGGGCAGAACAGCCGTCTGCCTCTTATGACTACTGCCGGCCGCCACAAGAATCCGGTTTTTGCCCGCTCCCTGCCGATAACAAAGAACTCCAGGCCGGTGGGGGGAAGCCCCTTCCTGATGCCTTCGAGCCGCCGAATCACGTCCTTTCCATTGAGATTGGTGACCTTCACACCTGGCACACTATCTCTGATTTCCTGAATCCACTTCAACGCCAGATGGGGCGGACAGATCACCAGGACCCGATTGAGTCCGTTCAGTTTGTGAAGGAGGTAGGACACCGCAATGGCCATGAGCGTTTTGCCGGTGCCCATCTCGCAAACCGTGTAAACCGCTTTGTTTCCAGCCATCAAGGATTTGTAACCGGCCTTGATGATCTCTCCCTGAGCCGGAAACGGTTTCTTTTTCAACCCGGCAAGCAGGGAAGAAAGCCCCTCTTCCTTTTGCGTGGAAGGGTCATGAATGACCCTCAGTTCGCGGTCGACCTTTTCGGCCATGTCTTCGCCATAGGTTTCCAGAAAGTCTTTAAGCGGGATTTCATTTGCCATGATGATCATCTCCTTTCCATTTCATGCAGTCCATGATCTCAGGAACCCTGTTTTTGAAGGCTTCTGATATGAGGTCCTGGAGCTGTTTCGGGTGAAACGTGAAGGCACAACCCTGGTAATCACCAGCCAGGGTCTCGAGTCTTGTCAGCCATTCACTTTGATTCTCGAACAGCCGCCAGAGCCAGTCCGTCCATGAGGGATGAAGGGGGATATCCACTTTTTCATCCAGCTGACGGAAGAAGAGCGCTTTTTCTTCCGCCTTCTTGTCCGTGAAAACGAAGAACCGGTTCTGCTCTTCTGCCGCGTTGTCGGGCAGGGTCAGTATCGGGTAGAGTATGGCATGGGCCCTGGCGGAGGGGAGTTTCTTCAGTTGGACCTTATACCCGAGATCCGCTCGCATCAGATAGCATTCACCTCTTTCCAGCTCGATACTGATCCCGTAGTTTTCCAGAAAATTGGCGATGATCCCTTTCACCGTGGCCTGATACCCGCAGATGGACATGAAATAGGCCGTGTCCGTCTCCTTGGGGTCTACGATGAGATCCGAGCAAAAGGCCCGAATCCCCGTGGCCATGATTGGATAGAGTTTCATGATTTGCTCCTTTCATTGAATGGTGCATATCGCACCTTTTCGATTGAATGCCTTGATAAAAGGTTTGATCTGGTCCCGCTCGATATGCTTTTCCTTATCGCCGTCGATTTCCACGGAATAGATGACCTCCTTTTTGGTCCGACCCTTGACCAGGAGCGGGTTCTTCCTGTCCGGATCCCAAACCACCCCGTTCATGAACCCGCCGGCAATGAATTGCGCCAGATGCCCGTACTTGAGCGGCATGACCGCACGAATTCTCTCTGCCATCCGCAAGGGGGTCGTCATCTCCCTGAACCGCTCGAAAAGTCCGTGTTCAAGAATCTCTTCTGCCAGCTCCTCCGGATCGATGGTTTTGCTCATGAAAATGAAACGGCCTGTTGATGGGGCTACGGGGACTTCGTAGATCACCTGCGGGTCCACGGGAAGACAAGGGACAAGGGCGTGTCCACGGCCGCAGTCTTTGAGATATTGGGCGGCCTCGTCATCCTTGCCAGGCGTCTCCTTGTGGCGGCCCAAAATGGCCACCTGCTTGAACACCTGGTATTGTTCCTTTGGGAACCTGAAGATGCGCAATTGCTCGAACCGATAGGAGAGCATCCTGGCGATATGCCCGTCGAGTCTCGCCTGGGGGATCAAATAAACCAGAATGCCTCCAGGACACAGATAGGGGATGCAATCCCTCAAGAAGGTCCGTTCCATCCGTTCGGATGTCTGAATCTCCCCATCTTTTGCGGACCAGTCATAAGGCGGGTTGAGCCACAAGAGGCTGAAGGATTTGTGGCTGATGCGGGTGTTCTGGTAATCCGTCACCAGGCACCGGGTAAGTAATCTTCCGGCCGTTTCACCGCGATCGAGATCTATCTCGATGCCGTATTTATCGGCCTCAAGATGATTGCCGACCGTGGACAAAGCGGTCCCCTCACCGGCGCACGGGTCCAGAATCCGGATAAGCCCCGAACGCTCCCGCTCCAGATATTTCACGATGATTTCCGTAACCCTTTCAGGGGTCGGGTAATAGCCCATCTTGGCTTGTGCTGCTAATCTCATGGTGTCCTCCATAAAAAAGGGGCCTCCTTTCGCTCTTTTTATCAAGAGTCCCGGGAACCCCCTTTTTGTTAAGCTCTATCAGCCTGTTACGTAGAAGTTAAATCATTAAGGGCATGATCATATAGCTGAAGCCTTCATCCTCTTTTCCGGTCAGAAGGGCAGGCGATCTTCCGTCTTTGAGGAGCATGTTGACCTCCCTGCTTTTCATGACCTTCAGACATTGAAGGAGATAGTTTACGTTGAATCCTACGGTTATCTCTTCAAGCTCGGTTTGGACAGGGATGCGGTCTTCTGCATCCCCCAGGCCGTGACTGCTGCTTTTCATTTCAATACGATCTTTGCCGGCCAGCTTGAGGGATACGTGGTTGCTTTGATCATTCGCCATGACATAAATCCTCTCCAGGCATTCTCCAAACGATTCCCGATCCGATACGACCGGGCTCCCATGGATGTTTTCCGTGACAGCCCGGTAGTCGGGAAATTTTCCGGCCAAGAGACGTATGATCAGGGTTTCATCCGGCAGGGAGGCAGCGATGTTGTTCCTGTCGATTTGCAGCTCAAGATCTTCATCCGTTTCCCTGGCCAGCCTCAGAAGTTCCATGCCCCCTTTTAAAGGAATGATCACCCCTTCCTGAAGACCCGGCACATGTTGATGAGACTGTGTTTCCACCTTCGCCAGCCTGTGGCCATCGGTCGCCACCATGCACAACGTGTTGCTGCCGTTGTTGCCGCACATCACCATAAGAACACCGGCCAGGCTGACCATCCCTTCGTTCTTGGACACAGCAAACAGGGTTTTTTCGAGCATGTTCTGAAGAGTCCGCGAGGGTATGGTGAGACGTTCCTTGAATACGATGTTCGGGAATCCAGGGAATTCTTCCGCTGCCAGGCCCGACAGATTGAACCGAGCATTGCCGCCCGATATCCTGACCCGGTTGTTCGCCTCGGATTCAAACGAGATATCCCCGTCTGGCATCTTCTGGACGATCCTGAAGAGCGGTTCTGCAGGCAAGGCCATCGCCCCCTCATCGAAAACTTCCGCCCGTGTTTTCACTCTCACCGCCACCTCCAGGTCCGTGGCCGTGATGAAAAGTGCGTCCTTGGCCGTCATGATGTGCAGGTGGCTCAGCACCGCCATCGAAGATGACCGGTTGGGTATCCCCTTCAGTTTCGATATCATTCTAAAAAGCTCGCATCTCGAGATTGTGAAGTTCATCTCCTGCTCCTTTCTTTTCCATGCATGACGCCTGTATGAGAGTCCCACAGCTCACGCAAACGTTACGGTAAAAAATTCCTGCCATGCCATGTGAAAGCCCATTGCCTTTGTTTCAAAGGGAAGGGCATGCTGGTAAAGCATCTCGTTCAAGCCGCTTTCCCAATGAAGCTCCACCGGCCTTCCGATCCGTTTGGCATACTCCACCTCGAACCCAGTGCCGCCGGTGCACCCGTCCTCCCGGCTCACGAAGACATGGACCAGATCACATCTTTCGATGAGTTCCCGGTTCCTCTGGTAGTACCTTTCCGCCACCTCGAAATTGGACCGGATGTGGGTCAGATCCGGCGCAAAGACCTCCACAGTCATGCCCCGTTGCTCTGCCGCTTCGATGGTCCAGGTGCAGACGCCCCTGCATTTGCTCGTGACGATGACCGAATCGAATGGGAGGTATTCCACCAGGTCAACGACCGACTGCCTATCCCGGTATTTCCGGGCCCCGACAATGCCGACAAAAGCCATATCGATCCTCCTTTCCCAACAAAAAAGCCCCTCCGGCACATACCGGAAGGGCTTCTCAAAAAAGTGTTTATGCTTTCTGGCTAAACAACACCCCCCACCGCGGCCAGTCCCGCACCTGAGGTTGCCGGGACCTGTGCCATGGGCGCCGGAGCCTTGCCGCTTTGCTTGAGAATCAGTTTCAGAACCCGTTCGGTCTGGCTCATGACCTTGAGACAGGCTCCGTGCGGGGTCAGTTTGGCTTTTTCAGCATATCTTTCGATGTAGCGGTAGGAATTTCCGAAGGTATCGTCTGATTGTTTTCCCACCAGATGGCACAAGGCCTGGGCCGCAAGTTCCGCAACGATCTCCTGTATGGGATCCTGTCCCTTCTTGAGGCCTTTCTGAATTTTGCCGTGGGCCGCATGGCTCAGTTCGTGGAAAAACGTTTTTTCCGCCGGGGTTGCCAGTGCGATCTCCTTTCTCTTAGGCGAATAGTAGCCATAACAGCGGTAATTCCCCGGTATGGCCCGGACCTTCAAACCCCATTCCCTGGCCCTTTCAAGCAAAGGCAGTTCAGGCAGTTCCACCTGTTCGTAGGCAAGGGTTTCACCGTCCGTATCTTCATATCGGAACACGGGCCGAACCATGAATCCCACCAGGGCATCCACCTCTTCCCCGGTTTTCTCGTCCTCCACCTTCTTCATGCAGGGCACCAGGATATAAAATCCCTTGGACCCTTTCTTGACGTGCCGGTTCGCTTTTCGCCACTGCTTGTACCCCCTGGCATCAGCCGTGCCCGCCACGAACATCAAAATGCGGTTTAAGACAGACCATTTGGCCGACGGGATATCGTCTGCCATGGGGAACATGGCAAATGCCACCGCCTCGGGGATGTCCCCGCTTTTGAACCTCTCTACGATGCCGTCCAGGACCTGCTTGATTTTATCGTTCATTTATTTCACCTCCTCTTGTTTCGGGGGATTCAAAACCCCCATCAATCCTTTATGGGGGTTTTATCCACGCTGTTCACTGGCGACATCATTCGATATCTGCCCCAGCTTTCCTTCATCCGCGAAGCTGTAATATTCCTTGAAATCCGCCAGGATAATGTGATCCAGCAGGCGCAGCCCCAAAATCCCGGCGCCTTTGACGATTTCCCGGGTCAAAGCGATGTCTTCCATTGAAGGAACACGGTTGCCGCTGGGATGGTTGTGTCCCACCACGAACGATCCCGCCCCTGAAAGGAGCAGCACTCGAAAGACCTCCGGCAGCCGCACCTGAGCGCAGTTATGGCCTCCGATTGCGGCCATGTTGAACCCGAGAATCATGTTTTGCCCGTTGAGCATCAGGACCATGAAGTGCTCCCGGTCCGAAGATCCTTTTTCAGCCAGGAGCTTTCGGAACATCTCGGCGGCCCCCACGGAGCTGGATACATTGGCGGGTGCGTAAAGCCCCTGATCCTTGACCAGCATGACCCGGTAGCCGGGGGTATAAACGGCCCGGCCGGATTCATGGACCGGATGGGTTTCCGGTTGGAAAAGCGATAATTGCATATGAACCTCCTTGAAGGAGGAGGCATGACGTCCCGGGGGGAAGCCATGGACCTCCCCTTTTTTTGGTTTGATGGGGGTTAGAAAGGAATGTCGCTGTCGAAAGGATCCAAATGGGTGTGCGGTTCCTGACCGTTTTGGGTGGACGATTTACCCTTGCCGCCGGGAAGGAATTTCACACCGTTCACAACAACCTGGGTAAGCTGCCGATCTTCCCCCCCGTCTGCCGGGGTCCACCGGGTGGTCTGTATCTTGCCCTCCAGGTAACAGAGGGACCCTTTCTTAAGATACTGGGCGCAGATTTCACCGACAGGGCCGAAGGCCACAATATTGTGCCACTCGGTTTTTCCCTGCTTTTCTCCGTTTTTATCCTTCCATACCTCGGTTGTGGCAAGGCTGAAGGTCACCGCGCCGTTGTTCCGGGTTTTGGGGTCCTGTCCCAGTCTTCCGATCAAAATGACTTTGTTGACCATCACATCCTCCTTTTCCGGTATTGTCACCCCCGGTCGGGCCGGTTTGGGTCACGGGCCTGATCACGGCCTTTGACCCGAAGGTTGAAAATGCCAATTTCATGAGCCAATGTCCTTGGTCCATGCCTTGAGGTCTCCGTCCCATGCAAACCCCGCGCTTTTCAAAATCCCCTTCACCTCGAAGGTTTTTCCTTCGGCAACAATCACCTTTCCTTCCTTGCGGTAGGTCACCCCCTTGAGGGCGGGACCCAACGCCTGTGGTTGTGCCGCTTTTCGGGAAGACGTTTGACCCTTTTGGGTCGAATGGGTCCCGGATGCTTTGGGGTTGGGCAACCGACTTACCTTGCCTGGCTCCCGCGACCTGGCCGCTTCATGGGTAACGGACCGGATATCCTCCTGCGCCTTGAGGGCGGTCATGAGTTCATCGGCGGAGCAGAACTCTCCGCCCCCGAATCCGGCGGCAAACAGGGCTCTCCCAACGGCTGAAGTCTCGCAATTTTCCACCGCCGATGTCTTGTTGATGAACGAGGCCTCCCGTTTTTCTTCCGCGGTGCCGGTCGCCAGGGACTTGCCCGAAGGGTCCTGAACCCGGGCGATACACCGAACCGTGTTTTCATCCGGAAAGGAAATTTCCGTGAGAAGTCCCCAGCCCCGCTCGATGGGACAGTCCGCCCGGAATTTCCGCACTCTCTCGGCAACGGTTTCGTAACCTTTCTGCTCGACCGTGCCTGAGTTCTTGCTGTATTTCTCGATAATGACCATGTCGTTTCCCTCCTTTTGCTGTGAAATGAGACGGGTTCAGTCAGGGAAGATGCCGTTTCTCCCCTGACGGTTTTGGGTGTAAATCATTCGATCCGGAGCGTTTCATAGGTGGACGTTTTGGTGTATTCCTGAAAGATGTCTGGAAGCGCCTTCTTCAAGGCTTTGCTATCAATGCTTGTGCGGGTCAGTTCCCGGACGGTCAGAAGGTTTTCCCCCACCCGCGCTTTGAGGGTTTCAGGGTCTGCCAGTCGGACACCCTCTTTGAGCTTTTCCTTGATACGATTCAGCTCCTGCTGAAGCACCTTGATCTGTTCCTGAATGCCCATGTACTCAGAGAGATCGCCCTCCATACCCGGACATTCCGGCACCCCTTCAGCTCGGTAGGCCGGGCAGCCGGGTCTGTGGTGACACCAGAAGCAAAGGGGCCCCTTTTCCGTTCGCAGGGGGATGTCGGTATTCAAACCCTCCCAGATGTGAGCGGCCCTTTTCAGAAGCCCCTGGTATATGTTTCGGTCCGGCTGAAACCCGTTGTAGAGTCTCCAGGCGCCTTTTCCCAGATCGATGCCCATAATGGCCCCCCTGATTCGGGCCTCGGGGAATTGATCCTGAAGCAGTCCCATCTGGAAGTGAAGCTGCCGAACCCAGGAACCCCATGGAGCATCCGGGACACCGTCATGGGTGGATTTCATCTCCAACACGGCCAGGGGACCTTTGTTCCCGGTCCCGAACACGAAATCGATATGTGCCTTGAAGGGAGAGGATGCGTGCGCCACCTCAAGCTGGTGCTGAAAGGACACGCCCGATTCCTCGGCACCCTTGAGCAGAATCTGTTCGGCAAGATGCCCCCTGGCGAACTGAATCAGGGTCGAGAGCCCGTGTTCCGGCGGGTTTCGTTTGTCCAAAACCGCTTTTCTGGGACAACCGGCCACATCCGATGCCCCGACATAGGTTGCCCGATCACCCAGATTCGATTCGGACACCATTGACAATCCAATTCGTAAAATGTTTTCTAATTCCATTTTTTTACCTCCGTTGGGAAACGCCGTTTCCATTGACGGCAAACGCCGTTTCCATTTTTTTGGGTGTGTGTTTTAGATCGCGGGGACCGGCAGTAAATCCCCCTGCCATTGCGGCATCACTAAAGGCGCCGGGAGCCTGTTTTGCTGGAACCGCCGGACCATCTGGTTGACGTCTTTGGTGATATCGAACGTCTGCCGAATACTTCGATTCCTGAGGGAACGGGTGACCGCTCCGTACCAGGCAAACAGGGTACCGCCAAAATCGCTTCGTTCTTCGGCCTCATGGTTTTGCAGGAAATTCCGAAGTCGAACCGGATAGGTGGTCTGGGTCAGGAGATCCCAGGTGAGCATGCGAAATTCTTCCTGCGATATGCGGATGTCTCTTAAACCCATGAGCCAGCCCTCGAAAGCCGAGGCATCGAGTACCGCCTGGTCCAGGGCCTGACCCGCCACCATTTGCAGAACCTCGATGGTCAGTCCCTTGGTATGCCTGCGAAATGCGACAAACTGGCCGTTAAAGGCCATGTTGGAGCACACCAGCACCCGGGTCCCCGCAGTGATGCCCAGGGCCATGGTCCGGTTGGTGGCATTTCGAAACCCGATCTGCCATTCCACTTCCTGATTCCCCGACAGAGGGCTGATGGCCCAGGTGCCGAACAACGTGGCGCCGGACGGCGACAGTTCATAGGACCGCCGGATGACCTCAAGACCCCGGTCCTTTGTGGCGGACGTAAGAGATTCGATCAGTTGCCTGTGGGAAACCGGATGCCAGGTTTCCGTCCATTCCGGCGACGGAACCGCCAAAACTTCGTCCTCAAAAACGCTTTGTGCTTTCATGTTGTTCTCCTTTCTTAAAGCACGAGCATGTCGATCATTCCCTCCACATGCCGTGCGGTTATAAATTCCCTGAAGTACACCGGCCTTTTGGGATTCGACGTATCGCTCTTGAGATAGGTGATGATGTTGCGCATGGCCGTGTCGAGGTCCACACCCCTCTTTTTGGCCACGCTCGAGAGTTTGGCCCGGTGCCTGCTCGATATCATGTCCCAGTATTCCTGCATCGCTTTCCCTCCTTTCATATGAAGACACTGAGTTCGTAAGCCAATTGCACAGGGCTCAAGTCTTGGTCCCCCAAGAGTTCCACCAACTGATCTCCCTGAAGGAAGACGTCCCCTGCCTTCTCATCCCCCTCGAAGGCCTCGATTCCTGCATAGCCCAGGGCCGGATTGCGGCTCAGGACGTAAGTGGCGCCGTTTTCACGAAAAGCGGCGATATCGTCGCTGTATCCAGCGCCGATTTTGTGGGTATGCGTTCCCTGTTTGTCACAAAACGTGATTTCGAAACACGGATTCAACCGCCCGGCGGCAGCCATGTCCTTGAAAGACTCCTTTTGAAGCTCATAATCGACCTTTCTCATGGATTCTCCTTTCTGCACAAAAAAAGCCCCCAGAGAACTCTCCCTGGGGGCTCATTTGCTGATTGAATGGTTGCGTTTTGTGTTACACCTTTCCACTGAACAGGCATCTTTTGCAGAAACTCGGGTCCCTGCACGCCTTGCACACGAGCTTGTGGTCCACCTCTCTTGCGATCTGGAAGATCACTTCTTCGAGCGCCACCGTCATGGGCAGATCCAGTGCCCATGCGATCCGTCTCAAGGCGCCGCTGTAATCCTGTCTCAGTTCAGGGGTGTATGCCATGGGTCACCTCCTTTCTTTTCAAAGTGTTTTGCTTCAAGTCCGTCAACGGTTCCCGTTTTTTGCTCCAGCCGCAGTGGCAGTAGTACCTGCTGCCGATAAGGTAGGCTGGGTTCTGGCATTTAGGGCATCTGACCATGGTGTTCATGCTGTCTCCTTTCCTTTAAATGAATCCCAGTTCTTTCAGGGCTTTTTTCGTCTAACATGGCCGGTCCTCTCGGATGCTCGACGGTTGGTCAGGGTTGCTGAAAGCGCCTGGGACCAGATCCATCGTCGGATCCGATAGGCTATCCTCTTTGTTCCAGCCCTGGGCGAACCGTATCTTGTCCACATCGATCGCCCGTCTCACTTCCCAGAATTCTTCAGATTCGCAGTCCACTTCGAGCCAACCGCCTACCTTGATATGCCGCAGTTCCGCCAGAGACACATAGCCCCATTCCGCCATTTCGTAGTCATCGTTGAGGATGCAAAACCCCCACATGATATCCTTGCCGTTGGTTTCGCAGATGTACCAGTCGCACCCGCCGATGAAGAAGTGAAGATGCACCTGCTTTTCTTTCAGCGGGACATCTTCCGTTTCATAAAGCTTTGGTATTTTGTTCATTCTTTCCTTGGTCGGTTCGTTCCACATTTGTTTCACCTCCTTTAAACAAGGGAGCCGCCCTGAAATGGAGGCGGCTCCTGATTTTTGATCCATACCGTTTCTGTTTTCAGATCTCTGTGAACATGTCGCAGGAAAGGCATTAACATCGGGACCACCCGCAATAGGGGCAGATGGGACAGCCACCTCCGCGGTAAAGCCGTTCATTGCAATCGGGACATCTGTCCCCGCTGCTTCGATTGGGCAGGGATATGGCAGGTGCAATTTCTTTCTTGGAGCGCCTGAAGTCCCTTTTCGATAATTTCTTTTCCCTTTGTGAATTCATGAATCAATCGCCTCCTTTCTTTGAGATTCCGGGTTTTGTGGATACGGGCCTCGACCATATGGAGCCTCAGCATGGCCAGTACCATGGTGGCGCCATATTCTTTTGTCGGCTCGATCACGCTGAAAAGATCCGCCAACTTTTCTCTCAGGGTTTCCAGTTCGTTATGGATGTTCCGGGACTTTTTCATTCATTTTCTCCTTTCATCATGAGTCTCTAAATATGGTTGTTTGTTAAGCAAAATGGCCAAGAAATCAGGGCTATAGGTTTCCCTAAACAAAAAACGCCTCCCGACGGAGGCGTTGATACAAATGGCTTCAATGTTGCTATTCGTTATTTGCC
>JGI11705J14877_10001519_pt1 | contig 13241 bp, 16 predicted proteins | sample Etolaghawater15m_FD_14877 | JGI IMG/M metagenome (IMG submission 14877) | reverse complement strand
TAAATATCCAGAGTATGATGTCAAAAGCTTTTTAGAGCTCCAACCCATGATGCAGATGATGCAGGATATGATGTTTATATTCAACTCCATCACTTTTTTCATCGTAATGAGTGTGGTTTTTGTCGGCATACTGGGTGTGATGTATGTGTCCATACTCGATAGAATCCGTGAGTTTGGCATAATGCTGGGCATTGGTATGCACTATAAATATATAAGATTGCAAATATTTTTAGAGGCGATATTTGTTTCACTCTCAGGATATATAAGCGGAGCAGTTTTGGGTGCAATTTTATTAGTCTATCTGAGAGATTACGGCATAGACTTGAGTGCTTTTTCAGATGCCCTAGAGATGTGGGGATACGAATCTGTGATACATGGAACTATCAAACTCTCTTACTTCACCACTACTTTTACCGCCATTATCACTGCATCCATTTTAAGTATAGTTATTCCACTTAGAAAGATACAAAAGATAAATCCTATAGACGTTATAAAGGCTGAGAAATGATTAAACTCCAAAATGTGAATAAGTACTTTTATAAAGGCGAGCCAAGAGAAGTGCATGCCCTAAGAGATATAAACTTGACTATAGAAGATGGCGAATTCTCATTATTCAGCGGTCCATCAGGATGTGGAAAAACCACACTCTTAAATGCTATAGGTGCACTTGACAGTGTGGATAGCGGCCATATATTTCTTGATGAAAGAGAGATCACCACATTAGGTGAAGATGCTCGTACCAGCTTAAGACTAAACGAAATGGGCTTTATTTTTCAAGCCTATAATCTTGTGCCGGTTCTGAGCGTGGAGGAAAATATCGGTTTTATCATGAAGCTTCAAGGCTTTAGTGATGCTCAAATCAAAAAAAGAGTATTAGAACTCGCTTCCATACTGGAGATAGATAAGCTTCTTGGATCACTCCCCAATTCTCTAAGCGGTGGACAACAGCAGCGCGTTGCAGTTGCCCGTGCAGTCGCTGCAAAACCTAAGATTATCTTAGCGGATGAGCCAACTGCAAACTTGGATTCTGCGAATTCTAAAAAGCTTATGGATATGATGCGAGAGCTCAATGAGAAAGAGGGCATCAGTATTTTGTTTGCTTCACATGATGAGCTTATCAGAGACAGTGTGAGACGAGTGATAAAAATGAATGACGGTGCGTTAATCTGATGTTTAAAAAGCTAGGGCTTTTGTTATTTATATTTCCATATGCTCTTATGGCAGACTTTGACTATAGAGTTGAAAATGCAAATATTTCAATTTCTCAAGATGTGAAAAATAATGCAACACTCTTTTATAACTATGATAGACTCAGATTCAGGGGCGACTATACAAAAGATAATTTTTTTAGCACTATTATTGCGGATGGGGTGAATTATTACGGGAATGAATACACGCAATCCATCGGTTTTGAGTATCTACAATCGGTGAAATCAGACACGCCGTTTAGTACCCAATCGAAGTATTATGACTATAATAATGGGAGTGCTTATGCGAAGGTGTATAGACTTTACGCCGGTTATGAAGATGCTCAAAACAGAGTTCTTGCAGGACTTATAAATATATCCATGGGAGTCGGACGTATATGGAATCCTACAAACCTTTTTAATCCTAAAAATCCTTATGCACTAGAGCCTGATGAGGTTTTTGGTGTGGCTGGAGTTTCTTACACCAGACATGTGAACGACACTTCAAGTCTCACAGTTGTTGCATCTCAAAGAGCTGATGACACTTTGAAATATGCCGGAAGGTATAAGAGTTTTTTGGAGTTTGCAGATATCGGGATAAGTATGCTGAGTTCTAATGAGACTGAGATGTTAGGCTATGAGATTGAAGCGAACCTTTTAGATACGGGAATAGAACTTAGAAGTGAAGGTGCATATATAAAAAATGACACAGAATTTTTTCAAGGAATACTCGGCGCTGATTATGGTTTTGTTAACGGAGCTCACTCTTATCGGTGAAGTGCTTTATTCTTCAAAAAAGTTCTCCTTTGCGGAACAAGAACTTCACCTAAATTCCGATATATCTCAAAATATTGTCCACTCAAATGTATACACAGCGCTCTCTCTTAAGTACAGTTTTAACATATTTTTAGATGGCTCGCTACTTTATATTGAGAGTTTCAATGATGATAATTCTAGATTTATTTCACCATCTCTCACGTACACTCTAAATGACTATAACGCATTAGTATTGAGCTCAATGTTGCAATATGGAAGTGCTGAGAGTGAGTTTGGACGTTTAGACAACTCATACTTTTTGAAATGGTCTTTTTCTTTTTAGGCTTTATTATTTTCCACTTGCAAGTAAAGCTTGCTCATAGTGGTAGGATATACGTGATAAGTGAGAACTAACTCTTTTAAGCCAACGTACACTTTCTAGATAATTAGTTCCCTCTTCAACATCCATTTCTCCTCGGGCTATTTTTTCGACAATCATTTTCCTGTATAGTTTTAGTCGTCTATATAATTTATTCTTAGTTTTATAGGAACGTTTATACATTAGATGCCAGTGTTTTGATTGCATAGCTGCGATAATGAGTCTGATAGCTATAACAATACTATCTCTTTCTTTTGTAAAGTGATTTATGTTTTTAAGTCTAAGGGCCCGATCTTCTTCTTCCTCACAGCGTTCATGTAATCTTTGCATGTGATCGAGTGTGTGCATGATTGCGAGTAATCTTTCCCACTGAGCGCCTGCTTCATCATTTAGAGATATTTTATCTACATATTTATGTGTTTGATCTAGTTCGTACTGTAATTGCCTTATATTGATTCGCTTAGAATTTGGATCATCAAGAATCGCATTGATATGATTCAAAAGAGCAATAATCTCGACATAGATACTATTTTGAACAGCCGTGAGCGCTATACTAGGCTGCTCAAGAAGTGCTTCGTCCAAGCCTTGTGTATATAGAGATTTTCTCTTTGGAATTAATTTAAGCATGAGCATAGCAAAACTATGGGTGAAGGGTAAAATAATTATAAGACCTAAAATATTGAAGCTGCTATGAAAAGCCACAAGTGTTATCTCTGCATTACTGCTAAATGCTTGGGGAAATAGACTCTCAACTATCATCATAAATGGGCTAATTAAAAACAAAGCGCCAATAGCTGTTAAAAAGTTGTAAATCACATGTGAAAATCCTGTACGACGAGCTTCAATAGATTGACCAATAGTAGCTAATACCGCGGTAATAGTAGTACCAACATCCATTCCAATAACAATAGCTGCAGCTTGTTCAAAATTTATACTTCCAACATACAAAGCACTGAGCGCCATTGCGACACCAGCACTTGAAGATTGGGTAATTAATGTGAAAATGATTCCAAAGAGTACTAGTTTAAGTCGTCCAGCTACTGTGTCTGATGGAAAATTATGAGGAGTAATTAACTCAGCAAAACCTCTCATACCTTCTTGCATCAGCATGATTCCTACAAATACTAATGAAAAACCGGCAATAGAGTAGCCAATAGTAGCAAGTCTATTTTTTGCAAAAAGGCGAAGCAATGCTCCTAGAAAGACAAAGAGCATCATAAAATTGCCAGTTTGCAGTTTGAATCCAAGGAGTACTACAATCCATCCTGTAATGGTAGTTCCTATATTTGCACCAAAGATAATACCGAGTGATTCAGAAAAACCAATCAAGCCAGCTCCAACAAAACCAACAGCAGCGACAGTTGTGGCACTAGAAGATCCTAAAATAGTTGTCGTAATCAAACCAGTTATTGCGCCACTTAGTGGAGAGTGAGTGTATCGCATCAAGACTGCACGCATAGCATTTCCAGCAAGCCTGTTTAAACCATCTGTTAAAATAATGATACCAAGTAAAAAGAGTCCCAAACCGCCTATAGCTTGAAAGATAGAGTTAGAATTATCTATAAGGAAGTCTATAGTCATGATTAAAATCCTTTAGTATAAATTTCCTTTAAATTAATAATTCTTGAATTTCTTTAGATTTACTTTGAATAAAGTTTTCTATTGACTGAACTTCCATCTTGTGCATCATCAACTTTAAATAACGAAACTTTATGAGGAGAACTTCTAAGTCAGGATTTATTTGTGTTAGAGATGAAGATTTTTTGGATAATTGATCCATAATAAAGTTTACCTGTTCTAATTGAGTGTTTTTATCGATTAATTCCATCTATAATCCATATATTCTATTATTTGATTTATTGATAAAAGTTTAGAAAAATACTATGAAGAAATTATGGAGATTAGATACTCTATATATATCTAATTGATAGACTAAATTTTTTTTCTCCACAGTTCACCCATACTTCTCTTGTAGAATTCAGAATATAAAAATACGAAGGATTTATTATGGATATGTGTACAATAGGTGTTGGTTTAGCAGTTTTTCTTGGTTTCGTTATTGGGCTTATTTTGGATGTGGATACTTTTGCAGGTGGTGTTTTTTCTATACTTAAAGGTTCTAAAAAGAAAGATACAAAATAAATTAAAACTCTTCTAAAAAGCTTATAAAGTCTTTTTTACTCATTGGCTTAGCAAAGTAATATCCTTGAATAATATCGCAGCCTTTATCGCTGAGATAGTCTACTTGGTATTCTTCTTCAACTCCTTCTGCTACTACTTTTAGCCCGAGACTTTTTCCCATGGCTAAAATGGTATTTAGAAGTAAATCATGATTATTGCCATCTGTACTGATACCATCAACAAAACTTTTATCTATTTTGAGTACATCTACAGGAAACTTATTTAGGTAGGAGAGTGATGAATAGCCTGTTCCAAAGTCATCTATATATATTGGGATTCCTTGTTTATGCATGGCTTGTAAGGCAAAGAGAGTTTTGTTGACACTTTCCATAAGAATGCTCTCTGTAATCTCGATACCAAGTTGTTTTGGCGATATGTTATTTAAGGCTATTTCATTATTTATCTCTGTTAATAAGTCTGAATTTTGAAATTGTCTCGTAGAGACATTTATAGAAATAACTAAATCGGTATAGCCCAAGTCATTTAATTCTTTGATTGTTTTGGTACTCTCTTCAATCACAAGTTTACCTAAGTTTAGAATGAAGCCAGTACTCTCAGCAATGGGAATAAATATATCTGGTCTTATAAATCCTTGATTAGCGTGTTTCCATCTGAGTAAACCTTCTGCACCAATAATCTTACGCATTTTGAGATCGATTTTAGGTTGATAATAAAGTTCGAATTCACCATCATAAAATGCCCTTTGCATATCGTTGATCATATCAACTTCATCATGGAGTTGTTGGTTTAAATTTTGTTTAAAAAAGCTGAAGTTATCACGACCATCTGCCTTGGATTTATACATAGCTATATCAGCATATTTCATAAGTTCTTTGATACTGGATGAATCGTCCGGAAAGATTGAAATACCGATACTTGCAGATAAACGTAAGGCATAGCCTTTTATAAACAACTCTTTTCTAAACTCTGATAAGATATTGTTTATGATAGGTAATAAGTCCTTATAATTATGTAAATTAGAGATTATTATAATGAACTCATCTCCTCCAATTCTTGTAATTAAGTTGTTTTCTGTAACTTCATTCCGTAAAATATTTGCAACAGTTTGTAAAAGGGAATCACCGACATCATGTCCTAAAGTGTCATTAATATTTTTAAAATGATCTAAGTCTAAAAACAGGAGTGCAAATTTTGTTTGGCTTTCTAAGGATTTTTGTTTTACTTGCTGAATTTGTTCGCTTAAGTATAATCTATTGGGAAGTCCTGTAAGCGAATCATGTAAGGAACTGTGTTTTAGTTGAGTATTTAACTCATTTACTTTGTTTTGTATACTATTTAGTTCTATATTGTGTTCTATTTGTAGTTTCACTAAATAACTCAGTACAAGTAATTCGCTTATGACAAATATTGCATGTAAAATCACTATGTCAAAGCCACAACCATAATTAAAAATCATAACTGGCATGTCAAAAAGAGAGACTTCATATAATTGTAAATAATTAAATATTATATGGTGAAGTAAGGTTGTTGTTGCTGCAACGACCAAAGGTATAATGTCTTTATACAGCGTTAAAATAGCCATAACGATAAAAATATGGAAGTGCATTTCAACACGACCTAAGTACTGTTGAATAAAGATAACTGAAAAAAGCATCATAGCTATTGCTATGAGATATCTGTAGTATTTATCACCTTTTAAATATTTATATAAGCCAAGAATAGGTAAAACAACAATTCCCCCAAAAAAAAAGCCATAATAGTATGTGTCGTAGAGTATGGATGTAATAAAGGTAGCTATAACCCATTGAAGGATTAATAGACCAATCATTACCTTGTCTACTTTTATATGAAAATGATTAAAACTATTTTTTGCATAGCTTGGAATTTTTGGAAGTGTCCAGATATTTTTAATCAGTGTATTCATCATTTCCCTTCATGCGAAGTTTTATTATATCATTACTAACATTTTTTATATGTAATGGGTGAATAGAATAGATTGTTTTAAGTATTTTTGAGTCTTTGTTGTTTTGAATTAAATAGAGGTAATCAGTATGATTGATCTCATTTTTTTTACTTAATTTTTTTGCAAAATAAAGCCCGAAAGTTCTGTCAATACTAAGAATTTCTTTATTGGAGAGGTATATTCCTTTAAATTGTTGGTTAAAAGATTTTGCAAATGCATTGGCTTGAGAAGCTTCTATTTTGGGTGTTAAGTTGACAAATATAATATCTGTACTATCTTTTATAGCGCTAAATTTTTCTGATTCATAGAGTTCATTTAGTTTTTCTAAGGCAGGTGTACACACATCAGCACATCCAACATATCCAAAAAAAATCAGTATGTGTTTTTTGGAACTATTTATAAAGTCGGCTTCTATAGTTTTGTCTACTTTTATAGTGCCGTTAGTACTGGAGCTAAAAAAGAAAGACAGAGTAAAGGGGGCTATTAAAAAAAGTAAAAATACACAAGCTAAAAGAAAGTATTTTAATCTAACATTTTTCAAATTGAATAATACCAATAATAGTTGAAGAAGATTCGTGTTTAGTGTTTTCTGTATACATAAGATGTCTTACATTTAAGATCTCTTTATTTATGCTAACCATTCGATGATTAAAAACTAAAAAATCAGATGAACTTCTCACTTTAAAGAACATTTCATCAAATAAGACTTTATCGGCAGAATGTATGTAGTAGTTGATAAGTTGAGAATCATCTTTGTAAATATTGCTATCTATCTTTAAAATATTTAATAAACCTTTTGAAACAAATAATGTATCAGAAATTGTGTCTAATTTCCAATAGCCTATATTTCCAATGTGAAATGTATTTGTAAGTAGTTGATCTTTTATATAAAGTTTCTCTCTTAGCTGGTATATCTTTTTAGACGAATTTTCTAAATGAGAATACTTTTTTTTCTGTATAGCATAGACTGTAATAGCGATTAAAATAAAAATAAAAAAGCCTGTAAGTAAAATGTTTATGAGTAAATCTTTATTATTTTCTACAAAAGTTTTGTCTTTGTTTATAAAGGCGGCATTTCTAGCAATATATTCAGATAGTATGACTCTGGAGTTTATTAGTTCTTTGGAATTGAAGATATAAATATTTGGACTCTCGGTTAAAGCGGATATATTTTTTAAAGATTTATTTTTTAGATAATTTAGAACTAGTTTTGCAGCTTGTAAACCTTGCTGAGAAGCACTTGTGACATAGCCTCCAATTACCCCAGGATACATATATGCATCTTCCATACTTAATATGATTAAGTTAGTGTTTTTTCGAATACTCTTAATGGATTCTTGAACTTGGAGGGATATATTATTATCATCTTTGAAGTTACCAATAGTTGTGAGTAAAATAAAACTTCTAGGTTCCTTTGGTAGTTGATTTTGTACATTAGTGATGTATTTATCGCTAATGTAGTGAAACTCTAGATTTTTAAAGTTTTTTTCTTGAGATTTTATCTCTTTTTTAATTGATTGGTATGTACTAGAGTTATCACCAATAAAGTATATTTTTCTAGTTTGTGGAGAAAACTGCTTGATGAGTTCTATATTCGGATTTATATCTTTAATCTCATACACACCTGTAAAAAGCTCTTTTGGCAGCATGCTTTTCATATCAAGATTATTAACACCAGAAAAAAATACAGGTATTTGAATATCTGAAAATAATTCTTTATAATGATTGTAAATAAAATTAAGTGCATTATCATCTGTTACGTAAACTATATTTGGAAGTGTAGGATATTTTACTTTTAAGTATCTGATAAATTCTTTTGTATAATCCGCGTTTAGTTTCAATCGCTTTGTATCTAGATATTCACTATTTATGTGGATATTTTCAGTAGTATTTTTTAAGGTTGAAACAAACGATGTATGTTGGCCTTTGGTCCATTCATATTCTTGAGAGTATGAGTGAATAATCAGAATGTTTACCTTTTCTAATGCAAAAATAGAGGTACTCAATAGAGTTAATAGTATTATTTGTTTGAATAATTGCAAGATAAATACCAACCAATAATTTAATTAGGCTTATTGTATCTATATTTAGACAATTTGTCATCAATAATTCTAATGGCTTTTTTTTAATGAGACGGGATTTTTAAGAACATTTAACACAAATTATCGTAGTATTGTTATAAGAAGCTGTAGCAATTCTAATTATGGGTGTTTAGTATGCTTTAAGCATGGAGGAGTAGGGAAATAATGATTATTGGAATTCCAAAAGAGGTGAAGACTGACGAGTATAGAGTTGGTACAACACCTTCTAATATTGAAGAGTTTATAAAAAATGGACATAAGGTGTTTGTTCAAAGTAATGCTGGTAGTGGAAGTGGTTTTAGTGATGATGAATATAAAGAAGCTGGTGCTGAAATTCTTCAAACAGCAAAAGAAGTTTATGCTCGGTCAACATTAATTGTCAAGGTAAAAGAGCCTCAAAAAAGTGAATACGATTTACTACGTGAGGAACATATTCTCTTTTGTTATTTGCATTTAGCTCCTTTAAGAGAGTTGACATCCGTACTAGTTGATAAGAAACTATGTGCTATTGCTTATGAAACTATAGCCGTAAAAAACGAACTTCCATTACTGAAACCAATGAGTGAGATAGCAGGTAAAATGGCTCCTGTTATAGGAGCATATCATTTAAGTTTTTATCAAGGTGGTGAAGGTATTCTCATTGGTGGAGCAGAAGGAGTGCCACCGGCAAAAGTTTTGGTTATTGGTGCTGGTAATGCCGGATTTAATGCAGCAAAAGTTGCTTTAGGAATGGGTGCAGATGTCACTGTACTCAATCGTTCTATGCCAAAACTTGAGTTATTAAATAAAGCACTCCCAAGTGTAAAAACTGAATTATTTTCTAAAGAGTTGTTAGGTAAAGAGCTTTTAGATATAGATATAGTTGTAAGTTCTGTACTTATCCACGGTGGAGATGCTACTCCAAAACTCATTACCAAGGAACTTTTGTCTAAGATGAAAAAGGGAAGTATAATTGTAGATATCACAATCGATCAAGGTGGAATATCTGAAGCCTCAAAACCAACGACACATACCAAACCTATTTTTATTGAAGAAGGTGTTCTTCATTACTGTGTAGCAAATATGCCCGGGGCATACCCAAAAACAGCAACAGTAGCTTTAACAAATGCAACTTTTCCTTATGTCCTAGAATTGGCAAATAGCGGACTTGCAGAAGCCCTTCAAAATAATAAAGCTTTAGCTTCTGGTGTGAATATATTCAATGGAAGTGTGGCAAACCATGCAATTGCTCAAGCACATGGATTAGAATTTTTTAGGCTATATAATCATCAACTTTTTTGTTAAATCTACTACCTTCCAAATATTCTAAATAAAACTGATAATATTATGCTCACTACTATCATGGTTGTTATTGGAAAATAAAAGCTTGTATGCTCGCCTTTATATTTTATATCTCCAGGCAAATTACCAATCCAACTAAAAATCCCTGGGGTAAAATGCCAAAGAATACCTATAAGAATTAAAACTATTCCTACGTAAATAAGTATCTTATCCATAGCCTCTTAATTCCTTTTGCTCTTGAATGATTTTTTTTGCAATGTCAGTATGATTAAGAATAATGTCATCAGATTTACATTTAGGACAAACCATTTTTTTGCTCAATAATCTAAAAGCACTATAGCCTACAGCAATTAAAATAGAAGCACCTGCTGTTTGTGGAACTATAAACAATGATAAAATCCAAACAGCAACCTCTATAAAGAATAAGCCTTGTTTTTTCACTATTGGATTAATAGATGAGGTACATTTTGTGCATACATGAGTAGTTTTTATTTTTTTCCTATTCACAAAAAAATTCCGTTATATTTAATCATCTTTCTTTTTTGTCTAAATGTTTTAGTATCTCTGCAACAGCTTTAATCCCACCAAGTTTTATTCCTTTAACTGAGGATACCTTTCCTTTTAAGCTATCAGAGATACTCCTTATAAGCATATCTGGCACTGTGCCTAATTGAGACATTCTTATAGCTATATCAGCTCTGCTATCATCTGTAAACATATTGAGTACATCTGCTGCTATATCAGCATCTATATGAACAAGCACTATCGCTATGGTTTGGGCATGTTCTTTATGGATTGCTTCGAAGAGTTGCTCAACTCCTACATTTGCCAAATATGTAAAATTATTCATGAGCTGATTATAACGTAGAGTGTCTATTCTTATCGTTAATTAGACTTTGCATTAGAAAGTGAAGTATTCTCTCGTTTGAAAAATATAATTAGTGAGTAAAAGTTTGAAGCTAAATCTAGTCAATTCTTTCCTAGAAGTCTGTCGGACTCACTCCACCAAATAATAAGCATCTAAAAAGTAAAATAGCAATTCTTAAATACAATCACAAAAAGATTTTTATATGGCAAGAGAAAGTTTTACAAAAAGTGCTGACGAATAGCTGAGGAAAATGATATTTCTTATTTCTGAAAAAGATTGTTTTATTTTCGTATTTAGGTTGTTTGAAGTGATTTGTAAAAGTGGTGGACCCTCAGGGATTCAAATACTAATATAATATCCCATAAAATAGGACTTTATAAAAACATACTTTCTTTTGTTACCGCAACCTTTACCGCAAAAACTACATCCATATACATTTTAAAGTGAGTATTTAAAGTTATGTTACTTCCAGTAAAGAACTACTTTTTCAATAATATCTTTGATATAACATCTTGAGTAACTCCCTTAAAGGGATAAGATTCAATACTATAGCATAAACAATTCTCCAATCTATTTTTATAATTCTTCGCATATGCTATTTTTGCTTCAGGACTTAAATATGATTGTTCAATGAGTTTATATACTTTATCAGTTGAGAGAAGGATTTCGTTAAATATTTTTACAAGTCTTTTATCTGGTATACCTATCATTTTTGCAAATTCCTCAAAGTCCTGTAGAGTATAATAACCCATCGCTCCAAATGCTTCTGTTTCATACTCTTTAAATAAATCAAGTCCAGCTATGCCATTTTCTTCTGGAAGATGATATTTAGTAAATAAAATATCATAGTTAGGAGAAAGAGAGTAGTCAATTCTATCAGTCTCTCTAATAAGAGAGAAGTTTTTTAAATGAGCATCACCATTTCCTATGAGGTAATTGAGTACAACTCTTTTATAAAAGTCTTCTATTGCTGGAATGTGAGCTGCTACAAATTTTTTGATGCCATTAGTGCACTCTTCATAACTAGATTCATACTTATAATCATTACCAGCAGATTCTTTTGTGTAAGAAAGAACAGAAGCAAAGTCTTCTTGATCTAATTTAACAATCTCTGTCTGAGAAGAACTGATAGCATAGTCAAACCTTTTCGTAATATAAGCTAACTCTCCATCTTTAAATTCGATAAGCCCATTTAGTGCAGTAGGTATCTTAAATATCTGAGATGATATCTGCATACTTAGATGTTCATTCGCTGCTATATCCTCTAGATTAATCGCACTATCATGTATCATAGGTATCGGTTTTAGAATAAACTCTCCCTGAGTATCAGTAGGAACTAGATCATTATTACGTCCATATTTAAGAGAAATTTTATCTTGTACACCAGATAATGATATTCGGTTAGTCATCTGTTTTTTGATTTCATAAAATTCTGTTTTATCAAAATTCAAAGGTTTGATTTTTCTACCATCAAAGAGATTCTTTAAACATGGATTACAGTAGGAGCCAGAATGAATAGTCTTTAAGCAGCTATAACATTTCATAAGATTTCCTCAACTGTAATAGAGCCTATCACATCATATTTAGCAGTTTTGAGTAGTCTTGTAAAGTTATCATCTTCATCAATTTTCATGTTTCTGCATTGAGCTTTTTTGATATTACCTTCTGAAAGCATATTGAAGAAGAAGGCAAAAAGATATGGAGATGAAAATGCTTCTATCTGTAGAGGAAAATTGACAGATATATTCCTTGCTTGTGGGTCATCCAAGTATGTTTGAGAATACTCAAATGTGTAAGTTTCATCATCAAGTTTACTAAGAGTGCCAACCTCTTGTTCATTACGAAGTATTTTAGCTGATTTCATTTATCTATATCTTCTCTTTAACTTTTAATGTTAACTCTAAGCCTAAAACTTCAGTGATCTTTTCTAAGTTATCTATTGTAATATTGAGTTTACCCATCTCTAGTTTTGACAGGGTAGTTGAACCAACTTGTGCATAATCTTGAAGATCCGTTTGTTCCATACCCAACTTTTTTCTTCTATCCTTTATGATATGACCAACTTTTTCTTTTAAATCCATATTTTTGCCTACATAACTAATTGTTGTATTTACATTATAGCATAAATAGAGGAGTCTAATATGCTTTTTTTGTTATTTTATTGGGTTTATTTACACTATAGTATAAATGATGTAGGCTATCTATCATAATAATTATTTAGTTTCAATGAGTAGTATTACTATATAGTTAAATGAAATAATTCATATTATTATACTACAATGTCTATAATTAATTACTTATTTACAGACAAAAGGAGCTGACTTTATTGTTGTATCCATCAATGAACAGATTAATTTGCTGGTTAAGTTCATCTACGCTAAAGAAGGTGTGATGACGCAGTCTCATAAGTATCNATCTCTGGATTGCTTTTACACCTAGTTCCACTTTAGACTTATCTTGTGGTTTATAGGGTCGTGCCGGTTCTATGGCAACACCGTAATGTCTGCCCATATCTGCATAACTCTCATTAAGTTTTACAACTCCCTTTTTATGAGAGATGACGGCAGCTTTGAGATTGTCCGGA
>JGI11705J14877_10001516_pt1 | contig 13253 bp, 12 predicted proteins | sample Etolaghawater15m_FD_14877 | JGI IMG/M metagenome (IMG submission 14877) | reverse complement strand
GCCGTCATGGAGAACGATGCCGTTGGTCTGACGATCAAGTTGAGCGGGTCTGGTAACTTCAAGTCCATTCAGGTGCCGGAACCCATCCTGCCTGAGGGTGTTGATGTATTCAAGCCGGAACGGGTTGAAAAGGTGTCCATATCGAGTATGAGGCATAGCGGCTCAAAGGCGGCGACCTATCTGCTGGTTCCCAGGGAAGCGGGGACTGTTGAAATCCCTGCCCTTGTGTTCAGTTATTTTGATCTTCGAAAGCAAAAGTATATCACCCAATCGACTGGTCCCATCAAATTAAGCGTCTATGACGCCAGTGGCAGTCAGCCTGTGGTCACATCCGGATACAGCAGGGAAGAAGTCACCCTGATGCAGGAAGACATTCGCTACATCAAGGAATCATCTGGCGATATGATGTCCCTCAACGCCAGCCCATTGGGATGGTCTTTCTGGGGATATCATGTCCTGGGTCTGGGGATCCTGGTTGGTCTATATCTCTTTCAGGAACGGCAGCAAGCACTGAAGGGGAACAAGCATTTGCTGCGGAGCTCCAAGGCCATGTCACAAGCCAAAACCCAGCTGAAAAAAGCAAAAAAACTTGAAGAGAATGCCCCTGAACTCCAATCCCTGCTTTACAATACTATCGTTGGGTTTATTGGCGCCCGTCTTGGGCTGGCAGAAAATGCACTTGACCTGGATACACTCATGGCAGAGTTAGCCAAAACCCGGCTGGCAGGGGACACACTCGAAGGAACCCGTACTTTCCTCAATGATCTCACCATGGACCGCTTTGCCCCGGGTGCAGTCAAACGAAGTTCCGCAGAATGGATTGAACAAACCACCACGCTTCTGGCTCAATTGGGGAGGGTCCTCTAATGTTGAAAAAGACCCTGGTGAGTTTGGCTGTCCTGCTCCTGGCCAGTAACCTTTTTGCAGTGGATGCCCAGTCGCTTATGCAAGCCGGCAATGAATCCTATAAGGCGGGAGCCTATGCTGAAGCCATTATAAATTATGAAAAGATCCTGGTCGCCGAGAAGACTTCGGCCGATCTCCACTATAATCTGGGATGTGCCTACTTCAATGAGGAGTACTATGGGCAGGCTATCCTTCATTTTGAAAAGGCGCATCAGCTCAGCCCCCGTGATGAAGACATCCAGCATAATCTTGATTATTCAAAATTGTTCATTAAGGATAAATTCGATTTACCCCAGCCCATGCCTCTGGTGGCCTGGTTCATGGCAGCCCGCTCGGCCCTTTCATTGGATGAGATAAAAAAACTTGAAATGATCCTTTTTGCCCTGCTGATCTTATCGTCGGTGGCCTTTCTGCTCACCCGACACAGCCAGATCAATCGCATCATGGCTGCGATCGTCCTTTTTTCTCTGGCCCTGCTGTTGATCAGTGGTGGATGGCTTTGGGATCGAACCCGTGCCCTGGACCAAAAACATGGTGTTGTTCTGGTTGAAGAGGTGTCGGTAACCAGTGCGCCCACCTCAGGTTCCAGTACACTTTTTGTGATCCATGAAGGGACATCAGGTGAAATTTTAGATGCCACAGATGCCTGGTATAAAATTAGATTGGCAGATGGAAAAACCGGATGGGTCAACAATGAAGTACTTGGCATTTATTAGTTTGATAATCCCCCTCATGTTGCTGGGGCAAAGAAATATGAATCTGGACGAGTCATTTGACCCAACCATGTTGAAGGATTGGGATGATGGCAAAGCCCGCATCGAGAAATTGGTAAGCCTGCGTGAGTACAAAAGTCAGCTTCACCAGGGCTCAGATTCCACAACTGCAGGCGAGTATTATGATTTTGTCTATCGGGTGCAATTGGGCTCTACATCAGATTATGATGCTGCCATTGCCTTCGAGCAGCGGGCCAACAGCGCCTTCACTGAAGATGTGATGATTCAGTTTGATAGCCCCTATTACAAGATCAGGGTTGGCAAGATGAGCAACCGTGAAGATGCACAAACCCTTCAACAGTTGGCGATTCAACAGGGATACCGTCGAGCCTGGGTGGTCAGGACGGAAAATTCACCTCAAAAAGAAAATTAGATTGGGAGAAGTATGTCTGGTCACAGTAAATGGTCAACCATTAAGCGGAAAAAAGCCGTCGTTGATGCAGCCAGAGGTAAAATATTTACCAGGATAGCCAAGGAACTCACCATCGCAGCCAGAGCAGGTGGCGGTGATGAGTCAGCCAATCCTCGATTGCGGACAGCCATCGCTGCCGCCCGTGCAGCCAATATGCCCGCCGCCAATATCGAACGTGCAATAAACAAAGGCACTGGCGACCTGGAAGGCGTTATCATCGAAGAGATCCTCTATGAAGGCTATGGTCCAGGTGGTGTGGCCCTCATGATGGAAGTTGCCACGGACAATCGTAATCGCACCGTATCAGAAATACGTCACATCCTGACCAAGGCGGGCGGGAATCTGGCCAGTTCCGGATCAGTTGCCTGGATGTTTGATGCCAAGGGCGTGATTCAAGTTCCCTCTGAAGGGGTGGATGAAGACGAGCTGATGATGATCGCGTTGGAGAGCGGGGCCGAGGATATGAGCAATGAAGGCGACTATTTTGAGATCCTGTGCAGTGCCACGGATTTGAATACGGTCAACGAAGCGGTATCGGGAGCAGGTTATGCCGTAGACGTGGCTCAGATTCAACAGATCCCCAACAATTTTACCGAGGTCAATCCAGAAGATCTTCCACAGATCGTAGCCCTTATGGAAACCCTTGATGATCATGATGACATGCAGAAGCTTTCTGCCAGTGTCAATTTTACTGATGAGATGATGGCAGGTCTGGAGTAAGCTCTGCGAATCATGGGCATTGATCCTGGCCTAAGGATCCTTGGAATAGGTGTTGTGGAGTACGATGGCAATAAATTCGTTCCTGTCTATTCAGGAGTGGTAAAGACCAAAAATACTGACACCTTGGCCGATAAACTATTCAATCTGTATACCGGGATCAGTGCAGCGATCAGCACCTACGAACCTGAGATCATGTCAATAGAAGAGGCTTTCTATGGCAAGAATGCCAATACGGCACTGCTCATGGGACACGTTCGAGGTGTAGCCATGATCGCTGGCAAACATGCCGGGCTACGCGTCGCGGAGTATGCGGCGCGGAAGGTCAAATCTTCTGTAACAGGAAATGGCGGCGCAGACAAACAGCAGGTCCTTTTTATGGTGAAACGGCTTTTAAAACTCAAGGATGATCCGGTCACCCTGGATGCATCCGATGCGCTGGCTATCGCCATTTGCCATGGATTGAATCACAAACTTGCCACATTGGGGAATTGATGTACGAATATTTACAGGGAAAATTGGTCTCGAAGTATACTGATCATGCAATCATTGATGTAGGAGGTGTTGGATATCGGGTTAAAACCTCATTCAGTACCTTCCAGGAATTGCCCGAACCAGGCCAAATGGTCAAGATCCACACCTATCTGCATGTCCGCGAAGATATCTTTGAGTTGTTTGGTTTCTCCCAGACCCTGGAGCGCGAATTCTTTTATAAATTGATCGCCATCTCCAAGGTAGGACCCAAAGCAGCCCTGGCGATCCTCTCAGGTGGATCACCGGCTGAAATAAGCAACTGGATACTGGCTGAAGACGCCAAAACCATTGCCAAGACGCCGGGGATCGGTCCCACCACAGCCAAACGGATCATTCTTGAGCTCAAACCCAAGATAGAAAAAGGATTGGGGGAATCCGGCGTCGGTCAACTGGTCAGCGATCTGGGTGATCAGCGCATCGAGAATGAGGCCATCATGGCCCTCGAGGCATTGGGCTACTCCCGCTCAGATGTATTCAAAAAGGTCAGGACCATTGTCAAAGACAGTGAAGGCTCACTCAGCACGGAAGAAGTGATCAAGCTGGCCTTGAGAAAATAACCCATCCTGTTTAGTCATCTGTCTTCTCCCCGCCATGAGGAGATGTTTTCGAATAATGAATAATGAATGTGGCATTGTCCATTCTGCACCAATCCACAAATTCACCAACTGAATCCAGCAGCATGCGGGGCACCAACTTTTCTAGCACATCTTTTGCATACCCACCTGTCCTATGCGTTACGATAAATTGATCATTGGCGGTGGAATTGTCGGTCTGGCAACGGCTCTGGCCGTCAAGGAGCAAGACCCTGACTGCAAACTGGCGCTGCTGGAGAAGGAATCCTCCTGGGCCAGCCATCAATCCAGCCGGAATTCAGGGGTCATTCATGCCGGGGTTTACTACAAACCTGGCAGCAAAAAGGCTCAATTTGCCCTGGCAGGGAATCGATCCATGGTTGAGTTCTGCCAGAAGCATGATCTGCCCCATGATCGCTGCGGCAAACTCATCGTGGCCACCAGCAAGGAACAATTGCCGCGCTTGGCAGCCCTTCACCAGCGCGCCCTGGAAAACGGACTTGAGGTTGCATCGATCTCTGCTGAGGAAGCCCGGGAAATCGAACCCCATGTCAATGCTGCAGCAGCGCTCCTGGTGCCGAGCACAGGGATCGTGAACTACGCAACCGTGGCAGACAAATATGCAGAACTCCTGGAGCACATGGGCGTCGATCTATTTCTAAATACTAAGGTCAACGGTCTCAAAACGCGCAGCTGGGGATACCTGGTGGCTGCATCAGATCAAATCTGCGAAACCAACTATCTTATCTCCACAAGTGGACTCTTCTCGGATAGACTCGCCCGGATGGCAGGAGTGAATCCTGAGATGCAGATCGTTCCCTTTCGCGGGGAATACTGGCATCTGCGCCATGAGAAACGATATCTGGTCAATAACCTGATCTATCCGGTTCCCAACCCCAATTTCCCTTTCCTGGGGGTTCATATGACCCGTCTGGTTGATGGAAGCATCCATGCCGGTCCCAATGCCGTCCTGGCCCTGAGCCGCGAGGGATATGATTGGGGGGCGATCGACCTGACGGATTTGTCCGAGACGCTTTTTTATCCAGGATTCTGGAGGTTGGCCGGTGGCTATCTGGGGGAGGGCATGAAGGAAATGCTTCGCTCCCTTATCAAAGCCGCTTTTCTCAAGAGCGTTCAGGAACTCATCCCTGAAGTTCGTTCGGAGGACCTGGTGCGGGGGGAATCCGGGGTCCGTGCCCAGGCACTGCGCCGGGATGGCCGTCTCATTGATGATTTTCATCTGATCCAGAGCCAGCGAGCGACCTTTGTGCTGAATGCCCCATCACCGGCGGCAACCGCCAGCCTGGAAATTGGCAAATACATTGCAGCTGTGATCCCAAAATGATCGGACTAGGTCAAAGCATCCCCAGACGATATGAGAGGTCCCCTTACGAGATTCTTGCGGTTTCTGCTCGCTTCCCTGCTTAAGTTCCTCTGCAGGATCAATCATATGACCAACCAGTCCAAACTCAGAGCAGAAGCATTTACTAGCTCCCGGAAAATACCATTTGTTATGGTATTGATGCTGTTTCTGCTTCATTCCTGCGCTGGAACTCACCACACCAAGTACATGTATGCACCTTACAGTTTCCAGAATGACCCCATTGTCTTGGAGACGGGCAAACAATCAGAATCGCTGGCTTTCTCGAATGGATTCAGCAAGACCTTTGAACCTGAAAAATATGCCTATGTCGATGTGTCCTATCGCTATGGATTGGCCAGCAACCTGGACGCCGGGTTTCACTGGGGACTCAATCAGAGGGGCGGCTTCTATTATGCAGTCGATTCCAAATACCAACTTTTTGAGGGGGAGGCCAATGGCACATTGAGTCTGGCCCTTTCTTCAACTGGCAGACTCAAGTGGGATATTGAGGAGACCGCCATGATATATCAGCCTTTCAGCAAGGATCTGATTCGGGTGATCGGACTCCATCCCGGTTTTCAGTTGAGATTGGGTGATACATTCATGGGTCTGAGCTACAACGCCTTCAGCAGCACCAATAAAGAACAGAATCCATATTCAGTAGAAAACTATTTCAGTTTGAATCTGGGCCATTGGTTTTTCTGGCAGGAGCATATTGCCCCTGAACTGATCCTGCTATACGGCAACAGCAATGAATTTCAACCCAGCATCTGGTTTAGAATTAGATTTATGGCCTTTCGCTGATCGGTTTATCAGAAAATTTAAGATAACTGATCTTTCCATCTGCAGCAGTGCAGATGACCTCGTCACCGGAAATCGGGGTGATGCGGTTCACCAACCCATCACTGATGCGGTATTTCCATTGAAGATCACCCGTTTTCCCTGAGAGACAATAAACCCAGCCATCTTTGGTTGAGAAGAAAACCTGGCCATCCGCTTCCGGCATGGCATTGGGGGCGAAATCGTATCCAAAGCCGATATGGCGTATCCAGTTCAGTTTGAAGCTGTCAGCCGTGGCATCCACTGCCAGGCAGCTGTCATTCATGGTTCGGGCATAGATCTGCGATCCATCCTTAGATATGCCGATGCTCTCCCGGACCTGATGTCCGCTTTTTCGCCAAATGGTTTGACCCGTTTTAAGGTCGATGGCGGACATGACCCGATCCGGTGCCACAACAAATACCTTGTTTCCGGAAACAACGGGGACGCAGGCCGCCGGGCTGTAGAGCACGCCTGGTTTGCCCCTGGACCAGCGCCATGATTCCAGACCAGTGTTGCGGTCCAAGGCGTAAAGGTATTCATCCCAGGCTCCAAAGATAATCTGGTTACCAGCCAGGGCTGGGGTGCTTTCGATGAAGCCATCCGGATTGTTGTTCTCCCAGATCAGTTTTCCGTTTCGAAGCTTAAGTGCACGCATGATGCCATCGCCGCTTCCGATATAGACCCGTCCTTTTGAGATGAGGGCCGACCCCAATACTGGGTCTGTGGTGGTTGTTTCCCAGCGAAGTTTACCTGTGCGAAGATCAAGGGATCGAATGGTGGAATCTGTGGAACCCACGATGATCTGCTTACCCTGGATGGCAGGCGTGGAGTGAATCGCGCCTTCCACATGGGATACCCATAATCTTTTTCCCGTTGACTGCTCAAGGGCGATCACCTGGCCCTTGGTGTTGGCAACCACCACCCGATCCTTTGACAGCGCAGCAGCTGAGGTGATGATGGCGCCGGTTTCAACTTGCCATAAGAGCTCCACACCGGAACTATCGTTCCATGAAAAGTCAGGGTAGGGTCGCTGTTCTGATCCTGAATGATCACGCCTGCCCAAGGCCATGCTATGCCATTGGAAAAGCGAATCAGCCAGGGGAATCCTTTCCTCAAAGCGAGCTGAATCAGCATTCAGCGTTGCCAGGGTGTATCCCGTCGGTTGTTCACCCCTTCTGAGGGTGGAACGGCTCATGATCCCGGGAATCCCCTCATAGTCGGAGACTCGATTCCTGTGACCATGACCGTGGAGGATCGCCTGCATGTTAAAGGGGTGGATGATGTCTCGCAGTGCATACCAATTGTCAACAGCTGGATCCAGGGGATAGTGTTGAACGAGAAAGATCTTCTGACTAGGGTCTGGAAGCGCTTGGAGGATCGAATCGACCCAGGCGATGTCATCTGGATCAATATAGCCATCGCCCATGCGCATCAAGGGGCCCTGATGTATCCCGATAAAACGGAATTCACCGACCTCAAAATTGAAGCGGTCGTCTCCCCAGAGTTGAGTGAATCTGCCAGCCCCTGAATCCGACCACTTGGTATCATGATTCCCGGGAATGATGTAATAGGGGATGGCCATGCTGTCCAGAATAGTTTTAGCCAGATCCAGATTGTCATGAATATCCATTTCAGAAACATCACCTGAAACCAGAACAAAATCCGGTTGAGTGACATCCCGGGCGTCGGAGGTGACGATGCGCAGATCGTCGGCACCCGTTTGGGTGCCGATATGGGTATCAGTGAACCAGGCAAATCGAATTTCATTATCCCTGGGGGTTACTGCTTCGGCGACCAGGACCAGACTGAGCAGGCTGATGATGACAGAGGGTAAGGTTCTCATGGGAATCCTTTATTGCTTCTAGTGTTTTCCATCCAATGTTGGCACAAGATAGTTATTTGAGCGGTTTTCTCCAGCGTTTGATTCAGAGGAACAAACTTTGGGTAGCCGAGCTTGGCCATAATGTGCCTCTAAACCTGAGAATTCATGGGCCAGATGGCGTAAAGATTCAATTTTGACCTTCTCCAATAGCCATTAGATTCTTTGCTGTAACATTCGAATAAGGATCATCCAAAATGAAGCAAACTGCCTTTACAGAAATTCATCGAGCCCTCCATGCCAAGATGGTCCCATTTGCCGGCTACGAAATGCCTATCCAATATGAAGGCATCCTGGCAGAACATGAGCAGGTAAGGACCGCCGCCGGATTGTTTGATGTGTCCCATATGGGTGAATTCTGGGTCAATGGTCCCGATGCCCTGGCATTTGTCGAATATGCAACCACCAACAATGTCTCCTCCCTGACCCCCGGTCAAGTACAATATTCAACCATGTGTCTGGAAAATGGCGGGATCGTGGATGATCTCCTTGTATACCGTTATCCTGACCAGTTCATGCTGGTGGTAAACGCCAGCAATATGGAGAAAGACTGGAACCATCTCAGCCGACTCGCTGAGAAATTTGAGGTAAAGCTCACGGATGCTTCTGACGCNGACCTCTCTACTGGCCTTACAGGGACCGCTTTCACAGAAGATCCTTCAAAGCTTGACAGACACGGATCTGGAAGGTCTGGAATTCTACCATTTTGTTGAGGGACTGGTTGATGGCTTGCCCATGATCATTTCCCGGACAGGTTATACCGGTGAACTGGGCTATGAATTATATCACGAACCAAAACACTCAATTGCACTCTGGAAAAGTTTGATGGAAGCGGGTGGACAGGATCTCAAGCCAGTGGGGCTGGGTGCCCGTGATACCCTGAGGCTGGAAATGAAATTTTGCCTGTATGGGAATGACATCAATGAAACGACATCGCCCCTTGAAGCCCGGCTGGGATGGGTAGTGGATCTTGAAAATGGTGATTTCTGTGGCCGCGATGCCCTGCTGAAGCAAAAGGAAACCGGGATCTCAAGATTTCTGGTAGCCTTTGAGATGATCGACCGCGGACTGCCGCGTCCAGACTATGAATTGTTCGTCCAGGACAGCAAGGTGGGGTTTGTGACCAGCGGGGGTCAGAGTCCTACATTGAAGAAGGGGATCGGTCTGGCCTACGTGGACAAAGCCCATTCAAAAATTGGCAGCGCATTGGAGCTTGAAGTGCGCTCCCGACGACTTGCTGCCAAAGTGGTCAAGCCACCTTTTATTGATAAAAAGACAAGCTGATTATGGTAAAGAATAACAAGGGTATCAGCCTGGAGGAAAAAAGTCGAGAGATACTGGGTATCCTCACCATGGTGGTGGGACTCTTCATTCTCCTGAGCCTGATCAGTCACCATCCCTCTGAAGAACCCAGCATTATGCCTGGCGTCCATTTTTACAACTGGATGGGGTATGTCGGCATATTCATATCCTATTTCCTGTTCAAGATGTTCCTGGGCTGGGGTGCTCTGGTTATTGCCCTTCTCGTGATCATATGGGGTTATGTGATCTTTGCTGAAAAGGAAATTCAACCTGTCTTTCGTCTCAGCGGGTATGCCTTTGCATCAACCCTCTTGTTGATGACCAGTTTTGCCCTTATCGCTGAGAGGAGCGGGATGTCGCTGGAAAGCGTATACCGACATTCTGGCTACATTTCAGTCAGTATAGGTCACCTTTTGGGAGATTTCCTGGGCTTTGCCGGCGCAATTCTGCTTGCCGTGGCCACCCTGGTGGTCGTGATCCAGGCCTGGCGCGGCTTCTCTTTCCGTGGCGTGAGTGATTGGGCTGAAGATCGCATCTCAGAGATCAAAAATAAATTTCGCATGGCGGCAGATGCCCGGGCCAAAGCAAAAGATCTCAAAGCACGGGCACAGGCTCCCATTCAGCGAGAAGATGAGGGACCCCGAAAATCAGCCGAGACCGCAGCACCGCCGGCAGAGCTGGAAGCGGAATCAGACCCTGAACCTGTCGCAGAGCCACCTATTCAACAGGAGGAACAACTGCCCAGGAACCTGGGAACTGCCTCCCAAACCGTGCTTCAGCCCAATGACATCGAGATTGAAGATGCCATCATCGAAGATGAGATCGATTACGATGAGATGCAGGAGAAGGCCAAACGCCGAGAGTATAAACTGCCATCCGTCGATCTGCTTATGGAGCCCCCGCCCATTTCAGCGGGCCAATCCAAAGATGTGCTGCTGAGAAAGGCTGAATTGCTCATTCAGACCCTGGAGACCTTCGGTGTGGATGGAAGGGTGACCAATATTGCACCCGGTCCGGTGATCACCCGCTATGAAGTTGAGCCGGGACCTGGAATTCGCGTGGCCAAAATCGCCAATCTGTCAGATGATATTGCCAGGGTCATGGAGGCCCAGAGTGTTCGTATTATCGCTCCCATCCCGGGAAAGAATTCTGTGGGGATCGAATTGCCCAATGATGAACCAGAGATCGTCTATTTTAAGAGCGGGATCAATTCGCCCAAATTCTCCGAAGCCAAGTCTGTCCTTACCATCGCCTTGGGAAAAACAACGGCAGGGGAGATCTTTGTGGCAGATCTGGCCAAAATGCCCCACCTCCTGGTGGCCGGTGCCACGGGCTCAGGTAAATCTGTCTGTATCAATACCATTATCACCTCTCTGCTCTATCGGGCCACCCCTGATCAGGTGAAGTTCATCATGATCGATCCCAAGAAACTGGAATTATCCACCTACAAACGTCTTCAGGGATATCATCTGATCACCAGTGAATCCATTGATGAGTACGTGATCACCACACCCAAGAATGCCATTCATGCCTTGCGCTCAGCTGAGCTGGAAATGGAAAAACGCTACAATTTGCTGTCAAAGAAGACGGTGCGAAATATTGAACAGTACAACGAGCGAGCAACCGGCAAGGATGGGTATGACCCTCTGCCATATCTGGTGGTCCTTGTGGATGAATTGGCAGATCTGATGATCACCGCCGGCAAGGAGATTGAGGAACCCATTGCCCGACTGGCTCAAATGGCCCGTGCAGTGGGTATCCACCTGGTCATTGCCACCCAGCGTCCATCCGTGGATGTGATCACCGGTGTCATCAAGGCGAATTTCCCGACCCGTATTGCTTTTAAGGTGGCACAGAAGAACGACTCACGCACCATTCTGGACCAGAACGGGGCTGAGAAGCTCCTGGGGCGAGGGGATATGCTTTTCCTGGCACCTGGTGCACCGGCGCCTATTCGTCTTCACAATGCCTTTGTTACCCTGGAAGAGATCGAAGATGTTCTGGATCATATTGTGACCCAGCCAAAACCGGATGAGGAATTGCTGCCAGCTATCGTGGATGATCAGGATCCCACTATTGGAGGGGGCGCCAATGATGGTGAACGCGATCCGCTTTTCGATGAAGCATACCGTCTGGTAGTCTTGCATCAGCAGGGCTCTGTTAGCATGGTCCAGAGAAGACTCCGCGTGGGCTATGCCCGGGCAGGTCGTTTGATCGATGAACTGGAACGAGCCGGTGTGGTCGGTCCCAACACAGGCAGCAAGGCCAGGGAAGTCCTTATTGGACCTGAGGTCCTGGATAATCCGGGATTTGATGAAGATATCCTGGATGACTAAAAACGGCGTGGGGGAGGTCCTTGAGGCACTTGTCTGTCGAGGACGCCATCTGGTGTGGATATTCCTGCTCCTGCATGTCCAATCATTTGCCGCTGAAACCCCCAAACAACTCCAATCAGTGATCGATGATTTTCTGAATATGGAGAATAAAAGTATTCGGATCGAACAGGTGATCAAGTGGCGCTTTGCTCCCAATGATGACTCACTCTATTTGAACATTGATATCAAAGCAGGGCGAAGCTTCCATGTGACCCTGCCGGCCTTCGGGATGGAAATCTTTGTCAGCGATGCTGAGATGATGACCCTGAATCATGCCAGACAACAGCTCATTCTTGAAAATGCCAGCCCGGATGCACTCCTGAACCAGCTCTTTGTCGGGGGGGACCTTCGGGATGCCCGTTTCCGAAAAGAAAAGACTCTGAAGAACGGAACCCATGAGCTTGATTTTGTCTTCTCAGGTGATTTCTCAGACTGGGACAAAATGACGATCAGACTTGACCGGGAAAGAATGCTACAGGGGATGACCCTGGTTGACTATGACGGCAACAAGTATCTCATCAGATTTGAATATAAATTAGCTTATGAACCCTTTGTTGTACCAGACATGGAAACTGACTTTCAATCCTATCAGATCGCCGATCTAAGAGAAAATAAATGAGTTATTGGCAGCTGATAAAAGCACATCCCATCAAATTTGTGCTATCCAGCCTGGTCAGTTTGATCCTGGTTTATTTTGCATTCAGGGACCTGGAATGGCTGGCCTTCTGGGAAGCCCTCAAATCCATCGATTATCCCATCCTGTTAGCAGGTGCTGTGGTTCTGGTCACCAGCAATATCGTACGGGCTGCCCGCTGGAAAATTCTGCTTTCACCTCAAAAGTCGATCAAACGCAAGCATCTTTTTGAGGCGACCATGATCGGCTATATGGGGAGCAATGTGCTGCCCTTCAAATTAGGGGAAGTCCTGCGCGCCCTGGTTGTCTCCCAACGGCATGATGTAAGTGTGACTGGTGTGGGTGCTTCCATCGTTGTGGAAAGAACGTTGGATATCGTCTCCTTTCTCATCATCGCAGGCATGTATGGGGTGCTGGTGCCGTCCTTTGAATCCGCTCGACTGCTTTCCGGGCTGGGACTCCTTGCGCTGGTGGGCATGCTGGCATTCAGCTTTTGGATGAATCGTAATCATGATCGGGTGGTTGGGCTTATTGAACGCTGGGCATCAGGTTTCAGGAAAGGGGGACACCCCAAGCGCGCCGAGCATATCCTCTCCATTTTCAAGGGCCTGGAAACCTTGTGGCGCATGCCGAAACCAGGCTGGGTAGTGCTGCAAACCCTGACCCTGTGGACGATGTATCTCACCGTTACATTTCTGGCTTTCAGGACCTTTGACTTTGGTTTGAGTATTCCAGCCTCCCTGAATGTTGCTTTCGTATTGATGGTGTTTTCTACCTTGTCGCTTTCCATCCCGGCAGCGCCGGGATATGTGGGAACCTATCACAGTGCAGTCCTGGCCGCTTTACTGGTCTTTGGCATTGAGGGTGATTCTGCACGGGCTTTTGCCATCGTGCTGCACTTGATGAACTTTCTGATCTATACACCAGCGGGTGCCTGGTATCTGATGAAAGCGGGTCTCACTTT
>JGI11705J14877_10001514_pt1 | contig 13285 bp, 11 predicted proteins | sample Etolaghawater15m_FD_14877 | JGI IMG/M metagenome (IMG submission 14877) | reverse complement strand
TCGGATCCGATGCGATGGCGCTCCATCACCTCGGCGAGATCGGCCCGATCGAGTCCGGTCGTCGAGGGCTGAGCAGCCGTGGCCGTCGGCGAGGACGACTCGACCGCGCCGACAGTGATCCGCGCGATCACCGTTCCCGGCGCCAAGGTCGCGCCGATGTCAACCAGCAACTCGACGATCGTTCCGTCTGCTGGGGCCCGCACCTCGTGGTGCAACTTCATCGACTCGATAAGGCCGAGCACCTCCCCCTCACGGACGCTCGAACCGGCCGGCTTCTCCCAGGTGACCACCGTCCCCTGCAGGTGAGAGGTCACGTCGACCGGCCGGGAGGATCCGTCGTGGGAATTCGTCACGCGAGCGATCTTGTCCGCCCATCTACCGGGCGACCGAATCGGAGGTCAGAGCTGGCCGGGACGACGCTGATAGGCGGTGATCGACTGCTCACCCATCACAAGCTCCGCCGCGACTGCCGCGAAGAGCGCCGGCACGATGAAGTTGGGTCGACCGGTGGTCTCGGCCACGAACATCACAGCGGCGAGGGGCACCCGATAGCCCGCCCCGAGGAACGCGGCGATTCCGAGAAGGGTGTAAAGGGTGAAGCGCTCGGGGTGGAAGACCTCGCCGACGCCGCGCCCAACGATCGCCCCGCCGACGACCAAGGGGATGAACACTCCGCCGACCCCACCGCCGACGACGGTGGCTGCCGACGCCACTGCCCGGATCGCGAACACGGCAATCAGTAACCAGACGGCGATATCGGCTTCAACGAAGAGCCAGTCGCGGAGCACCTCGTATCCGGCGCCGATGCTCAGGCCCTGTCCAGTGAGCTCGTGTGAGAGCACAAACAGGCCGGCCATGGTGGCCGAGGCGAGCAACAAGCGAACCGGGAAGGCCCGCAACGAAAGACCCTTAGCGACCCGGATCACCTTCGCGAAGGCGCGGGCTCCGACGGCGCAGGCGACGCCGATCGCGAGAGCGCCGAAGAGGTCGCGGATCTCGAACTGCGGAATCGGGATGACCGTCGCCGAGAGCAAGGGTGCCGTGTCGCTGAGCGAGACGAAGGTGAAGTAGCCGGTGGCGCTCGCCACAAGCGCCGGGAGCAGCATCCGTCGGGCGAGGTCATCGCGGTACGGCACCTCGAGAGCGAAGATCGCCCCCGTAGCGGGAGCCTTGAAGATGGCCGCCACGCCGGCCGCCGCGCCGGCCACCAGCAGGGTTCGGTGATCCGATCCGCGGAAGGGCCTCGGGAGACGTCGCTGAATCTCGGCCCCGAGCGCCGATCCGCCGTAGAGCGACGGGCCTTCGAGACCGAGCGCGCCGCCGGAGCCGAGTGATACGACCGCTGCTGACACGCGAGCGAACAGGTCGCGCAGGCCAAGCCGGTACTGCGAGTCGTGGAAGGCNCGAAGGTACTCATCCGAGGTGGCCGGAGAGGACCCTCCCCCGACGACACGGAGAATGATCGCGGCAAGAATGAAGCCAGCCGCGGGCCCGACGGCCCCAACCCAGAGCGGCGCCTCAACGAGGGCGTCGAAGACCACCTCGACGAGGTACTCGAAGCCGCGCACGAACAGCCCGGTCACGATTCCGGTAATCGCGGCGATGAGGATCACCTCGCGGGATCGCCGGACCAGACTCCGGAACTCATCGCGGCGGACTGAGAAGGTGTCGGGTCTCAGACCCCTTAGCACCCGGCTCCGCCACACGTGGGCGGAGTGTACGCCTGAGCAGCCGGGGTAGTCGTGTCAGTCGTCGCCGCCGGGTTCGGCGACCGGGCCGAGCGAGTCGACCATCAAGCGGAGGCCGTCGCGGAGCGCGACGCGAGGTTCCCATCCGAGCAACTCGCGCGCGCGAGAGATATCCGGTTGCCGAACCTTTGGATCATCGGCCGGAAGGGGCCGGAAATCGAGTCGCGGCTCCACGCCGAGGACCTCACCAACAGCGACGGCAAGTTCGATCATCGTGAACTCGGTCGGGTTGCCGAGGTTGACCGGTCCCCGAACATCGCTCTCGAGAAGAGCGATAAGCCCGTCGACCTCGTCGCTCACGTAGCAGAAGCTCCGCGTTTGGCTCCCGTCGCCGAACACCGTCATCGCCTCACCCCGCAGGGTCTGATGCACGAAGTTGGTCACCACGCGTCCGTCTTCGGCCTGCATCCGCGGGCCATAGGTGTTGAAGATGCGCGCGATGCGGGCGTCGAGACCCGAGGTCCGCTCGTGCGCCGCGGTCAACGCCTCCGCGAAGCGTTTCGCTTCGTCGTAGACCGAGCGCTCACCGATCGGATTGACATTTCCCCAGTAGGTCTCCCGCTGCGGGTGCTCGAGCGGATCTCCGTAGACCTCACTCGTCGAGGCGAGCAGGAACCTCGCGTCGTAGTTCAAGGCGATCGAGATCAACCGGTCGGTGCCCGTGCTTCCGACCGCGAGGGTCTCGAGGGGTCGCGCGAGATACGCGGGGGGTGACGCGGCCGACGCGAGGTGCGCCACAGCCGCGACGGTGTCGTCTCCGATAACCGCAGCGACGCGACCTTCGATGTCCTCATCGGTCACATCGCCCTCAAGGAGCACGAATCGGTCGTTGTCGCGCAGATGGGCGACGTTGGAGACTCGACCGGTTGAGTGGTCATCGAGGTCCAGCACACGATGACCGCGGGCGAGCAACGCCTCGCATAGGTGGGATCCGATGAAACCCGATCCTCCGGCGACGACCACCCATCCTTCGGGTCGGAGTCCGACACTCACTGAGGTCGCCCGACGCCGTCGTAGTGGAGGCCAGCGGAGCGGAATGACGCCGGATCGAGGAGGTTCCGAGTGTCGACCACTGAACGGCCCCGCATGAGCGAGGCGACTCGATGAGGGTCGAGGGATCGAAACTCGGGCCACTCGGTGAGCAGGACGACGACGTCAACGTCGCGAATGGCGCCGTCAGCGTCAGTAGCCAACTCGATTCCGTCGAGTTGACGCATCCGGGCCGGCGATACGTCGGCNGCCGTCGTCGGATCAAATGCCGTGATGCTCGCTCCGAGCTGTCGNAGTTGTCCGATGATCGCGAGACTCGGCGAGTCTCGGAGGTCATCGGTGCCCGCCTTGAAGGTGAGGCCAAGAACGCCCACCCGGACACCGTTGAGATCGTCACTTCCGGCTGCGCGCTGCACCTTCCGGACCATGCGTTCGCGTTGCTCGTCGTTGACGGCGATCACCCCGCGCATCATCGAGAAGTCGTAGCCATGACTCGCGGCGACATGGACGAGCGCGTGGGAGTCCTTCGGGAAGCAGCTGCCTCCCCAGCCGGGCCCGGGTCGCAGAAACTCCCGACCGATCCGCCGATCCGACCCGATGCCCTCGACGACATCGGCGACATCGGCGCCGACGGCCTCGCACATCGCCGCCACCGCGTTAACGAACGAGATCTTCATGGCGAGGAACCCGTTGGCCGCGTACTTGATGGTCTCCGCGGAGGAAGCGTCGGTCACCAAGATTTCGGTGTCGAGGTCGCGGTACAGCTCGGCGACTCGGTGGGCGGCGGCTCGATCGGAGGATCCGACCACCACCCGATCCGGATGCAGGAAGTCCTTGACCGCCGTGCCTTCCCGGAGGAACTCCGGATTGGACACGACCGAGACGTCCCCGCGGCGGATGACCGCTTCGACCACCCGCGCCGAGCCAACGGGCACCGTCGACTTGTTCACCACCACACTTCCGGAGGCGAGGATCGGCGCGATCTCGGCAGCCGCAGCCTCGATGTAGCTCAGGTCGGCTGATCCGTCCTCGTCTTGGGGCGTCGGGACGCACAGGAAGACGATCGAGGCTCGGCGCGCTACCTCGGCGCCGCCGAGCACGAATGAGAGCCGTCCGGTCGAGAGGCCTTCAGCCACGAGTTCGGCGAGACCCGCTTCGAAGATCGGGATGCGGCCCGCTGAGAGCTCGGCGACACGATCGGCGTCCACATCACCGCAGACGACCTCGAAACCAAGGTGAGCCAGGCAGGCACCCGTGGTGAGGCCGACGTAACCGACTCCAACAATGCCGAGAATGGGGCGATCGCTTCCGTCGTTGTTCGTCGTGTCGTCCATGTGTTCTCCAACCATGACATCCGCCGACAGAGCCTCAGCCGCGGCCCGCGCTCCGAGCGCGGCGTCGTGCCCCAGCCGGGGTGCACTCCGCCGAGGTTAGCGACGGAACTACCGTCGAGAGATGAGCGCGCATCTGCTGGCCACGCCCCTGTCGTTCCCCGGTGCCGTCGAGGATGTCTGCGACGACTCAACGGGAAGCCTCTGCTCGTGGGTGTACGACATCTCCGACGGCAACGAGTTCCTCGCTTCGGCGACTACCTGGTTCGTCGATCGACCGCTGCGCATCATCGTCGTGCTCGTCGTCGCTTGGATCGCGAATCGCCTGCTAAAGCGAAGCGTTCGCAAGGTCGTCACCCACGTCATCACCGCCGATCGTCCCGAGGCGCTACTCGCCCGCCTCGACGGGCTCGGGGTGCCCGGCGCCGACATCCTCGAGGCCGAGGACGACCCGCGTCGCGAAGCGCGCGCCAAGTCGATCTCGAACGTGCTCGGCAGCACGGTCAGCGTCATCGTGTGGTCCATCGCGCTCATGACGGCGCTCGGGATCGTCGGCATCGACCTCGGCCCGCTGATCGCCGGTGCCGGCATCGCTGGTGTGGCGCTCGGTTTTGGTGCCCAGAGTCTGGTGCAGGACTGCATCGCCGGACTCTTCATGTTGATGGAGGACCAATACGGCATCGGCGACGTCGTCGATCTCGGCGAAGCGGTCGGTGTGGTGGAGGAGATCACCCTGCGAGCCACGGTGCTCCGCAGTTTGAACGGCACCGTCTGGCATGTCCCGAACGGACAGGTCCAGCGGGTCGGCAACCTCAGTCAACTCTGGTCGGTAGCGGTGGTCGATGTCGATGTCGCCTACGACACAGCTCTCGCTCCGGCGCGCGCTCTGATCGAACAAGCCGTACAGGAGGTCTGCGCGACTGAGGAGTTCGCCGACAAGGTGCTCGAGGCTCCGACGGTTCTCGGCGTGGAGTCCCTCGGGGCGGATGGCATCACGATCCGTGCGATCGTCAAGGTCGAGCCCGGCAACCAGTGGGCGTTCCAACGTGCCGCGCGCGAGCACATCAAGGTCGTCTTCGATGCCAATGGCATCGAGATCCCGTTCCCCCAGCGAACCGTCTGGGTGCGCAACGAGGACAGCACCGGGTGACCACCTCTGCGGTCGTCGTCGCCGCCCTCACGGCGATCGCCTGGGTCTGGTGGGGTGTCCAGCGGTGGATCGATCTCACCCGAGGGGACCGCGACTCCGGCCAACCCGACGAGATACCGGTCGAATCGGACCCGCCTGGTGCCGAGCGTCCCGCCGTCGCCTCAATGCTCGTGGTCGGCCTGTCCGGAGGTGCTTGTCGCGTGGCCGGCTCGGCCGCCACGGCAACCGTGGTCGACCTCGCCGCTCGAGGCGCGGTGAGCCTTCGCGACGACCCGACCAACAACGACGGGCTGCTCGTGGTGCTCGGGGATGACGGTTCCCCCGATCTCGAGTCGCACGAATCGATGGTGCTTGGGCTGCTTCGGTCGCGGGCTCGCAATGGTCTCGTCTCCACCGGAACGCTGCTACGAAACCAGCCGGGATGGTTGTGGTGGGCCCGCTTTCGACGCGCCGTCGCCTCAGCGGCTCGAAGGGACGACCTGAGCGCGGCAGCCCGCGACGAACGTCTGGTCGCCGCACCGGCCGTGCCGGCCCTGCCGGCCGCGCTGTGGGCGCTCGGCGAGGTCTTCGGCGTGGTGACTTCTCGGTCCCTTGACGGCCTCTCAGTCGACGGGCTCGTGCTCGGTCTGCTCGCGTTCGCGCTCCTGCGGACAGTCATCTCCGATCTCGCCGACCCGGTGGACCACCTCACCGAGTCCGGCCGTCGCCACGCGATCGCTTGGATGGCCATCCGCGCCGATCTCTCCCGTCGAATCCCCGACGACGCCTCACCGGTCACCTCGACCACGCGGCAGCGGGCTCTCGCGGTGGCCGTCGCCACGGGCGCCCACGAGACGACGCGTTGGGCGCTCCCGCTCATCGATCCCGTGCAGCCGCGACGGGTGTGGTCCGACGCCGGCGGGCGTCCACGAGTGGTCACCATCCACTCACCGCTGATCCCCGGTCGAGGCGGGCGGCCACCCGTGGTGGCGGCGGTCGGCCTCGCTGCCATCATCGGATCTCGTATCGCGAGCTCGATCGTCGACGACGTTCGGTCGTCGGATCGGTTGGACGAACTGGATCGTCTGGTGCCCGACGCGAATCGATGGATCGATGTGCTCGTTGACGCGATCGGCTGGGCGTTGTGGATCCCGCTCGTCGCCGGTCTTTGGCTCGTGGTCGCCGGTGCGTTCGATTCGGTAGTGAGCCGCTCTCGACGGGGTCTCGTCATCGACGTGCGTCTCCTCGATGAGGGATCTGGACGCGCCTCGTGGATCCGGGCGCTCGCAGGGGCTGGTCGTGATGGGTCGGCTCTCGTCGAGGTGACCGTCGATGACGGCGCGCACCCTTGGTTGTCGTCGTGGCTGGTAACCGCGCGCTCGGCGCCGCCGATCGGCGCTGAGGTGGAGGTCCGCCACACTCCGCTGCTCGGTCGCGTCCGATCCATTCGACCGATCGGACGGAGCGGCGCCCCTGCTGCGCCCGACGATCCGAGCCTCGGCCGACTGCCAGCCTGAGCGTCTCGACGCGGCCGGTCGACCGGTACTGTCGGGGGCGTGCCACGCGACCGTTATGACTTCGTGATCGTCGGCGGGGGCTCCGCCGGATGCGCACTCGCGAATCGTCTGAGCGCTGACCCGTCGAACCGGGTGCTCGTGCTCGAGGCCGGGCGCACCGACTGGCGGTGGGATGTCTTCATCCACATGCCGGCGGCACTCTCCTACCCGATCGGCAATCGGTTCTACGACTGGAAGTACGAGACGGAACCCGAGGAGTTCATGGGTGGTCGTCGGGTGTACCACGCTCGCGGCAAGGTGCTCGGGGGCAGTTCGAGCATCAACGGAATGATTTTCCAACGCGGGAATCCCGCCGACTACGAGAAGTGGTCGCGCCTGCCGGGGATGGCCGATTGGGACTACGCGCACTGCCTTCCCTACTTCAAGCGGATGGAGACGTGTCTCGCCGGCCCCGACGATTGGCGCGGCGGTGACGGACCCCTTGCGCTCGAGCGCGGCCCGGCGTCGACACCGCTCTTCGCGGCCTGGTTGAAGGCCGGCGAGCAGGCCGGTTTCCGCATCACCGACGATGTCAACGGATACCGCCAGGAGGGCTTCGCGGCATTCGACAAGAACGTCCGACGCGGTCGACGTTTGAGCGCGGCCCGCGCCTACCTGCATCCGGTGCTGTCGCGCCCGAACCTCGATCTCGTCACGATGGCGCAGGCGGAGCGACTCACCTTCGAGGGCAGTCGATGCACCGGGCTCGACTATCGGCGGGGCCGTTCGAAGCATCACGTGGAGGCGGGAGAGGTCATCGTGTCGGGAGGGGCGTTCAACTCACCGCAGTTGTTGCAGCTCTCCGGCGTTGGTGACCCTGAGCATCTGGGGTCGCTCGGCATCGACGTGGTGAGCGCAGTGCCCGGCGTCGGCGAGAACCTGCAGGACCATCTCGAGGTGTACATCCAGCACGCCTGCACCCAGCCGGTCTCGATGCAACCGCACCTCGCCCATTGGCGCAAGCCGTGGATCGGGCTGCAGTGGTTGTTCCGGCGCGGTCCTGCGTCGACGAATCACTTCGAGGCGGGCGCCTTCATCAAGTCGAACCCGAGCGAGTTGTACCCGAACCTCATGTACCACTTCCTTCCGATCGCCATCCGGTACGACGGGTCAACATCCAAAGGGGACATGCCCGACGGTCACGGCTATCAGGTGCACGTCGGACCGATGTATTCCGATTCGACGGGCAGCGTGAGGATCACCTCCACCGACGCTCGCTCCAAGCCCGCCATCCGTTTCAACTACCTGTCGACCGAACGCGACCGACGCGAGTGGATCGAGGCGGTCCGTGTGACACGACACATCCTCAGCCAGGAGGCCTTCGCTCCCTTCGACGGCGGTGAGATCTCCCCCGGTCCTTCAGTGCAGACCGATCAGGAGATCATGGATTGGGTGGCCCGTGACGCTGAGACGGCACTCCACCCGTCGGGCACGGCGAAGATGGGAACCGACGATATGGCGGTCGTCGATCCGTCGAGTATGCGGGTTCGCGGCACCGAGGGTCTCCGAGTGGTCGACGCGTCGGTGCTCCCAGTGATCACCAACGGCAACATCTACGCGCCGACGATGATGGTGGCCGAGCGGGCGAGCGACCTGATCCTCGGCAACTCCCTCCTGCCTCCGGACGAGGCAACCGTGTATCTGCCCGAGGATGTTGAGCAATGACCGACCGCACCGCCGAGTGGGAGCAACTTCGTCGCGAGTACCTTCGACCGTCGTCGGAGCGGCCGGTCTCCACGGCCCGCGGCGTGCACCACCAAGCGCTGCTCTGCTCCAACGTGGAGCAGACGATCCGCTTTTATCAAGGTCTGCTCGGCTTCCCGCTGACCGATCTCTTCGAGAATCGCGACTACGCCGGTTCGACGCACTTCTTCTTCGACATCGGTAACGGCAACGCCCTCGCGTTCTTCGACATGCCCGGGCTCGACCTCGGCCCCTACCGCGAGGTGCTCGGCGGACATCATCATCTCGCCATATCGATGGAACCCGGCCAGTGGTCGCGGGCCCGTCAGGCGCTCGACGAGGCCGGGGTCGACTACGCGCACATCGACGGGTCGTCGATTTACTTCACCGGCCCCGATGGCGAACGGCTCGAGTTGATCTCCGATCCGCTCGGCGAGATGTACGGACGCGTAGTGCTGTGAGCGACCGGCAGTGGATCGTCACCCTCGACCTCGAGGGGGTGCTCGTGCCAGAGATCTGGATCGCGGTGGCAGAGCGAACCGGGGTGGAGGCACTATCGAGGACCACTCGCGACGAGCCCGACTACGACGTGCTCATGCGCGACCGCATCCGCTTGCTCGATGAGCATGGCCTCACCATGTCGGTGATCAGCGAGGTGATCTCGGGCCTCACGCCTCTCGAGGGCGCCGCGGACTTCTTGGCGCGCCTTCGATCGATTCATCAGGTGATCATCCTGAGCGACACCTTCGAGCAGTTCGCTGGGCCGTTGATGACCCAACTCGCCTACCCGACGATCATGTGCCACCGACTCATTGTCGAGGACGACCGCGTCACCGATTACCGGCTCCGCCAACAGGACCAGAAGCGGCGAGCCGTCGAGGCGTTCCGGTCAATCGGCTTCTCCATCGTGGCCGCCGGAGACTCCTACAACGATCTCTCCATGCTCCGCTCGGCCGACCACGGCATGCTCTTCCGGGCCCCCGAGCGCGTCCGAGCAGACAACGCCGACCTGAATGCTCTCGACGAGTACGACGATCTGCTCGACGCGATTACCGGCCTTACAGCCTGAACACGGCGACCGGTAACCTCGGCAGAGCCCCCCTTGGGCTTGTAGACGCACACGAGACGATCGGGAGATCCATGTCCGAGCAGCCGACCATTCGCTACACCTACACCGACGAGGCGCCGGCCCTCGCCACGCACTCGCTGCTGCCGGTGGTCCGCACCTTCGCCACGCAGGCGGGAATCTCGGTCGAGTTGCGCGATATCTCGCTCGCTGGTCGGATCATCGCGGCGTTTCCCGAGCGCCTCACCGTCGAGCAGCGCATTCCCGATCACCTCGCTGAGCTCGGCGCCATGACCCTCACCCCCGAGGCGAACATCATCAAGTTGCCAAATATCTCGGCCTCACTCCCCCAGTTGAAGGCAGCCATCGCCGAGTTGCAGGCCAAGGGTTACGACCTCCCGGATCACCCTGACGCTCCGAGCAACGACGATGAGCGCGAGATCCGCGCCCGATACGACCGTTTGAAGGGCTCGGCGGTGAATCCGGTGCTCCGTGAGGGCAACTCCGATCGGCGCGCCCCTCGAGCGGTCAAGGAGTACGCGCGCAACCACCCGCACTCGATGGGCGCTTGGGAGTCATCATCGACTACTCATGTCGCGACGATGGGCGAGCGTGATTTCCGGTCGAACGAGCAGTCGACCACGGTCGCGGCGGATACGAGGCTGCGCATCGAGCACGTCGCTGAGGACGGCTCCGTCAGCGTGCTGAAGGACGCTGTGCCCGTCCTGGCGGGAGAGGTCATCGACGCGACGTTCATGGATGCCGCGGCACTTCGTTCGTTCCTCGATCGCGAGATCGCCGAGGCCCGCTCATCGGGCATCCTGCTGTCTCTCCATATGAAGGCAACGATGATGAAGGTCTCCGATCCGATCATCTTCGGCCACGCCGTCCGCGCCTATTTCTCCGAGGTGTTCGCCGAGTTCGGCGACGAGTTGGCCGCGGCCGGCGCGAACCCGAACAACGGGCTCGCTGCCGTGCTCACCGCTGCCGAGGCCCTCCCCGCTTCGCGCCACGAGGCTTTCCTCGCGGCGATCGCCGCGACCTACGAGTCCGGCCCCGATCTGTCGATGGTCGACTCGGATCGCGGGATCACCAACCTTCACGTGCCGAGCGACGTCATCGTCGACGCATCGATGCCCGCCATGATTCGCAACGGAGGACGCCTCTGGGACGCCTCGGGCGCGACCCGTGACACCAAGGCGATCATCCCGGATTCCTGCTACGCCGGCGTCTACCAAGCCGTGATCGACGATTGCCGCGTCAACGGGGCGCTCGATCCGGCGACCATCGGAACCGTGCCGAATGTCGGCCTGATGGCGCAGAAGGCCGAGGAGTACGGCTCGCACGACAAGACCTTCGAGATCGACGCCCCCGGAACCGTGCGCGTGGTCGATCCTGATCGAGGGGTGCTGCTCGAGCACACAGTGTCGGCGGGCGACGTGTGGCGGATGTGCCAGGTGAAGGATCTGCCGATTCGTGACTGGGTTCGCCTCGCCGTGTCGCGCGCTCGCGCGACCGGTGCTCCCGCGGTGTTCTGGCTCGACGAGTCCCGCGCCCACGACCGCGAGCTGATCGCGAAGGTTCGCGAGTACCTCGGCGATCACGACACCGCCGGGCTCACCATTGAGATCATGGCGCCGATCGAGGCGACCCGCCACGCCCTCGCGCGGATGCGCCGAGGCGAAGACACGATCTCCGTGACCGGCAACGTGCTTGCGCGATTACCTCACCGACCTCTTCCCGATCCTCGAACTCGGCACCTCGGCCAAGATGCTGTCGATCGTTCCGCTCATGAACGGTGGTGGCCTGTTCGAGACGGGCGCCGGAGGTTCGGCCCCCAAACACGTGCAGCAGTTTCAGGCCGAGAACTACCTCCGTTGGGATTCCCTCGGTGAGTTCCTCGCGCTGGCGGTGTCCTTCGAGCATCTGGCCGAGGTCACTGGCAACACGGGAGCCGCCGTGCTCGCCACGACCCTTGATCTCGCGACCGGTCGGGTGCTCGACGAGGACCGCAGCCCGGCTCGCCGGGTCGGCGGTCTCGACAACCGAGGCAGCCACTTCTACCTCGCGCTCTACTGGGCGCAGGCACTCGCCTCGCAGACGACCGACGCAGCTCTTGCCGAACGGTTCGCTCATGTCGCCGCACGCCTCGCCGACGAGGAGCAGCGCATCGTGGAGGAGTTGGCCGCGGTGCAGGGGTCGCCGGTCGATGTGGGTGGCTACTACTCCCCCGACCAGGCGCTCGTCGATGCGGCGATGCGTCCGAGCGCGACGTTCAACGCCGCTCTGGCGCTGCTCGACTGAACAATTAGTGCTCGGTCCCTGAGGCGATCAGCACCGGTATGACCCGGCCAGCGGCCGAGGCGGATACCTCGTAGTCCGCGTAGGTCGGGAACACAGCCACCGCACGCTCCCACCACAGGTCGCGCTCAGCGCCGGTGACCTCGCGTACCACCGCGTCGAACGGGGTCGACCCATCCTGGATCTCAACCCGTGGGTCGGCGAGAAGGTTCGCGTACCAATCGGGGTGGTCAGGGGCCCCTCCCCGTGAGGCGACGAGCGCGTACTCGCCGTCGTGCTCAACGCGCATGAGAGCGATCTTGCGCACCAAACCGCTTCGTCGACCTCGCATCGTCACCAAGAACACCGGGATCCCGGTATCGCGGAGCGTGTTGGCCCGGGTTCCGCCCGAGGCCTCGTATTCAGCGACTTGCTCGGCGACCCACGGAATGGTGCTTGGTTCGTACTGACCCTCGATCGGCATGGCGGGAACCTACACCGGCGTGATCGGGTCGTCGCCGCTGATCACCGCGACGACGTTGCGGGCCGCGAGCGTGGCCATGGCGGTACGGGTTTCGATCGTCGCTGAGCCGAGGTGAGGAACGAGCACCGCGTTGTCGAGACCGAGGAGGCCCTCCTCGACGGCGGGTTCCCGCTCGAAGACGTCGAGGGCCGCTCCGGCGATCACCCCGTCGCGGAGGGCAACAGCGAGGGCAGCCTCGTCGACGATGGGGCCGCGCGCCGTATTGACCAAGAACGCGTCGGATCGCATCATCGAGAGCGCATCGGCGTCGATCAGGTGATGGGTGGCTTCTGAGTAGGGGCAGTTGAGGGAGACGACGTCGCTGGTCGCAAGGAGTTCATCGAGATCGAGCCGCATCGCCCCGAGCCGCTCGGCGACGTCGGGTGCGACCGCTGACCGGTTGTGGTACGCGATCTCCATGCCAAAGGCGCGGGCCCGGTCGGCGAGAGCGACACCGATCGCTCCCATCCCGACGATGCCGAGGCGGCGACCCTGAAGGCCGGTGCCGAGCATCATGAACATCCCCCACTGCCACGGTGTGCCGGCTCTGATCAGCCGCTCCCCTTCACCGAGTCGGCGCGTCACCATCAGCACCAACGCCATGGCGAGGTCGGCGGTGGCATCGGTCAACACCCCCGGGGTGTTGGTCACGGTGACCCCTCCGGCCCGACAGGCGGGCACGTCGATGTTGTTGTATCCAACGGCCACGTTGGCGACCATTCGCAGTGCCGGGGCCGCGTCGAGAAATGCCTGATCGACCCGGTCGGTCAGCAAGGTGACCGCGTAGTCGGCGGTGGCGAGCTGCTCGTCACGCACCTCGGTTGGGATGACCTCGTCGCTGGTCCATGCCCACACGTCTGCGACCTCTCGCAGTAGATCGAGGCCGGGCTCAGGGATACGGCCGGTGACAACGACCCTCGGTTTGGTCACGCGGCACCCACCCAGTCCGCGAGGCGCTGCAGCCCCTCCTCGATCGCGT
>JGI11705J14877_10001513_pt1 | contig 13291 bp, 15 predicted proteins | sample Etolaghawater15m_FD_14877 | JGI IMG/M metagenome (IMG submission 14877) | reverse complement strand
AGTTTATAAGCCGAAAGAGTTTAAATTTCTTAATAGCTCGCAGCGTATATAACAACGGAATAAAACCGTCTATGTTTTTTACTAAGCCTTTCGAAGCAGCGTTTAAGAGATTACCTGAAGACTTAATAGAGAAGTTTGGACTAGACTTAGAAGACTTTTTAACATTCACAACTAATAATTTACCTAATGGCAACTAGCATATTTGTACGCAGCCCCTACATAGTTAGTAAGACTAGCTCGGTGGGAAACGTCGTAAAAGCGGAACTATACATTTATAATAACCCTGCAAGTGTACCGAGTAACCCTACTTACACACTAAGCAAAGTTATACCTAGCTCAGTAGCAACTACTGCGCACTTTGATATAAGCCCTTATTGTAGGGAGTACATATCTTTTCAGAAGTTTACAAGCGCATCTGTAGAGACAGCAGCGGGTAACGATGAGTATTGTAACATACAAGTAAAGGTCTACGTAAACGAGGTACTCGACAGCACTACAGACTATGTAGCTTTTGACGGCTTCGGATATTACGAGCAAGGATATAACCCTAGCCTTGGAGACACAAGCGGAATAACAGACAGCGCAGTATTTTTAGATGAAGGTACTTACTACGTACAGGAGACAGGTAACGGAGGAGGTATCTACTTTAACAACGTCTCAGGAAGTTTAACGCAAGCGGTCTATAATTCAACGGATTCAATAAGCTTAAACAACGGGGTTAAGTTTGTGCCTTATGTACATCCTAGCCACATAGGAGTGACTAACATAGTAGAAATTTACGAAGCGGGCTTCCCTGTACGTACTTACACCTTTGAGCCGATATGCGAACCTAAGTACACGCCTTTAGTTTGTGACTTCATTAATCAGTACGGAGTATGGCAACAGATTATTTTCTTTAAAGCGAGCGAGCGTAACTTTGAAGCAACGGGAACAGAATACAACTTAATGCCGTCTAGTATTAATTACGACATTTACGAAAACAGGAGACAGGTATTTAACAGAAACGCGAAAAAAAGCATAACAGCGAACACAGGCTTTGTACCTGAGACTTATAGCAACGTAATGAAGGCAATGCTATTAAGTGAGAAGATAATGCTAGACAACGAGCCTGTAAAGCTAAGAACTCAGAACGTAAAACTACAGGAGCATATAAACGATAAGCTAATTAATTACAGAGTAGAGTTTGAGTACAGCCATAACCAACTAAACTACGTTATATAATGCGGACGGTACAGATATACATAAACGATGAGATACTAGACTTATTCGACGACGAGAATATAGAAGTAAGCTCGAGTATTCAAAATATAAACGATATAGCAAAAGTATTTACTGACTTCTCGCAGCAGTTTACTGTACCCGCTTCTCCGCGTAACAACGAGATATTTAAACACTACTATCAGAACGATGTAGAAGACGGCTTTATAGCTAAGGAGAGACAGCCAGCGAGAATAGAAATAAACTTTACACCTTTCAGGAGAGGTAAGATACAGCTCGAGGGCGCTGAGTTAGTAGAGGGCGAAGCACAGCACTACAGTATTACTTTTTACGGTGATGTGGTTACGCTTAAAGACCTTTTCGGAGATGACAAGCTGAGAGACTTAGACTATAGCAGTTTAAGTTTTGAGTATAATTATGCAAATGTAAAGAATAGTATTACTTCGACTGCTGAGGAAGATATACGTTTTCCGCTTATTTCTAGCGAGCGAGTATGGGAGTACGGAGACCTTTCTAGTAATGATATAGAGACAAGCGCGGGAGCTATCAATTACACCGAGCTACAGCCAGCTGTTAGAGTGCCTAAAATTATCGAAGCAATAGAGGACACCTACGGAGTTACGTTTACGGGAAACTTTCTAACGAATAACAGATTCAAGAAGCTTTATACATGGTGGAAGAATGCGGACGCACCTACTTTTAATGTTACGGCTTTACCTTTAGCTTTTAACCCTAGTAACACTACTTGCATAACTGAGTTTAACGGGCAGAACGCGGGTATATTTACAAACGAGGTAAGGGTGAACTATGTAAATTTAAACCTTATTACACCTAACCCTCCTAACTTTATTAACTGGTTCGGAGACGGAGCGCATAGCATAACTATTTATGTAGGTAACACAAGCAGCTCGAATACTTACTATTTAGATGTGTTCAGAAATGGCGTAATAGTAAACAGTATAGCAGCTTCAGGAGATACATTATTTAACCCTGTTACTTCTGTTAATAACGTGCCAGGCTTAAACGATATTTACACTTTTGAGGTAAGGGCGGAAAACACACCTATAAACTTCGACTTTAGTATAGCTTACAAGTTTGTAGCGGGCTATTTATTTGACGATGGAGGGGTAAGCGTACCCGAAGTAGCTGAGTATGCTTGTCAATTTGAGACGTTAGGCAACACGATGAGCAGCGACTTGAATATATCTTTGTCCGCTCCTGATATGCTAGTAAGCGAGTACTTTTCGGGCGTGCTTAGGATGTTTAATTTAACGTGCTATCCTACAGACGAAAATACTTTTCAAGTTGAGCCGTTAGAGTTTTGGTACAGCCTAGGCGAGGAGATAGATATAACCGAGTATACGGATGTTAGTAAGATAAAGATAGACCGACCTAAGCTATATAATAATATAGAGTTTAACTGGAAAGAGAGCAAGGCTTTTTTAAACGAGGCGTACAAGGACATAAATAACTTACAATACGGAACGCTACGTAATTACTTTGGCTACGACGGAGGAGACTTTAAAATAGAGCTACCTTTTGAAACTTTACTATTTAATAAGTTTACAGATACAGATTTACAAGTAAGCTATTCACTAGAAGAAGCACCTAGTTATACGCCTTACATACCAGCTCCTGTAATGTTATATTTATACGATAGTAAGACGGTATCTTTTTACTTGACTAATGGAGTAACGCCTGAGGAGATTACAAGCTATATGCCTTTCGGACAGGAGATATTTTACAACGCTGCCGACTACTCGATTAACTTTAACGAAGAGATAAGCTCGCTTAGTTTAGAGCCTGTTAGTAATTCACTTTATAACATATACTATAGAGCGTATTTACAAAACTTGTTTAGCAATAAAGCGAGGGTTGTAACGGTGGAAACTAACTTACCTTTAAGGCTGCTTAATTCTATTCAGTTAAATGATGCGCTAATAATACGAGATAAAAAGTACAGGATTAACTTAATGAAGTCTCAGCTAACGACAGGAAAGGTAACGCTTGAGCTTATTACTGACATAGTGACACAGCCGAGAACTGTACCTCCTCCAGCTCCTCCTTTACCTGTAGACGGTGGCGACTTAGTTCTACCGATTAAACCTATTAAGCCGAGTAAGGGCGGTTATTGGACTATCGTACCCGCAACTCCTTATCCTTGGATAACTACGACACCTATAACGCTTGTTAAGCAGTCGGGCGAAGTAAACGTAGAGTTTGACGTAGCAGCTAACGCAACAGGTAGCACGAGGTCGGCTTATTACGATGTAGAATTTTACGACGGGGACAGTAACCTATATAAAAGCGAACCTTATGTAATTACTCAAGGCTCAAGCGTAGGGTTTATATTAACCGAGGATTTCGGATATTTATTACAAGAGAATTTAGATAAATTACAACAATGAAGCATATACTAGAATTGTTAAAGATGAGCGACTGGCACGCGGTTAGTGAAAACGTGGACATAGCAAAAGGAAAGTACAAGCTCGAGACTACTATTAAGGGCAAAATGAAACAAGAGAAAAGACGTAAAGCATGGCAATAGTTAAAGAAGTTGAAATAAATGTAAAAACAGCATCAGCCCTAAGGGCTATGGATGAGTTAGGGCTTAGTTTTACTGAAGCCTTTACAGAAGCTGATAACTTAACAGGTCAAATAGGAGAACTAGAGGACGTTCTTTATGAGATGGCTTCAGCTGGAAAGCAAAACACAAAGGAATTTAAAGACCTGTCTGCCGAGGTCGGTAAAATGAAAAAAGTCATAATCGACACCGATATGGCAGTCGACGGTATGAGCCAAACTTTAGCGCAAAACTTAGGCGGTGCTTTAGGAGGTATTACTTCAGCTTTTGAACTTGGCGCGGGTGCTATGGGTGCAATGGGTGTAGAGAGCGAAAAGGTTGAGGAGGCTTTACTTCGCGTACAAAGTGCCTCAGCTATTGCACAAGGTTTTCAAGGTATTCGAGAAAGCGTAGCAAGTTTTAAAGCGTTAGGGGTTGCTATCCGTTCTAGTGCTGTAGCTCAAAAGGTGCTTAACGTAGCCATGAAAGCGAACCCTATAGGCTTAATTATTACTGCTATAACTGCTTTAATTGCGGGTATAGCTGCTTTGATTTCTAATTTTAAGGCTGTAACCGACTGGCTAGGTATTACTGACAACGAAGCCGAGAAACTACACGCTAACAACGTAGAAAGGGCGCAAGAATTTATAAAGCTACAAGAGAAAAGAGTAGAAGCCGTTAAAAAGGAAGCGGATGAGATAGGGAGAAGGTACGATTTTGAAATAAGCAAAGCGCGAGCGGCTGGAAAAGAAACTTTTTTACTAGAACAAGAAAAAAGAAAGCAGACAATTAAAAGCACTCAATTAGAAATTAAATCTATTCAAGATGTAATAAAAGCGAGAATAGCAGCTTTTCAAGTTCAATACGGATTAAGTGAAGAACAAGCAAAAATAGCACTATTGCAAAATAAAACTATTCAGGAGTTAATAGGTCGAATAAAAGAATTAAGAATAAATGTTGAAGAGTCTCAAAGGGAGATAGAAGTTTCTGAGATTGAACACCAAAAGAAATTAGAAGACACTAGAAAGGCTGCAGCGGATAAACGTAAAGAAAGAGAAGCCAAGGAAGCGGAGGATAGACTTAAAAAACAAAGGGAAGCAGAAGAAATAAGCTCGCGTATTTTTAATGAATTTATTTTACACGCTCAAAAGAGTAGACAAGCTCAAGAACTTGAACTTTTAACACTTGGCAACGAAGAGAAGTTAAACGCTAATCAAAACTTTTGGGCTGCTGTAGTCGAAGGTAATAAAAAGAAGTCGGAAGAGGAGCTACAACAGGAAAGAGAGTTACAAAGCGCGAAGCTAGAATTAGCGGGTGCAACTTTGCAAGGAATAGGAAGCCTAGTAAATGCGTTCGCTGGTGAAAACGAGGAACAGCAAAGAAGAGCTTTTAATATAAGCAAGGCTATTAGTATAGCACAAGCAACTATAGACACTTATAAAGGTGCTACGGCTGCTTTTGCCTCGACTGCTGCTAGTCCGTTAGGTATTGCTAACCCCGCTGCTCCTTTTATTGCTGCTGCTGCTGCGGTTGCTGCTGGACTTGCTAACGTAGCGACTATTGCTAGACAACAATATCAAGGCGGTGGCTCAGGCGGTGCTGGTGGAGGTGCTGGAGCTTCTAACCCGCCCGCGGAACTATCTAACCCCGCGACTTTTAACGTAGTGGGTAACACAGGCACTAACCAACTAGCGCAGACACTAGGACAGCAACCTTTACAGGCGTATGTAGTGGCGGGAGATGTTACCTCGGCTCAGTCGCTTGAAAGAAACAAAATACAACAAAGTACACTTTAAACGTAAATAAGTTATGGAATTACAAGAAGTAGAGTTATTCATTAAGGACGAAAACGAAGACGGAGTATTCGCTGTTTCGTTAGTAGAAAACCCCGCTATTGAGGAGAACTTTATAGCCTTGTCGGGTTACAAAATGGAGTTAAAAGTAGTGGACGACGAGAAGCGTATAGTTACAGGGCTTGCTTTAGTACCTGAGAAGCGTATTTATCGTAAAATAAAAGAAAAGGAATTTAACATATATTTCTCAAAAGAAACTATCTACAAAACTGCTGAGCTATTTATGAAGAAGTTAAACCTTAATAACGTGACTTCGGAACACGAGCGACCAGTTACAGGCGTTTCTGTTATTGAAAGCTGGCTAGTTGAGGATACAGACAAGGACAAAACAGCGTTATACAACCTTAAAGCACCTGTAGGAAGTTGGGCTATCACTATGAAAGTATACAACGACAACGAATGGGAGAAAATAAAAGCGGGCGACTATAAAGGATTTTCTATTGAGGGTATCTACCAAGGCTTAGAAGCTTTAGAGATGAGCAGCGAAAACGAGATAATCGAGGAACTTAAAAAAATAATTAAATAAAATGGCTAGAGACATTAAAAACACAGCGTACAACGTAAGGCTAGACCTAGTTAACGACCCTTCAACTATTAAGAATGAAGAGGGCGCGATGTACTTCTATAACGGCAAAGTATATTACTTAGACGGTACTAACCCAGCGGCTCAACTATTAGACAGCGGTAGCGTGGTAACTACGGATGCTGTTAACTTCGGCTCTACTCAATGGAGTACAACGCCAGCAGCTCCTGTTACTTTACTAGACGGAGAAATAGCAAACGGCTTTACTTTCTTTGATAATGCAACAGACAAAGTAGCAAGCGGCACTACTTCTTATGATGAGTTAGACATAGCGGGAACAGGCGACCATGTTATTATACCTTATGTAGGTACTGCATACGAGGGGCAAAGATTACAGCATAACATTAGAGTCAACTTTAGTATTACACCTAGTGGGGGAGCTACTCAAACTTTAGCACTTTCTTTAAGACGATTTGCAGACAATAGTATTATAGGTAGTGAATTATTAGTTTTTAGAACAGCAGACGAGGGCGCACAGCAATTTAATTTTATTACTTACACAGCTGGGGCTAGTGACCCTTTTGTAACTGGCGGCTTCTACTTTGCTTTGCGTAATGATTCAGGAGTAAACGTAGATATAGCAGCTGCTAGCGTAGGTATTTTAATTCAGACTTACTATCAGAAACCAACAATGTTTTAAATGAGTACACCGAGTAGAACAAGCCCGAGAGGAGGGCGTAGAGGTTGCCTGTGTAAAGACGGAAAGACTTATAGTCGTAAATGCTGCGACGGAACTATAGGAGCGCAAGGAATAGGCAGCACTGTAGGAGGTAATAATTCAACTGTCGTAAACGAGGATACAAACAGGGTAGAAACTGAGACCTCTACACCTATTGCAAGCACTAATAACAGCAACGTCGTAAACGAGGACACAACGCGAACTATTACCCGCGTTTCTAGTTAAATTTATAACAGACAGAAAATAAAACGTATATAGTAATGAAAGTTCTTTTAGAGAGTTACACAGACTACCCTCAGAGCGCAACTAACAACGCAAAGAGAGCGATTGAATGGGTAGAGAAACATGGCTGGGGTACTTGCGGAGAAGCTACAGGAAAGGCGAGAGCTAACCAACTAGCAAACAGAATGCCGATAAGTAGAGATACTATCGCTCGGATGGCAAGCTTCAAAAGACACCAGCAGCATAAAGACGTACCTTATAGCGAGGGCTGCGGTGGTTTAATGTGGGACGCTTGGGGAGGAACTTCTGGTATTGAATGGGCAATTAATAAGTTAAATAAAATAGAAATGAAAGAACAAGTAAACGAGCTACTTCGTAAAATAGGTTTAAAAGCCGTAGAAGTAAAGCTAGAGCAAATTTTGACAGCTGACGGACAAGCAGCTTTAGAAGCTGAAGCATTCGAGGCGGGGCAACCTGTATTTATCGTTAATGAAGACGAGAGAATACCTTTACCTGTAGGAGAGTACGAAATGGCTGAAGACATGATTCTTAAAATTGAGGAAGAGGGTATTATTGCTTCTTTCGAGAAAAAAGAAATGGAAGAGGAAGCTGCTGAGGTAGAAGCTGAGGAAAAAGAAATGGAAGAAGTAGCTGCTAGCGAAGAACCTACTGCTACACCTGTAGCTAAAAAAGTAGTGGAGTCAGTATCTAAAGAAACATATTTCTCAGCTGAGGAGAGAGAGTCTTTAATTGCTGAGTTGAAAGCTCAGATTTTAGCGGAACTTTCTAAAGAGGACGAAAAAGAGGAAACTACAGAAGAGGTAGAACTTTCTAAGCCTATCCAACATAACCCTGAGAACGCACAACCTAGAGAGCAGATTTCTTTTAACAAAAAAGAGCAGTCTTTGAAATCTATGGTTTACGACTTAATTAGTAAATAATAATAAAAATGAGACAGGAAATTTATAACGCATTATTTAGCGAGCCAAAAGAGGTTGAGCTTTCAAAAATTCAAATAGAGCTTAACGCTGTTAAGGAAGTAGAAAAACAGTTAAAAGTATCTGAAAAAGAATGGAACGCAGCAACTAAGATTAATTCAAAAATTGTTGAATTAAAAAGAGATGCTATTTCTGCATATAAACAAGCTAGAGTAAATGCCTCACAAACTTTAGGTAAAATAGAACAACTTGAAAAACAAGCTAAAGACTTAGGGCTAGAGCTTCCAGCGGCAGTAGTTCAGCTAAAAGAAAGAGCAGAACGATATATATCTGAGGGAGGAGAACAAATAACAAAATTACAGTAAATAATAATTTTTAAATAAATAACAATGGCAACAACAACAGACGTTACTACAACTTATTCGGGCGAGTTCGCAGGTAAGTATGTAGCTGCTGCGCTTTTACCAGCGCCAACAATCGCTAACAACCTTATTACGGTTAAGCAAAACGTAAAGTACAAAGAAGTACTTAAAAGAGTAGGTATTAACGACATCGTAAAAGACGGTTCTTGTGATTTCGACCCTACGTCAACTTTGACTCTTACAGAGCGTATCTTAGAGCCGAAAGACCTACAAATTAACCTTTCTTTGTGTAAGGCTGATTTCAGAAGCGACTGGGAAGCTATCGAAATGGGTTACTCTGCTTTCGATAACCTACCTAAGAACTTCTCGGATTTCTTAATTGCTCACGTAGCTGAGAAGTCTGCTGCACGTAACGAGCTTTCTATTTGGCAAGGAGACGCGCTAGTATCAGGACAGTTTGACGGTTTTGAAACTTTGTTAGCACTTGACGCTGAATTACCAGCTGCTCAAGAAGTAGCGGGTATTGCTGTAACTTCTGCTAACGTAGTTACTGAATTAGGTAAAGTTATCGATGCTATGCCTGACACTCTTTACGGACGTGAAGACTTGAGATTGTATGTATCTAACAACATCTTTAAAGCGTATGTACGTGCTTTAGGTGGATACGGTGCTGCTGGACTTGGTTCTAACGGATTCGAGGGTAAAGGTAATATGTGGTACACTACAGGAGGAGCTTTGTACTTCGACGGTATCCCTGTTGTAATGTGTCCTGGTATGTCTTCTGACACTGCTATTCTTTCAACTATTGACAACTTGTACTTCGGTACTGGTTTGCTTTCAGACCACCAAGAAGTTAAAGTTTTAGATATGGCAGATTTGGACGGTTCGCAGAATTGTCGCGTAATTATGCGTTTTACGGCAGCTGTTAACTATGCTTTCGCTGCTGACGTAGTTACTTACGGAATCGTTAACGCTGTTAACTAATAATTGAATTACTAACTTTTAAAGGGGTGGGTATACGCCCGCCCTTTTTTATAATACTTAAGATATGGCATGTGATATTACAGCTGGAAGACTTGAGCCATGTAAAGATACGGTAGGAGGACTAGACGCGGTATACTTCATTAATTACGATGATTTACCAGCAGACCAAGTTACCCTTGACGTAGATAGCCAAGTTACAGCAGTAGGGGGAACCCCTACAGCATACAAGTACGAAATTAAAGGAACGTCTAGCCTAGAGAGTGCTATTAACTCTTCTCGTGAAAACGGTACTACTTTCTTCGACCAAGTTTTGAGCTTGATGTTAAAGAAGCAAGACCTAGCAACTCACAAAGAGGTAAAACTTTTAGCATACGGACGACCTAAAGTTATCGTAAGAGACAATAACAATAACTTCTTTTTAGTAGGTTATGAGCATGGAGCAGACGTTAACGGAGGTTCTATAGTTACAGGTGCTGCTTTTGGAGACATGAGCGGTTATAACTTGACTTTTCAAGCAATGGAGAAACTACCTCCTTTGTTTATGAATGCAAGCTCAGACCAAACTTTAGCAGATTTAGGAATGAATGTTCAGTTAGGAGACGGCACAACGGTAACGCCTACGCCTTAATTTTTCATAGTTTAATTGTTTATTAGGGGCAGCTTTCGGGTTGCCCTTTTTTTATTTGAAACAAAATGAGCTTTTAACGTATATAAGTTATGATAATACTAGAAGAGACAGGAACTGCTCAAACTTTTAAAATAGTGCCTCGTGAATTAGTCGCGGACAGCATGGTAATTTTAAACGAGCTTACGGACGTTTCAGAGACTTACGCAATTACGCCTACAGTAGATAGATATTATTTAGTTATCGAAGAGGTACTTAATTTGAAAGAGGGTAACTTCTATACATTAGAGGTAAAGAACGGCAGCGAGATAGTTTACAAGGGTAAGATTTTCTGTACTAATCAAAGTATAAGTACTTACTCGGTAAATACTAACGAATACACAAGCTATAGCAGCACAAACGACTACGTTACATATGAGTGATATTAAAATACTTAATTTAGCAGCTTACGAGCAGCCTGAGATAAAAGAGGACACTCGTAATGAGTGGGTAGAATACGGAGAAGCTAACGACTACTATAACTTCTTAATAGACCGTTCTAGAAAATCTACGACTAACAGCGCAGTGATTAACAATATTTCGCGTTTAATTTACGGGCGTGGGCTTCATGCTATGGACGCTGCTAGAAAGCCGTCACAGTACGCTGCTATGCGTTCTATATTTAGTCCTGAATGTTTACGTAAGGTGATTAAGGAGCTTAAGATGTTAGGCGCTGGACACTTTCAAGTACATTACGACGAGAAGCATACGAAAGTTATTAAGGCTTATCATATACCTACTAACTTAATTAGACCTGAGAAGTGTAACGCTGAGGGAGATATAGAAGGGTATTACTATTCTGATAACTGGGAGGATACTAGAAAATTTGCCCCTAAGAGAATACCAGCTTTTGGTACTTCAAAAGAAAAGATAGAGATACTATGTATTAAAGATTACGCTGTAGGGGTTAAGTACTTCGGGGAGATTGATTACCTCGCTGCTGTACCTTATGCAATACTAGAGGAGGAGATAAGCGACTATTTAATAAACGAGGTACAAAATGGCTTTAGCGGTACTAAGGTTGTTAACTTTAACAACGGAGTGCCTGACCAAGAGAAGCAAGAGGAGGTAAGCAGAAAGGTATTAAACAAACTTACAGGCTCGAGAGGGCAAAAAGTTATAGTAGCGTTCAATAATAACGCGGAAAGCAAAACTACAGTAGACGATATACCTTTGAACGATGCACCTCAACACTACGAGTACTTAAGTAAAGAAGCAGAGCAAAAGATATTAACAGGGCATACAGTAACTTCTCCTATGTTAGTAGGTATTGTTACCGATAACCAAGGGTTCTCAAGTAACGCGGACGAGATAGAAGTAGCAGCACGTTATTTTTACAACGCTACTATACAACCGTTTCAAGAGTTAATGATTGATGCTATAGATAAGATTCTAGCGTTTAACGGTATTTCTTTAGACCTTTACTTTAGAAGATTAAACTTACTTGAAGAGATAGAGATTAAAGAACAGGAAGAGGAGCAAGAGAGCGAAATGAATTTTAGCTCACAGCTTGACGACTTATTAGCTGAGTTCGGAGAAGAGGAGAGCGACGAATGGGAGCTTATAGATAGCCGAGAAGTTGACTACGACCAAGAGGAGGAGTTAGACGCTCAAGTAACGGAATGGGAGGAGCAGATGAAGCCTAAAAAAAGCCTATTATCTAAGCTTATGGAGTTGGTAGGTACAGGAAGAGCTAACCCGAATAAACCGAGCGAACAAGATAAAGAGATAGACGGCTTTTATTTCAAGGTACGTTATAAATATGTAGGTAACGAAGCACCTGAGCGCGACTTTTGTAAGGCTATGATGAGAGCGGCTAAGATTTACAAAAAGGAGGACATAGACAAAATGAGCATAAGCGTAGTTAACGCTGGCTTCGGAGAGTTTGGCGCAGATACTTACGACATCTTTAAATTCAAGGGAGGTCCTCGATGTCATCACAAATGGGAGCGACGAACCTACGCTAGTTTAAAAAAGAACGCTTCAATAGGTTCTAAAGATACCTCACAAGTAAGCACGGGTAAAGCTGAGAAGTTTGGCTATAGAGTACGAAACCCTAAAGAGGTAGCTATGATGCCTAACGACATGAGATATAAAGGCTACAGCCCTAACAACCCTAACAGACCACAAGACGCAAGATAATGGCAAAAGCACTTTTAATAACGAGAGACGATATAGTAAAAAAGACAGCGTTAAACGGAAACGTGGACGTTGATTTATTTATACAGTTCGTAAACATAGCACAGGACACGCATATACAGAATTACCTAGGTACTGACCTACTCGAAAAGATACAAGCTTTAATAGTAGCGGGAACTTTAGACGATGTTGGAAACGCGGACTATAAGGCCCTATTATTAGACTACGTTAAAAGTATGCTTATTCACTGGGCAATGGTCGAGTATTTACCTTTCGCAAGCTACACAATAGCTAACAAGGGAATGTACAAGCACGGCTCGGAGAACAGCGAAACAGTAAGTAAAAACGAGGTAGACTTTTTAATAGAAAAGCAGCGAAACATAGCACAGCACTATACTAGGAGATTTATAGATTATATGTGTTTTAATCAAAGTAAGTTCCCTGAGTATTACAGTAATAGTAACGGAGATATGTACCCTAGTAGCGAGAGCGACTTCGGGGGCTGGGTAATATAGATTTATGAAGAGATACGAGCCAAAACAGACGAACGTAATTAAGTTAAAGAAGTACATTAAAAAGCTAAATAATGGCAGACAGCAGAATAAGTAATTTAACAGCAGCAACTAACGCAAGCTCAGGTGACGAGTTCGTATTAGTACAGAGCGGAGTTACTAAAAAGATAGACTTCGACGATTTAGTAGGTGCGTTTCCCGCTGAGCTAATTATAGCCTGTTCAGATGAGACTACAGACTTAACTACAGGTACTACAAAAGTAACTTTCAGAATGCCTTATAAGATGAATTGTACAGAGGTTAGAGCGAACGTTAATACAGCTCCTGTAGGTAGCACGATAGAAGTAGATATTAATAAAAACGGAGCTTCTATACTAGGCACTGTTATAAGTATTGACGCAAGCGAGAAAACAAGCACAACAGCAGCTACGCCTCCTTTTNTTGACACCCCTACTTTAGAGGACGATTCAGAAATAACTATAGATATAGACCAAGTAGGAAGCACAACAGCGGGAAAAGGGCTTAAAGTAGTAATAATAGGAAGAAGAGTATTAACATAACACAAAAAGGATGC
>JGI11705J14877_10001510_pt1 | contig 13297 bp, 14 predicted proteins | sample Etolaghawater15m_FD_14877 | JGI IMG/M metagenome (IMG submission 14877) | reverse complement strand
TTGCTTAGTTTTCAATGATCTCAAACATCCCTTAGTCCCCTCTTTCGAAGTCCCTATCAAGCTTAAACATTAAGTCTCTGTGTTTGTGGATGGGAATTATAGGAGAAAGTATCTTTAATGTCAATAGTATTTCAAAAGAATTTAAAAAGTTTTTACAATGTGTTTACTTTAGATTTATTTTTATTATTAACAGCTTGTTCTAGTCCTCTTTTTTAAGTCTTTTATTTTTTATTTAAGTGTAACTTTAAAGATATATTTATGTTGCTATGTATTAACTCTTTGTCTATAAAATACTCATAAATAATTTAATCATGCCTAATAAAGCTTAGGCGTAAAAAGGAATTTAAAATGGGACTTTATGATCGTGACTATGCAAGAGGTAACTCTTTTGCTTATGAAACAGCATCAAAAAATGATTCACAAATAATCTCTTTTGTTAAAGAGACGTACAAACTATTTGCGGCTTCAATGATGGCAGGTGCTGTTGGTGCTTATATTGGTGTTCCTTTAGCTGGAACAATACAGGCTTACTTTTGGCCACTCTTTTTTCTAGAAATTGGTCTTTTAATTGGTTTACAATTTGTTAAACATAAGCCAGGAATTAACTTAGCCGTAATGTTTGCATTTGTATTTATGACAGGTTTAATGCTTGCTCCACTTTTAGCACGTACACTTGGAATGAGCGGAGGAGCTTCTATTATTGGTAACGCATTTGCAATGACATCAGTAGTTTTTGGTGCTATGAGTTTTTATGCTATTAAAACAACTAAGGATTTTACTGGATACGGCAAGCCTTTAATGATTGCACTTTTAGTAATTATTGGTTTCTCAATTCTTAACATTTTCATCGGTAACCCAATGCTTCATGTTATTATTTCTGGTGTTGTAGTAATTCTGTTTAGTATTTTAGTTATTTATGATACTCAAAATATTATGAGAGGTGCTTACCAAACACCTATTGATGGAGCGATTGCCCTTTATCTAGATTTTTTAAATATTTTTACTGCACTACTGCAGTTATTTGGTATTTTCAATAACGATGATTAAAAAAAACATTTCACCCGAATTGTTTCGGGTGATAGATGCCAACCTCAACCGACTCAAAGAGGGGATAAGAGTTGTAGAAGATATCATGAGATATCGAGACAACAATAAAGAACTCTCAACAAAATTAAAAGAACTTCGCCACAAAGCTAGAATAGAGGAAACTCTAGAATTACTTCTTCATCGAGATAGTATAAATGATGTACTACGCCCTACTATAACAAGTGAATTAAACAGAACTGATATATTAAGTATAATCACTGCTAATTTTAAAAGAGCGCAAGAATCTTCTCGCGTTTTAGAGGAACTTTTTAAGCTTTATAGTGCTAAATATAGTGAGAATTTTAAATATATTAGATATGAATTATACAATCTAGAAAAGACCGTGATATTAGATTCCAAGACTAGCTTGGAATGATGGTCTGCTCGAAACTTTTAAAAAATACTTTTTAAAGAGAGTAGATAAACGCAACTTCAAACTCTAAGTAATTGACTGGATAATCTCTCATGAGTTGTTTAGTCTGCTGATAATTTAATACTTTTCTTGAAGCACTTACACCACTCTGCTTTATATACCTAAACATATCTCTTGTGGATTCAAACTCTAATTTATAGTTTACGAGCTCAAACGCAGCATTAAAATATTTTTTTTGCAGTAAATCTATCTCATCTGCTGTTCTTAATATAGATTTTAAAGAAGCAGTTGCGTTTAGAGTTTCAAAAGTTTTTGCTGTAAATATAGCAAGCGCAACAGGGGCATTCATTTTTTTTATATTTTTAAAAACACTTTCTAGGTTATCTGCCCATTGCAATGCAGAAGCGGACACTACATAGTCATATTTATTTTGCATAAGTTTTTCAAAAAGTACTGGATCATTAAAATTTCCATGAAAACATTGAATATTCCTTGCGGATGGATGAAGTTCTAACATTCCTGGAGCAAAATCAATGCCCGTAAATGATTCATACTCCCAAGCGATTCCTTTACACATAGCTCCTCTACCACATCCTAAATCTAAAATATTTTTAGGCTCTTTTTGTATATGAGAAAGGAGCTTTTGTGCAACCCTATCTTGTATAACATTATGAGAATCATACTGTTGTGCATATTTTGAAAATTCTGAACTTACTTTCATTTTTTGTTAATAACCAAAGAAGTAATAAAAATAGCTATAACACACAAAACAATAGTTGCACCAGAAGGTAAAGAGAAGTAAAAAGAGAGCGTCATACCAACAATAACACTAAAAAGAGCAACAAATAGCGATATCAGGAGTGTATTTAAGAAACCTACTCTATATTGAAGCGCTGCAACAGTTGGGATCACCATAAGAGCACCTATAAGTAAGCTTCCCACAACTCGTATAGAGAGAGCAATAATAATGGCTACAACACTCACGAGTAAAAAGTTCAATAGTTCAACTTTTATTCCACTTGTTTTTGCGACTTCTTCATCATATGCTATAAAATAAAGTTCTTTTGCAAAGGCTATTAAAAGCGCCAAAGAGAGAGAGCCAAAAATTAAAATAGTTATTACATCATCGTTACTTACTGAAAGAATAGAACCAAAAAGATAAGAAAATAATGAGTTATTAAACGCACTCCCCAGAGATACAATAATAATAGCAATTGCCAAGGAACCAGAAAGTAAAATCGAAAGTATTGCATCAGAATACAAAGAGAACCTAGTTCGTAAATACTCAATAATCCAAGCAGAGATTAGTGCAACAGCGACTGCCATCCAGAGTGGATTAAATCCTGCCACCAACCCAACAGCAACACCTACAAGTGCTGAATGTGCGAGTGTTTCACTCATAAGAGAATAGCGTTTTAAAACTATAAATGTTCCACTAATTGACGCAAGCGTAGCTATTAAAATTCCTGAAATAAATGCTCTTTGCATAAATTCATATTCAAACATCTCAAACATCATATATTCCTAGTGCTCATGCTTATGATTATGAATCAAGTGAGCTTCAATTCCATAAAGCTCACTCATATCTTCACAACTCAAAGCCTCTTTTGGATTATTGCAAATTGTAGCTTTTTGATTTATAGTAAAAAGTCTTCCTATATCATCCGCTATAACGCCGATATCATGAGTGATAAAAACTATTGTTATTTTATCTTCTCTATTTAGTTTTGCTAAAAGAGCATAAAAGTTTTTTTGAGAGACCATATCTACGCCAGTATTTGGCTCATCTAAGATCAGGATTTCTGGATTTGATGCAAGAGCGCGAGCTATCATAACACGCTGGCGTTGGCCCCCCGAGAGGCTGCCAACCATTTTGTTTTTAAGGTTAAGTACATCCATCTTTAGCATCGCGTCTTGTACTGCGTTTTTGTCTTCTTTATTCATACCTCTAAAAAAAGTTCTTTTTGAAATTCTGCCCATTTTCACTATATCTTCTACTGTTGCCGGAAAATTTTCATCCACTAATGAAGCACGCTGAGGAACATAACCTATTTTGTGCCACTCTTTAAAGTTTTGAATCTTTTTGCCATAAAGCCTTATAGAACCTTCTGTTGGTGTTTCAAGTCCCAACAACAACCTAATCAGAGTGGTTTTTCCTCCTCCGTTTGGTCCGATAATAGCAACATACTCACCATTAAAAATCTCTAAGGAAATAGAGCTAAGTATATTTAAGCCCCTTAGTGTAAAATTGAGATTTTTAACATCAAAGATAGGTACTTTGAATTTTATTGACACTCAAGGGCCTTAGAAATTTTTTCTAAATTCAGGTACATTATATCTTCATATGTTAAGTTCTTCTGAGCTTCATCGGCTGTTATATTTCCAAGAGGTTGAAGCACATCGACAGATACTTTCGCTTCACTCGCTATACTTTTCATAGTTCTGTCGCTTACAAAAGCCTCAAAAAAAACTTTTGAAACACCATATTCTTTGACATGAGTAATTAGTTTTGCCATATTTTTAGCACTTGGTTCCGCTTCTGGTGAAAAACCACTTAAAGACTCTACATGAAAACCATATCTTTGAGACAAATACCCAATTGCATTATGATTTACAATTAATGTGTTCAGTTTACAAGTAGCTAGCTGATTCTTATAATCAAGGTCTAATTTTTCTAACATTTTCAAATAGCTGTCTCTATTTTTTATATAAAGTGGCTCATTTGATGGAGATATTTCAATGAACTCTTTTGTTATCAAATTTGCCGCTATTGCCATATTGGCGAAATCCAGCCAATAGTGTGGATCAATAGTTTTTTGCTCATGAAAAGCATAGCTCCTATGATCTTTGTGCGTATGCCCTCTCAGCTCTCTTAGCTTTACATTCTTGCTCATATCTATAACTCTGTTTTCAAACGCAAATCCGTCTGCCCAAGGCTCTAATCCAGCGCCGCTATATAAAACCAATTTACTTAGACTGATATCTGTCATCGATTTTGGTGTTGGTTCATAAGAGTGGGGATCTGTACCAAAGGGAATAATATTGACTATATGTAGTGTATCACCAGAAATATGTTTAGCTATATCATATAAGGAAAACGTACTCACAGCTACCATCGGCTTGAGTGTTGCAACATTTTTATCCTGCTTCATCACATACATTTGTAATAAAAAAAGAGCAACTATTAATAAAAAGATAGGTATTCTGAAGTCTCTCATGGTGCAACATCCTCAAAAAATTTCAAAATTATACCTAAAATTGTATTATGATTATTTTTTGGGTATAATTCGCAACTTTTAATATTCAGGAATATATTTATGACAACAAGTTTTTTATTTATCAGTCAGATAGTTTTAGTTGTAATACTGGTAATAGCAGTACTGTTACAAAAAAGTTCAAGCATTGGACTTGGAGCATATAGCGGCTCAAATGACTCTGTATTTGGGGCAAAAGGTCCAAACAGCTTTTTAGCAAAAGCAACATTTACTATCGGACTTTTATTTGTAATAAACACGCTAACACTTGGTTATATGTATTCTCAAGCCAACCAGGCATCTGTAGTTGATAATATGATTGAAGATACTCATGTTGTTGCACCTTCAACAGTTCCTGCACCTACAACAACACCTGAAGCTCCAGCTAAATAAATTATAAAATAGTTGCCTAAAGCAACTATTTTAATACTCTCTTAACTCTTCTAAAATTACTTTTATATCATTTGAAATATTTCTTGCTACAATTACATCATTATTTTTCATACAATAAGGAAACAAAATGCTTAACGAAATATATAGCGACTGCCAAGCAAAAATGCTAGGAAGTATAGAACATATGCAAAGAGACTTTAAAACACTTAGAACAGGTAAGGTTTTAGTCTCTGTTTTAGACAATGTAAAAATTGACTACTACGGAACGCCAACACCACTTGATCAGGTTGGCTCTATTATTGCTGCTGATGCAACTACAATAGTAGTAAATCCTTGGGAAAAAAATCTCTTAAATGATGTAGAATCTGCTATTGCTGCTGCTAATATTGGAGTAAACCCAAATAATGATGGCAATCAAATCAAACTATTTTTTCCTCCTATGACTGTTGAACAGCGCCAGGATTCTGTGAAGAAAATGAAAGTGATGGGTGAAAACGCTAAAGTTTCTGTTCGAAATGATAGACGTGATGCTAATGACAAAGTCAAAAAACTCGAAAAAGACAAAGAAGTAACAGTAGATGATTCAAAGACAGCTCAAGAGCAAATTCAAAAAATTACTGATAAATTTACAGCACAAATAGACAGCATCTTAAAAGAGAAAGAAGCTGAAATCCTTAAAGTATAACCCCTGCTCTTTTAGAAGGGCATTTTAAACTCAGTAGCGGTAATCACTCACAGTTTTATCTTCAGTCTGCAAAAGTTTTAGAAGATCCAAAAACTGCTAAACTTCTTGCCGATGCTCTAGCAAAGCAGATTAAAGAGAGTGGTCTTGAGATTGACACTGTCTGTGCTCCTGCTCTTGGTGGTCTCATCGCTGGTTTTGCTCTTGCAACTGCACTTGATGTTCGTTTTATTTTTGCTGAGAGAGTTGATGGCGTGATGAATATTCGTCGTGGATTTGAAGTCAGCAAAGGGGAAAAAGTTCTTATGTGTGAAGACATTATAACAACAGGTGGTTCTGCTATGGAAGCAGCACAAGTTGTGAAAGAACTTGGTGGTCAAATTGTTGGAGCTGCGGCGCTAGCAAATCGTGGTTTTTGTAAACGTGAGAGTAGCAACATACAAACGCAGTCTAACTGCAAACTCCCGCAAGATATTCCATTTTTTGCACTGGCTGATTTTACATTTGAAATGTATTCTCCAGAGGAGTGCCCACTTTGTAAAAATGGTAGCGAAGCTATTAAACCAGGTTCTCGCGGAAACTAATTTATACTCGGAAGAAACTTACTTCTCTTTGAGTTGACAAGTAAGCATTCTCTCCACTAAGACCCTCGCAACCTCAACTTTTCCATCGACTATTGTCGTTATATCTAAATCTTCTAGCTGTGTTTTTTCTTCTAAAGAGACTACTTTTACTATAAGATTTATATTTTTTGTATGCTCTAAAACTGCCTCACAAATCAATCTTTTTTTCTCTATGTTGTCCAGAGTTACAATGACTGAAGCTGCCTTTTCGATGTGCATTGCATTAAGAATAGAGAGCTTCGAAGCATCGCCTAAGTAAGCCTCTTTACCATCTTTGAGTGCCTCTTTTACATGTTTGTAACTATTATCTATAACTACATAAGGCGCACCCAGTTCATCTAAATACCTTGTCACGAACTTTCCAACCACACTATACCCACAAACGACCACATGGTTCTCTTTGTTGGCTAAATTTTGAAGCTCTTCTACAACACTACTCTCTTTTGAGAAAAAATCAACTATCACTTTGATTTTTGTTATAAAAAATGGAGTAATAATCATTGAAAATATAACAATAAGTACTAAAAACTGCGCTAAATCTTCATCTAAAATTCCATTGCTGCTTGCAACTGCAAATATAACAAAAGAGAACTCACCAACTTGCGAAAGGGCCAAACCAGTTTTTAAAGAGGTGGTATGCTTATCTGAAAAACGAATCACCCCATAAATAATCGCTGTTTTTAAGAGCAATACTGCCAAAAAAAGCGCAATAATTAAACCTATATTGTTCATAAAAAGAAGGACATCTATTTTCATACCAACGACCACAAAAAATGTACCTAAAAGGATATCTTTAAAAGGTGCTATGTCAGATTCTACTTTATGGTGATATTTTGTTTCAGCTATAATCATACCTGCTATAAACGCACCTAAAGAGTATGTAAAACCCATATAATATGCAAGTAAAGAGGTACAAAGCACTATGAACAAAACAGAGCCCATAAAGAGCTCTTCAACCTCTGATGAAGCGGAAAAGTGTAAAAGCCAAGTCATTAACCTTTTACCAAGAATAAAAAGCAATCCAAGAATAATCACTGCACTCAAAAGAGTGTCTCCTAAAATCACCCAGACACTTTGATGCCCTTCAGATGCTAAAAAACTGATTAAAATCAAGATTGGAATTACTGCTATATCTTGAAAGATTAGTATTCCCGTAGACCTTTGTCCATAAGGGCGATATATCTCTTTGGAGCTTTTGAGATAACTTAAAACAACCGCCGTAGATGAGAGAGAGAAGGCCAAAGCTATTATAAGTGATGACTTCATGGTTAAATCAAAAAGATAAAAACTCACTATATATATGACTGCAGCTGTCAGAGCAACTTGCAAAAAACCATTGCCAAATATCTCTTTTTTCATCGAGCCCATTTTCGCCAATGATATTTCAAGACCTATAGTAAACATTAAAAAGACAATACCAAATTCGCTCTTAAATCAAAGGCGTAGACAATGATTGTCCCTGTTAAAATATAACCTATAATCTGAGAAACGCCAATACGTTTTAAAAAAATATTTATAATAATTGAAATACCTAAGGCAACAATAATATAAAGAAACGCATTTTCCATACCCAATCCCCCTGTTTTAATGCGTTATTATATATCATTAAGCTTATTTTTCAGTTGCATTTATAGAAAAAATTTCCTATTACACTCTTTCTGCTCATCTATACCAATAAGTTGGTTGAATAACGCTAGAAACTCTATACATATTTTAAGAGACTTTATATTATAATCGCGTAATTATTATATTGGAGTTTTTGCATGACTAAATACATTTTTGTTACCGGCGGAGTTTTAAGTTCTCTTGGAAAAGGAATTACTGCTGCTAGTGTTGGTACTCTTTTAAAACACGCTGGTAAAAAAGTAGGCATGTTAAAAATCGACCCTTACATCAACGTCGACCCTGGGACAATGTCCCCACTAGAACATGGTGAAGTTTTCGTAACAAAAGATGGAGCGGAAACGGACTTAGACATCGGGAACTATGAAAGATTTTTAGACACATCTTACTTGAAATCTTCTAATTTTACAACTGGTCAAGTTTACTCAAGTGTCATAGAACGTGAACGTGCTGGTGGCTACCTTGGACAAACTATCCAGGTTATTCCACATATCGTTGGTGAAATCGTAAACCGTATCAAACTAGCTGGCGAAGGTCACGATATTCTTGTTGTGGAACTTGGTGGAACAGTTGGTGACATCGAAGGTCTTCCTTTTATGGAAGCTATCCGCCAGATGAAACACGATGATGAGGTAGCAGGAACATTTTTTATTCACGTTACTCTTATCCCTTACATCAAAGCCGCTGGAGAGATGAAATCCAAGCCAACACAGCACTCAGTCCAAGAACTGCGTCGTATTGGTATTACACCTCAGATGATTATTGCCAGAAGCGAAAGACCCCTTCCTAAAACTTTTAAGAAAAAACTTGCAATGAGTTGTGATGTTTCCCAAGACAGTGTTGTTGAAGCACTTGATGCAGCAACGATTTATGATGTTCCTATTACATTTTTAAGACAAAATATCTTAAATCCAATTGCTAAAGAGCTTGATCTTGGTGAGCTCAATCCAGATATGGAAGAGTGGGATTTTTTAGTTAAGAAAATTGTCCAACCTAAAAATAAAACTGTGGTTGGTTTTGTAGGTAAATATCTTGAACTTAAAGAGGCTTACAAATCTTTAACAGAATCACTTATTCACTGTGGAGCGCACCTAGATACTCGTGTTGAAATTTGCTGGGTAGACTCTGAGCAGATAGAAGAGAGAGGTGCTGAAACACTTCTCATAGACTGCGATAGTGTTTTAGTTGCTGGTGGTTTTGGAAATCGTGGCGTTGAGGGGAAAATTCAAGCTATTGAATATGCTCGCGTCAATAAAATTCCTTACTTAGGCATCTGCCTTGGAATGCAGCTCACGCTGGTGGAGTACGCAAGAAATGTACTTGGCCTCGAAGATGCAAATTCTATAGAGTTTGACGAAGAGACACCGCATCCAATGGTGTATCTCATAGACAATTTCCTAGATCAAAGCGGTGGCACACAACTCAGAACTCACAAATCACCCATGGGTGGAACACTGCGTTTAGGTGAGTATCCTTGTGATACTAAAGAGGGTTCTCTTCTTAGAGAAGCGTATAATGGTCAAAAAACTATTTATGAGAGACATCGTCACCGCTATGAAGCAAATCCTACATATCGTGAGCAGCTAGAAAAAGCCGGCATGATAGTTACTGGTGAATCACATGGCCTCATTGAAGCGGTTGAAATTCAAGGGCATCCTTGGTTCTTAGGTGTTCAGTTTCATCCAGAGTTCACTTCAAGACTTCAGACGCCAAACGCATCTATTTTAGCCTTTGTTAAAGCATCTTTGAGTGCAGAATAACTCACAAATTTTAGACAAGTCAGCTCTTTTTGAGCTCCTTTGCTTGCGTTTTGACACACAAGACAAAAAACTCTCACAAATCCCAAATCCTGCCCTACTTCAAGATGCATCAAACGCAGCTAAAAAAATAGCAAACGCAGTAAGAGAAAACAAAAAAATCACTCTTGTTGGAGATTATGATGTCGATGGTGTCAGTTCAACTGCCATTATGGTGGATTTTTTTAGACAAATTCCTTATCCACTTGAAGCCATCATACCAAACAGATTTCGTGATGGTTATGGCGTTTCTCCCAATGTTTTACAGAGAATAGATGCAGATTTAATAATTACAGTTGACAACGGTATATCAGCGATAGAAGCTGCAAAAATCTGTAAAGAGCGTGGGATTGAACTTATCATTACAGACCACCATACTCCCTCAGAGATTTTGCCCGAAGCTTTTGCAATAGTCGATCCTAAACTCGCAACATGTGAGTACCCTTTTAAAGAAATCTGCGGAGCGCAAGTCGCTTGGTTACTCTTAGCCCTTGTAAAAAAAGAGTTAGATCTCAGCATTGACATGAAACAGTTTTTAGATATTTTAGCTATTGCAATCATTGCAGACATAATGCCTCTTGTGGACATAAACCGCACTCTTGTGCAAGAGGGTCTCAAACTTATTATGACCTCCACAAGACCCTCTTGCATAATAATAAGAGATTTTTTAAATAAGTCTAATATTACTTCAGAAGACATTGCGTTTGCTATTGCGCCGCGTTTAAACTCAGCCGGACGTCTTGAAGATGCAAGTATTGCTCTTGCGTTTTTAACAGCAACGGATACAAACGCAGCCTTTAAACAGTTTGAACTTTTAGGCAAACTTAACGACCTTAGAAAAGATACTGAAAAACAGACAACCTTAAACGCAATAGAAAAAGTTGCTAAGAGTGGGCATATTATTGTTGTAGCAGGTGAGGGTTGGCACGAGGGCGTTGTTGGCATTGTTGCTGCGAGATTAGTTGATAAATTTGCTAAACCTGCCATCGTTCTGAGCATAGAAAATGGTATTGCAAAAGGAAGTGCTAGAAGTATCGGTGATGTAAATATTTATGAGCTCATTAAAGAAAATGAACACTTGTTAACTAAATTTGGTGGGCACAAAATGGCAGCTGGTTTAGGGCTCCAAGAGGAAAATATAACTGCGTTTAGAGATGCAATAAACGCAACTGCATCTAAGCTTGACCCCAAAGATTTTATACCAAAAGAGCAAGTTACCGGCATACTTTGTACTGATGACATTGACTTAGAACTCTTGGATTTATTAGAGCGTTTTGAACCCTACGGTGAAGCAAATCAACGTCCATCTTTTCTCATACAAAACGCAGAGGTTGTGAGTATAAAACTGATGGGAAGTGATAAATCACACTCAAGAATTGAGATAAGACAATTTCCACACCAAAGAAAAACAGTTGAAATCATTGCGTTTAGAACAGTGTTTGAAATGCCACAAGACAAAAAAATTACTTGCAGCTACACAGTTACAAAAAATGAGTTTAACAAGAGAGTATCTGTACAACTTTTAGCAAAAAAAATTTATTAACTACCTACTAAAAGACTCTATGACTGCGTTTGATAACTCTTTATTTTTTCTCTAGGAAGAGTTAAAGGATTAGAAAAACAAATACCAAAGAATAAATAATTATAATATATTATAATTATTGCAAGAGTGTTACCAATTGTTTACTTCCTACACAAAATTTGACAACAATCAAGTTTTTTCTTTTTTTTTGTGATAAAATAAGCACACTATTTTACATATAAAACAGGAGAAAACATGAAAAAAATAATCGCACTATCGGCTGTTGCTTTTTTAAGTACAGTAACATTTGCTAACACAGAAGCAAGTACAGAGATGCAAGCTCAAATCGATGAGCTTAATGCAAAAATTGCAAAGCTTGAGAAAAAACAAGTAAGCAACACAAAAGGTATCAGTAAGGTAAATCAACTTGCAAACAAAGATAATATCAAGTTTGATGTTGATTTTAGAACTTCTTATGACAATATTTCATATAAAACTGCCGGAGGAGAGAAAGAATCAAACAAAGCACTCTACTCAAACCGTTTATGGCTAGGAATGGGCTACGCACCAACGGACACTATGGTTTTTAAAGGACAACTCTCTTTTAACAAGGCTTTTGGAGCAAGTGCTTTTGATACTACAGGTACTCCACAAAGAGCTTATGGTTACGATGCATTTGACTGGGTTATTAATGAAACTTTAACGGATGATTCTCTAAAAGTAAGAGAAGCTTATTGGTTATGGACTCCTACAACTGGTGATATTGGATGGACAGCGAGTGTTGGACGTCGTCCTTCAACAAATGGTTTTTTATCAAACCTAAGAGAAGATGACAAAAGTGCAAAATCTCCATTAGGACATGTTATTAATATGGAATTTGATGGAGCATCTGCTGCTATTCTTTTAGACAAATACTCTCCAGGGTTAGAGTTTAAAATTTGCTTAGGTCGTGGTTTAACTAATGCTGCTGGCTGGGCAAACAGTACAGGTATGAACTATATTGAAAATGGTTCACTAGATACTGCTGACATGCTAGGTTTTATTGTTGTGCCTTATGATGATGGTCAATACTCTATGAAAGGGACATGGTACAGAGGATTCAGTCTTCCAGGTACAAACTGGGGTACAACACCAATGGATCCTACAGATGATTATTTAGAAACAACTGGTAATATGGATGGAGCAGCAATATCATTCTTAGCAGATGGTGTTGGTGATGAAGTTAATGACTTTTTAGATGGGACTAAAGTTTTTGCTTCATTTGCTGCAACAAAATCTAATCCTGATGATGGAAAAGAAATGCTTGGTAGTGAAGATAGCCAAACTGGTTATTCATACTGGATTGGTACGCAAATGCCAAACTTAACGGGTGGTAAATTTGGTTTAGAGTATAACCATGGTTCTAAATACTGGAGACCGTTCACTTATGGTGAAGACACTGTGATAGGTTCAAAAATAGCCGTTCGTGGTTCTGCTTATGAAGCTTACTGGACGCAGCCTCTTATCAAAAAAGGAAGCGCAGATGTATTTTCTATGCAAGTCAGATATACATATTTAGACTATGATTATACTGGTTCTAATGCTTTCTTTGGGGCTAACAGTAATCCTCTAAATATTGACAACCCTATGGCCGCAGATGCAGTTAAAACAGCTCAAGATCTTCGCGTTTATTTCAGATATAGATATTAAAATAGTGAAGCTGGACCCTAAATCAAGTTTAGGGTGACGGCTTTACAAACATAGAGTCACTCTTTCACAACTTTATATTTACTTATAACCAATATAACTTCAACTTACGCAAATCCCCATGGGTGTTTACTTTAGACACACTTCTTAAATAAATCTGACGATAAAAACTAATATTAAGCCCTAAAGATGTAAAATGGAATACTTTATCAAACTATAAGGGAAGAAGAATGAAAAAAAATGAAATATTAGAAGAAAT
>JGI11705J14877_10001508_pt1 | contig 13308 bp, 7 predicted proteins | sample Etolaghawater15m_FD_14877 | JGI IMG/M metagenome (IMG submission 14877) | reverse complement strand
TTAGGTTGGCTGAAAGATTCCATACAGGTAATCGCGTAAAGTTCACATAGGAATAGATATTTTTTGAAGCTTTTAAATCACCCGGCCGGTTTCTGTATCCGGCTTTAACCCCAACATTAATGTTCTTCACAGGATTGAGGTTGGCTGATAGGATAAAGCCCTGCAGGGTTTCTCTTTCGAGTAATTGATCGATAAACGACTGGTAAGTTTCGTACAAAATGATGTTGTTGCGCGCATTATAGGAGAAAGATACCGAAAGATTTCGCAGCACCCTATACCGCAATTGCAGGTATAGATTGGTGAGCTTAAAGGTAGTTTGTTTTTTCTCATTTATTTTCTCATAAAGGTCAAACTCACCGGAGCCGAATAAATAGACTTTTTTCATAATTCGGCTGGTGTGCTGAAGGTAAAGGAACCGCCTGTCTGTTTTCCAGTTGTTTTCCTGATCAACCAAAGCCAGGGTGTTCTGCATGTTTATTTTTTCGTTGGCATATTCATGGCCGGCATAAATCCCTGCCTGAAACAAGTCGAAATTGTAGCTGTAATCTGCCCAGTCGGGCCTTGAGCCTGCAATTACGCCCAAAGTAAAGGCATTGAACTTTTTTTCGAACTGAACACCATCAATGGCTCCCAAACTGGAAACCCTTGGGTTGATCTTGCGCCCAAACCACAGGTTCATATCCTCACTTATGTTGTAGTGTACTGCCAGATTGTAAATTTTCAGGCCATTGTAAATGTTGGCCTTGATTTCGTCCCACTCATTATTTCTGTGGCTAAATGAAATATAGCTTTCGAAGGAAAATTTTGATTCGCTGATATTGTCAATGTCAAGCGAAAGCAGGTAGCGCATGCGTTGCCCGTTTTCAGTATCCGTGCTTGAAATATCAGAATATGAGGAAACCGCAACCCTTCCCGATATTTTCTGTTTCATGCTTTCATCCGTTTTTTCTTCCGGGATCGAATCATTCGGCTCAGCAATTGCGGCCGGAATAATGACTGCTTCCTCCGGAGGAATTTCAACCTCACTTTCTGGTATCGCGATCTTGATATCTGCAATAATTTCATCATCAACAGATAGGTCGAAATTATTTAAAGGCAGGCAAACGCATGAGATCGAGGAGAGGCTTTGAATGATCAATACCGGAATGGTAATTCCGTCACTCTGTGAATATAGGGTGTCGCCACTTTGTAAATTGGTGGTAGATTCAAACCTGACATAAACATTTTGTCCGCTTTTGTAACTTACCCTTCCGGTCAACTTATCCGTTCCGCTCTCCTGGCAAATTACCTGCTGGACGGTAATGGAAAGGATTACCAATACGATATATTTCAGCTTCTTAATCATCTATTCTAATATTTGAATTAAAAATGCTTTTATGCAATGGTTTACTGCCGTTAGGGTGACATTCCAAACAAGCGATGTTGTTGTAAATGTATCCCGAAACCCCATCGTGTTCATCATCCATTTCGCCTTGTGAATGGCATCCAAAACAACTAAAAATTGAGTAGTTTCCTGGGTTTTCATGGCAATCCGAACAAGTGTTCCATTCGCGGTTATGCTCTCCGCTATATATGGGAAAATACATTCCATCATGGTCAAAGGTTGAAGGTTCCCATGCATTTTGGGTATGGCAGGTTTCGCAATCGGTTGGAAATTGCGCCGATTGATGAGGAGGATCATTGGTCTGGTTGTAATCCTCTTCGTGACATGCAAAACAGGTGTTGGGCGTATTGTTATAGTTTCCGTTATGACAAGCTGCACAATTGTTTGCAATATTGCTGTGTGCACCGGCCAACACATAAAAGTCGTTGTGGTTATCGAATGTAGCTGGTTCCCAGCCTGGATCGGTGCTATGACAAAGTTCACACTCGTTGGCCAGGTTCAACTCCACATGATTTGGATTAACCGACTGGTTGAAGTCAGGTTCGTGACATGCAAAACAATCGGTTGGTGTGCCTGAATACCCATTTTCATGGCAATCGATACATGATACAGATATGTGGGCACCGGTTAACGGGAAGTTTGAAATATCGTGATTAAATCCTGTTCCGCCTTCACCGGTTGGATGACATTCAAAGCAAGCCTGGCTCTCCCAGATATATCCCCCGATTCCCTCGTGTTCTTCGGCCATCGGAGCTTCCCAGTGATCATGGCAATCGATGCAACTGAACAGTGCATAATTACCCGGTGTGGTATGGCAATCGGTGCAGGCATCCCACTCGTTGTTATGCTCACCACTGTAAATAGGGAAATACTGTCCATCGTGGTCAAAAGTAGAAGGTTCCCAGGCAGCTTGTGTGTGGCAAACTTCACAATCAGTGGTAAACTGAAGTTCTTCGTGGGGTGGGTTTGTTGTGTTGTTATAATCCTCCTGATGACAACCAAAGCAAGTGTTGGGTGTATTGTTGTAATCTCCGTTATGGCATTCTGCGCAATTATTGGCAATTGAAGTATGTGCTCCCTCAATTACATAAAAATCGTTGTGGTTATCAAAAGTAGCAGGTTCCCATCCGGGATCGGTGGTGTGGCACAATTCGCATTCGTTGGCAAGATTTAATTCGACATGATTCGGATTGACTGAAGTGTTGAAATCAGGTTCGTGACAAGCAAAACAATCGCTTGGTGTCCCGGAATAGCCATTTTCATGGCAATCGACACATGAGGTTGTGGTATGCGCTCCTGTTAGTGGGAAATTTGAAGTATTGTGATTGAATGAACCATTGGAACTTCCATCGGGATGACATTCGTAACAGGCCTGGCTTTCCCATATATATCCGCCTATTCCCTGATGTTCTTCGGCCATGGGTGCCTGCCAGTGTTCATGGCAATCGATGCAGCTGAACAGCGCATAATTGCCAGGTGTGGTATGGCAATCTGTGCAGGCGTCCCATTCGTTATTATGCTCGCCACTGTAAATAGGAAAATATTGTCCGTCGTGGTCAAAAGTAGCGGGTTCCCAGGCAGATTGCGTATGGCAGGTTTCGCAATCGGTAGTAAACTGAACTTCTTCGTGCGGGGGATTAGTGGTGTTGTTATAATCTTCCTGATGACATCCCACGCAAGTGTTGGGTGTATTGTTGTAATCTCCGTTATGGCATTCTGCGCAATTATTGGCAATTGCAGTATGTGCTCCCTCAATTACATAAAAATCGTTGTGGTTATCAAAAGTAGCAGGTTCCCATCCCGGGTTGGTGGTATGGCACAATTCGCATTCGTTGGCAAGATTTAATTCGACATGATTCGGATTGACTGAGGTGTTGAAATCAAGTTCGTGACAAGCAAAACAATCGGTTGGTGTTCCGGAATATCCACTTTCATGGCAATCGACACAGGAAGTTGTGGTATGTGCTCCGGTTAGTGGGAAATTTGAAGTATTGTGATTGAATGAACCATTGGAACTTCCATCGGGATGACATTCATAACAGGCCTGGCTTTCGTATACATATCCACCGATGTTCTGATGTTGTCTGTCGGTATCAATCAGATTGTGTTCATGACAATCGATGCAACTAAACATGGCATAATTGGCGGGTGTGGTATGGCAATCAATGCAGGCATCCCATTCACCGTTGTGCTCTCCGCTGTATATCGGGAAATATTGTCCGTCATGATCAAAAGTAGCGGGCTCCCATGCAGATTCTGTATGGCAGGTTTCGCACTCAGTCGAAAACTGTGCTGATTCATGCGGTGGATTTGTGGTTTGATTGTATTCATCCAAATGACAGCCAACACAGAGGTTAGGTGTATTGGTGTAGTCATCATTGTGACAATCCACGCAGTTGTTGGCAATTTCAGCATGTGCCCCAAGTAAGGGATATATTTCATTATGCTGATCGAAAGTAGCCGGCTTCCATTCCGGCTGAGTGGTATGGCAGGTACTACAATCGGTTGAAATTTCAAGCTCCACATGTCCGGGATTTATAGATTCGACATACTCCACCTCATGGCAAACATAGCAATCTGTAGAGGTTCCGGCGTAGCCTGATTCATGGCATCCAATGCAATCGGCCTGGGTATGTGCTCCCGTTAAGGGAAAGGCCGTGGAATTGTGGTCGAAGCCGCCTTCTCCATCACCGGTAGGATGACAGGCAAAACAGGCAGTGCTTTCGTATAGATAGCCACTCACCTCATCGTGTTCATCATCAGTATCGGGTTGGTTATGCTCGTGGCAATCGATACAAGAAAAAATCTGATAATTTGAAGGATTGCTGTGGCAATCGATGCAAGCATCCCATTCGCCATTGTGTTCGCCGGAATAAATGGGGAAATATTGCCCGTCGTGTGCTCTGAAATCGGCAGGTTTCCATCCGGGTGCTGTTGTATGGCATTCAGTGCATGTTGTAGAAAATTCTGCAACAGTATGACTGGGATTTTCCGTAGTGTTGTAATCATCCTGATGACAGGAAATGCAATCGGGTGAAATGCTTGAAAAATCCGCTCCGGGTGTATGGCACTGATAGCAATCGGAAATTGCATGTCCCTGGTTGAGTGGGAAAAAGCTGTGATCAATTCCGCTTCCTGTCCAGGTAAATGCATACATGGCATGGCATTCAACGCAGTTTGTCGAAAAATTTCCTTCTACGTGATTTGGATTTTCAGCTGCAAGGTAATCGGCTTCATGACAATCAATACATTCGATTCCAAGCGGCTCGAATTGCAGGTTGCTTGCCGAAATATGGCAATCGGAACAGGCTGCCGTAACATGCGGCCCGATAAGTGGAAAACGGCCTAACTGGTGCAATTCGGTGATATTATAAACTAACCAGTTGTCGGGCGTGTGGCAACGCTCGCAATCCATTCCAACAGTTTGTTCATGAATATCTGTATGACAGGAAATACATTCGGTTTGAGCCTCAGAAAAAACCAGCGTTTCGTGGCAATTCCGACAATTGAAAGTTTCGTGTTGGCCAAGCAGTGGGAATTGCGTACTGCTATGATCAAAAGTAAATATGGCTTTATCAAGTTTCCATCCTTCGGGACTATGGCAAACGGCACAATCCAATTCGAACTTTTCTCCATGCGGGGATTCAGTCACCTGAAAGGCGGCAAAAAGGATGGCTCCCGCAATAAGGAATATTAATGACAGTCTTCGCATTTGAAACTCTCCATTTTATATTTTGTATAAACTTTATTGTCCTCCCTAACTTCCACATGGCATTTATTGCATGCCACATCTTTGTGCTTGCCATCAAGTGTAAACCGTGCTGTATTATGGTCAAACTTTTCAGCTTTCCAATTTGTAAATGCATGGCACTTGAGGCAATCGGTTTTTCCGGCATTTTCAAACTGCTTGTAATGAATGTCGTTATGGCATTGAATACATTCAGAATTGAGTTGCATAAATTGTTGGACGGTTTTACCCTCCTTTTCAGGGAAATGGCATGAGCGGCAGCTTTGCTCAGCATGTTTGCCTTCAAGCTTAAATTCGGTGATTGAGTGCTCGAACGAAACCTGAGGCCATCGTGAAACCTCATGGCATTTCCTGCAATCCGATTCCGGATAATACTTTTTATCAATAAAGGTATTATGAATGTCTTCGTGGCATTCTACGCAATTGATGCCCAGTTCTCTGAAGACCCACTTGTCGTTTTTTAAATGGCAATCAAAACATGGGGTTGCCATGTGTGCCCCTTCTAATTTGAATCGCAATTCAGCATGATTGTCGATGGTAAAAGAAGAGCCTTTAAAACCATCCAGGCCGTGACAAACTTTGCAATCGGTATTTACACCTTCTTTGATGAATTGCCCCTGATGAAAGTCGGCATGACAATCGAGGCATTGTTGATGGGGCAGGGGATCAGTGTAATTAGACTTATGGCACTTCTTACAATCCAAAGCTATATGCCTGCCCTCCAATGGGAAACTAGTCCGGTCGTGGTCAAAAGCGTCCAAATCTTTGATCACATGGAATGATTCTTCTGAGTGGCACTTTATGCAATTTTGCCCAAATTTATTTTTATGGATGTCTTCATGGCAATTGGTGCAATTGGCAAATTCAATACCTTTAAACTCCTGAAACTTCTTACCCTCTTTCTCACCAATTTTATGACATTTAATACAATCCAGATTCTTGTGCTTTCCACGCAGATTGAATTTAGCATTTTGATGATCGAATTTAGGAGCAGGTTTAAACTTTTCCATGTTATGGCAATCGGAACAATTTGCGGGTAATGTTTTCTGATGATAATCTTCATGACAAGTGAGGCAGGTTATTTCCAGACCAAGGTAGGTTGTCTTTTTATCTTTAAGTTTAGAATCTGTAATAAAATCAGACTTATGGCAATCTCTGCACTCTTTTTTAGCATGAGCACCTGTCAGTTTATAGCCACTCAAATCGTGATCGAATTTGTCGGGATTAAACCGGATGATCTGGAAATTCCTTCCATGGTGATCGTTATGACACTCAAAACAGTTTTTTGCTTTAACCTCCGATGATACATGATAGCCTCTGTTTTGATCGATGAGCACTTTTATTTCCTTGTGGCAGTTAAGACATTTTTCATCTGTTACTTTATCGCCAAGCGTGTGGCATTGCGTGCAGTTCGATAAGCCTTCAAGATGCTTATGTACCTCGGCAAGATCACCTGGCGAAATCTGAGCTGTACAATTTGTATGAATGATGATGTTTCCAAGTAAAACAAGGAAAATGATAGTTTTTAGCGTTCTCATTATGTTACCATTCAATGTTTTCAATATTATGAATGTTAATGTTTAAGTATTGCGTCTCCGAATTTCTTCGTGATTTGAATTCCGGCCTTTTGCAGGAATTGTGTTGGTAATTCTCCTCCGGCAAAAATAAAAACCAGGTCATTTTTAATTCTTAGTGGCTCTTTCTCACCCTCAACCTTAAGGCTAACAGCATCCTCGTCAATGGCCAAAACACTGGAGTTGAACTTCACCTCTAACTTAGCCTGTTCAATTGCTTCTTCGATTTTACTTTTATTTTTGGGTTTTAGCCGGCTGAATAAATCTTTACGATAGGATAACAAAACTTTGTTTTCGTCGGCAAGCAGCAAGGCCGATTCGATGGCCGAATCTCCACCTCCCACCACTAGAATATCTTTACCGCTGATAAGTTCTGGTTCAAGCAAACGATAGGCAACTTTTGTGCTTTCCTCTCCTGGAACGTTAAGTTTTCGCGGTGATCCTCGCCTTCCGATTGCTAACAGCAAAGTTTTCGTGTTGTATTCTTTTCCGTCTCCGACAGTAATTTTAAAATGGTCATTAAGTTGTGAAATATGCTCAACCTTTTTATGCTCCTGAATCTCGATGTCATTTTTCTTCAAAACTTCTACCCATAGTTTCAATAGCTGGGGTTTGCTGGTTTCAAAAAGTTTAACTTTCCCATGAAGCGGTAAATCCATGGCTGAGGTCATTACAATTTTGGATCGTGGAAAAGTATAAACTGTGCCGCCCAACGAATCCTGCTCGAGGGTAAGGAATTTTAAGTTTTGCTTTTTAGCTGTCAATGATGCTGCAATTCCTGCAGGTCCGGCGCCAACAATAATGAGGTCATAATCTGCGCTATGTTTGCCTTTAAGTTTCTTAGCAATATTTTCGACCGCCTGTTTTCCTTGTTCTACGGAGTTTTTAATAAGCCCCATACCCCCTAATTCTCCGGCAATGAAGATTCCGGGAACATTGGATTCAAAGTTTTGGTTTACATGTGGAAGATCCACACCACGTTTTTCGGTTCCAATACATAAACTTATGGCTTCGGTAGGGCAGGCATGAAAGCAAGCTCCATGGCCAACGCAGCGCGATGCGTTTACAGGTGTGGCCTTGCCGTTAATAATTCCAAGAATATCTTTTTCGGGGCAGGCCGAAATGCAGGCTCCTGTTTGGATGCAACTATTGGGATCAACCACCGGATGCAGCGAGACGGGCTCATGCAAGCCTTCCTCTTTTGCTTTTTTGATTTTTTCTGCGGTTTGTTTCGAAATCCTCTTTTGTTTACGCAGGTAGATAAATACAACCACCGCACAAAGTAAAATTACCAAAGCATAGATCAATATATTTTCAACGAGTACTTCCATAATTAAAATATCCAGCGATAACCAAACGTGATTGTAACAATAATGTGAATTATCATAATAATAAGCATAACAAGTGCAAAGGGCAAATGTGCCACATGCCAGTAACGGAAAAGGTTTTGCATTAAATTTAACCGTGCAATCCTTCTGTTGAGCGACATCTCGTTTTTGAGGAGGGTGATGATTTTTCGAATATCATGTTTCGGTAGTTTATCCTTTTTCAATACTGATTTCACCATACTTAGTTTCTTCAGGTTGCTGAAGTAAGACCCTATAAAACCGCCGGCTCCTTTATTGTCGCTGTCATCGCCACTCGAAATTGATTTTTCGATTACTTCGATACTTTCCGGTGGTAGTTTGTAGCTTTCGCGAATGGTATTGTCAATATCCGTTTTCATGGCCCTTACTTCGTTCAGGCTTAATTCTCTGCCTTCGATGCTTCGCGGTATTTGGATGTAAATAAACCGTCCTATAATCCCACTTAAAAAAACAGCTACCATACTCCAGAAGCTGATTGCCACGATGCCGCCAAACTTAAATGCAGTGTGTGCCAGAATGAGAATCGGCCCAAGGGTACAAAGAAAAATGTGAAACTCAAGCCAGTGTTTAAGCAGGCCTAATCTTGAAAGAATCCGGTATCGCTTGCGGGCCATGTATGAAGAAACGCCGATGATCATAAACAATGATCCGATAATGCCCAATCCATGCCCAATGTAGCCACTGGATTTCAGGCTTTGATGATCCAGATGAAAATACCTTTCCTCGAGTGGAACCTGGTAATAGGAAGAGCCAATAAAGTACAAAGCGATCAGGGAGACAATAACAATGATCGATAATATTGAAATGTAGGTAATATGTGCTGATTTTGTCAAGATTTCCTGGTTTAGCTGGTTGATGCCTGAAAAAGTATCTTTTTAACTTATCAAAAGTAGTAATTGGTATTTGAATAATCTATTGTGATCCTTAATTTGGAAACCATATAAATAATACTGGGTGTGTGATTGAACCCAAAAGTATTGATTTTAAAACTGCTAATGATAGATTGTGGGGATTTACTCATTGTTTATTAAAAGGAATAAAATACTGTTATATAAATAACAATAGCATGATATACTATCCTTATGCGTATGTATTTTCATTTTTTTTCAGGAATACTTTTATTCATGCTTTTACCAACAAGCATCACGTGATTAATTTGGTGAACAGATTGCGTGCTTACTTGTTTATAATTCAGCTTATCACAAAGCGTATAGAATCATTGTGTAATTCGGTACTGTAAACATTGACTTAGTCCGAAGGGTTGTGATACAGATTAAAGGTATTTATGACCTGTTGTAATTTAGGGTTAGCTTATGCATTGCGATTTAGGTATAAAATGATCAATTGAAAATGGTGAGAAATTATAATAGTGTGGTTATTACATGAAAAACAGGAGTGGGTCTATTAATGGTTTTGTTAAGCCAAATTATTATACAATCTCCTGATAATAGAATATGAAGAAAAACGTCAAAATAATTTATGTGATTGGTCTGCTGGCCGTATTTAGCTTTGTTGCCCGCGCCCAGGAAGCCATCATTAGTCTTGATTCACTCAATAATTGGGTTGCAGCTAATTTGAAATCGATAAATGATACAGCCGTTATTTATCAAAAAGCTCATCGGGCCCTTTATTTATCAATTAAGGAGAAAAATCCTGATGCTATGATTAAGGCCTGGCATAGTTTGTCCATTTATCATGAAAACTATGGCAGTATCGATTCTTCCATTTATTACATGGAAGTTTTACGAGATTATTATGCTGAAAATGCCGACACAGCTTCGCTTGCCAATGCCTACCTCGAAATAAGTATTTTGTATGATGCCCAAGCCGGCTATGCCGATGCCATGCAACAGGTTTTTGCAGCACTTGCCCTTTACGAAGCAACGGGCGATCAAAAAGGAATAGCCAAATGCTACACGAATATATGTGACCTGCTTTATTATGAAGATAAGTATGCAGAGAGTGTTGAGTATTGTAATAAGGCCATCGTTATCCAGCAAAAGATAGATGCAGAAATTGATCTGGCAACTTCCTATCGTTTCAAAGCTTCAAGTTTGTTATTTATGGATGGTGAATTGGAAAATGCATTATCCACCATTAACAAGGCTATCGAAATCTTTGAAAAATATGAAGACAGGCAGTATAGCCAGATGGCATGCATCAATGGCCGTGGAAACATCCTCAAATACATGGGGCGCTATGATGAGGCCATAGCTGATTACACCAGTAACTACGAAAAATCCATTGCCATGGGGATAGAACGTTATACCATACCTTCGCTTGGAAATATAGGACACGTTTATGTGATGCAGGGAAAATATCGCGAAGCGTTGCCATATAACCTTGAAGCCATCGAGATTATGAAAAGATCGGGCGAAACAAAAAACCTTTGGGAAAACTACATGCATGTCTCTGATATTTATGCCAACATCGGCGACTATCAAAATGCCTACGATTACAACAAGCTTTATTCTGATGCCTATGCCGCTTATCTTTCCACCATCATCGACCGTTTGGAGAGTGAGGCCCAGATAAAATATGAAACAGCAAAGAAAGATGAAATGATCTCATCGCAGGAGAATACCATCGCCAATCAGCGTAAAATACAGATACTCTACATTAGCATTGGCTTATTGCTTCTGGCCTCATTGGCAGGAATGATCCAAAGCCGTATTCGTATCCGCAGAAAACAAAGACTAATCGAAACTTCCAAAGCGAAATTACAGGAATCACTCGAAAACCTCAAAGCCACCCAGTCCCAGCTTATCCATGCCGAAAAAATGGCTTCGCTAGGTGAACTCACAGCTGGCATCGCACACGAAATACAAAACCCATTAAATTTTGTCAATAATTTTTCGGAAGTAAATTCAGAATTGATTGATGAATTGAGCGAAGAATTGGAAAAAGGAAACTTTGAAGAAGTAAACGCTATCACAAAAGATATAAAAGAAAACGAACTTAAAATCAATCACCACGGTAAACGAGCAGACGCCATTGTGAAAGGCATGTTGCAACACAGCCGTGCAAACACCGGTCAAAAAGAACCTACAGATATCAATGCTCTGGCAGATGAATATTTGAGGCTTGCATTTCACGGATTAAGAGCAAAAGACAAATCATTTAATGCAGATTTTAGCTTTAAATCTGACGATAGCCTACCTAAAATTAATGTTGTTGCCCAGGATATTGGCAGGGTTTTACTCAACCTCATCAACAATGCCTTTTATACTGTGGCTGAGAAAGCAAAACAAAACGTTGAGGGTTATAAACCTATGGTAATAGTATCCACCAAAAACCTCGATGAGAAAATCGAAATTCGAGTGAAAGACAATGGCAACGGAATTACTGAGGAAGTAAAAGACAAAATATTCCAACCTTTTTTCACCACGAAGCCCACGGGTCAGGGAACCGGGCTTGGCCTGAGCATGAGTTATGATATTATTACAAAAGGCCATGGTGGAAATCTCACGATGGAGACGAAAAATGGGCAAGGCACCACATTTATCATTCATATTCCTGTTTAAATCATTATGAAAAAAACACATTCCATAGTATTTATTCTGTTGGTAGTTTTTCTTTTGATTTTTGGCATTCGCGATGTTTATGCACAAAATATAAGCGTTGATGATACCACTCGTATCAGGTTGCTTAACGAGAAAGCTTTTGATTTTTATTTAGCTGATAAAAACGACAGTTGCCAGAAATATGCTTCCAAGGCTGTGGTACTTTCCGATTCTCTATTGAACTCCGGATTGGTAAAGGATAATCCGGATTATCTGATTCAGTGTAAAAAGCTTAAGGCCATCAGTCTAATAAATATCGCCAAAGGAATAGAAGGATCTAATACGCCGGCTGCTATCGATACCTTGCAAAAAGCGTTGCAGATAATAAGTAATACCGGGGAAGTACTTATCGAAGCCAGCATTTATGCTACCATGGGAAATATCTATGATTTTAGTGGTCAGATTGATTTGGCTCTGGATAACAATCTCAAGGCACTTGATATTTACCGAAAATCTAATGATAAGAGAAAATTTGCTGATCAATTGGCAATGGTTGGCATTTCACAGCGAAATATCGGAAAATATGGTGATGCCATGGAATACCTGGGCGAATCCTTGAAGATCAGCCGGCAAATTAACGACAGCAGTACTATGGTTGAAGCACTTTTGGCAATGGGTTTTGTTTACCTGTTTGTAGAAAGGTATGATGATGCCTTGAATGTCCAGCATGAAGCCCTAAAAATCATTGAGAATATGAATGATTCACTTGGAATTGCCAGAATATACAACGATATGGGAGTCGCAAGTATGAGGGCAGGAAACCTCGACGATGCATTAAAAATGCATCAGACGGCACTATCCATACGGTTACAATCTACATTTGCATATAACATTTACGCTTCATATTTATACATTGGCTTTATTTACGAAAAAATGGATAAGTATCCCGAGGCTGTTGAGAGTTATACCAAAGGATTGGAATACGCCCGGATTGTGGGATATAAACTTACGATCATAGATAACCATCTCAATTTGGGTGGAGCCTACCTCAAAATTCCTGATCTTAATAAGGCCATGGAGCATTTTAAAATTGCTCTTGATTTAAGCCATGAAATCGGAAACCGCACCAGCGAAGCAACAGCATCACTAAACATAGCAAAAATTTACCGTACATGGAATAATAATAATGCTGCCCTGGAGTGGTTGATGAAAGCAGAAAAAGCGGCACCGAAATCAGACCTCATATTCATAGGCGATATTTATTATACCATAGCTGAGATCTATTATAATATTGGTGACTTTGAAAAGGCATACAACAATATGAAGATTTATGATCTTGTAAAGGATTCGATTGTGGAGGCCGAAAATCTCGAAAAAGTTGCAACAATTACAAATAAGCTTGCTTTTGAAAATAAGCTTGCCCTGCAAAATGAAAGCAATGAAAAGATGATCCAGATTAAGCAGGCCGAAATTGACCGTCAAAAAATACTTAAGAATTTTATGTTTTTTGGGATGGGGGTAGTCCTTGTGCTGGCTGTCATTTTTCTTATTCGTTTCATCGAAAAAAACAAGCTCAATACAAAGTTGAATCAACTGGTGGTAAATCTCAGATCAACCCAATCGCAGCTTGTTCATGCCGAGAAGATGGCCTCCCTCGGCGAACTTTCAGCTGGCATAGCCCATGAAATACAAAATCCACTCAATTTCGTCAATAATTTTTCTGAGGTAAATG
>JGI11705J14877_10001507_pt1 | contig 13320 bp, 14 predicted proteins | sample Etolaghawater15m_FD_14877 | JGI IMG/M metagenome (IMG submission 14877) | reverse complement strand
ATCATTCAATTAGCTTAGTTGTTTATACATTTCTGGTGACTCTGTTAATTGTTTTGGGTTACATTGTTACGCCGATTTTATTTGCCACTCTGAGTTCAAAAATGGCAGGTCACCTTGCTGGTGTGCTGTTTAATATCGGTGGCTATGTATCATTGGTATTGTTGTTGATATTATTTGCTTGGCATTATGGGTTAAGGTTAGCCGTGAAATCGATATGGCCAAACATTATGGCAATGATGATTATGATTGTTTTATTATGGTTAATTTCTCCTTGGATGGCAGAAATTAAAGCGTTGTATCCTTCAGGGTTAGATAAAAACTCAGCAGATTGGCCTCTATTTGCAAGTTTGCATGGCATTTATCAGCTTGGATATCTCCTTGTTATTACACTATTAATTGCTGAAATATTGAAATCTACAAAATCAATCTACTTGTTAGTGATTAAGTGATAAAAAAAGTTTATAAGCATTTCATTATTTTCTAACCCAAATAGGCTTGCAATTTGAATTGAAAACAGTCAAAATTGACGAGTTAAAGTGATAAATATCAAACTTCGGAGTTTATTTTAAAATGAAAAAATTAACACTAAAAGCATTATTCATTTCTGCAATCGCTGCAATGTCTATGAATGCTCAAGCTGCAGATGACGTATATAGCCAATGTATTTCTGACGGAGACAATGTAATTGCTACTGCTCTTAAAGACGGTTCAACTGCTGCTCGTGCTTTAGAACAGAAAACAGAAATCTCTGCATGTATGGCTGAGCTAGCTAAAATCGAAGCCAAATATGGTGACAAAACTGTTGGTGTTAACCCTTCTTCAGTTATGACTCAAGAAGACCGTGCTAAATGGGCTAAATTATTTGATGCTATCGATGCTAAAGGCTTTAAGGGTGTTCCATACCTTCAAGCTGCTTACTACCGTTAATTTGGTATTAAAGCTCGCATAAAGAACCGGCTTATAGCCGGTTTTTTCGTTTTTAGGCGTTGTAAATAAAAAAACAAAAAAGTTAAAAAAATTAATTTTAAAAGACTCTTATGCAAAAAAACCTATTTGAATCCGTATACCGTTGTTTAATGGAAAAAGACTTAAACACTAAAGTCACTTTACTTTCTCAACTCCAAGAAGATTGGTCGAATGATGAGTTTGACTTTAATCCAACGGAAACTATTGTCAAAGTGCCTGATGCAGGTCGACCAGATAAACCTATTTTAGTGCCGCCCAAAGATCTTGCTAGAAGACGTTTAGGTTCAAAAGAAGGTCATGCATCACTCATGCATTCAATTGCTCATATTGAGTTTAATGCGGTTAACCTAGCGTTAGATGCCATTTATCGTTTTCAAGACATGCCGTATGAGTATTACCGAGATTGGCTTGGTGTGGCGGGTGAAGAAGCTTATCATTTTCAGATGGTTAGAGAGCACTTAAACAGTTTGGGTTATGAATATGGTGATATGACCGCACATGATGGTTTATGGATGACGACTTATGAAACCGATCATGATCCATTAGTTCGTATGGCGTTGGTTCCAAGAACACTAGAAGCGCGTGGTTTAGATGTAACACCACCAATGATTAATAAATTACGCTCTATTGGTGATAAGCGTGGCGTTGAAATTTTAAAAATATTATTACACGATGAAATAGGGCATGTAGAAGTGGGAACACGTTGGTTCCGTTACTTATGCAAACAACGTGATTTAAATCCATTTGAAGAGTTCCAAAACATCATCAAAAACTATTTTCATGGTGATTTACGTGGACCATTTAATTTTGAAGCACGCAAACAAGCAGGTTTCTCAGATGAAGAAATTGATTGGTTAAAAACCATTAAATGAGCTAACTTAAAGTGAATAATATTGCGATAAAGCTTTCTGAGACACAACGACAGCGTATTCAGACACGACATAAAGCCTCTGTAGAGCGTTATGGCTATCAGCCACAAGCGTTGTATTGGAGTAATCGCGATATTCAAGAAATTCGTTTTCAACAGTTGATTGAAATCTTGCCTTCTTCTAATCATTTAAAGCACCAGGCCTGGTCTTTACTTGATGTAGGTTGTGGTTTCGCAGACCTTATGGGCTATTTGCAAAGACATGAGTATTTCCCAAACTATTCAGGTATCGATATTTCTCCAGACATGGTTTTTGGTGCTAAAGCGATGCATTCAGAATTAGATGTTCAGCAAGGAGAATTGGCCGATTTTAATTTCAAAGAAATGGAGTTTGATTATGTGATGTTGTCAGGTGCATTAAATGAAGTGGTTGAAACAGAAATAGAAGGTACCGCTCAACATCAAGGCGAATATGCTAAATCTATAATTAAAGGTCTGTATCAAATGTGCAAAAAGGGCGTTGCATTTAATCTGCTAGATAGAAGAAATGAATGGGTTAAAAGTCGTTTTGATTTACAAAGTTTTATGCCTGACGATATTATTCAGTTTTGCCAAGAGTTTGCTGCTGATGTTGAGCTAGTAGAAGGCTATTTGGAAAACGACTTTACTATTTATTTGCGTAAGTAATTTGGATTTACTGGAACTTTTTATATGGCTCAACTGCGTTTTGGAATTGATTTAGGCGGAACAAAAATTGAAATTATTGGATTACTGGTTCAAGATCAAGACGCCAGTATAAATGCTTCAGAAACCATCTATCAAAAGCGAATTGATACGCCACAAGGCGATTACGCCGCAACGGTTTTAGCGATAGTTGATTTGGTACTAGAAGCTGAAAACACCCTTAATTCAAGTTCTGAATATAGCGCAAACCTTAACTTACCAGGTCTGGTAGGTGTTGGAATCCCTGGTTCAATTTCTTCTAAAACGGGTCGAGTAAAAAATGCGAACTCTGTTTGTTTAATTGGTGAAGATTTACAAGGTGATTTACAAAAAGCTTTGTACAGGCCTGTTAAATTAGCTAATGATGCTAATTGTTTTGCATTGTCTGAAGCAACAGATGGCTCGGCACAAGGTGAAGATGTTGTATTTGGTGTGATTATTGGAACGGGTTGCGGAGGTGGTATTGTTGTCAATGGTCAAATCCTTAATGGCATTAATGCCATCGGCGGTGAGTGGGGACATAATCCTTTACCTTGGATCTCTGAAACTGATATTGCTATGGATTGTTATTGTGGTTTACAAGGCTGCAATGAGACCTTTTTATCAGGTTCAGGGCTACAACAACACTTCAAACAAAGAACTCAGAAAAACTTAACAGCTCAAGAAATTGTTGCTTTAGCAGCAAAAGGTGATAAGGCTTCACAACAACAAATGCAAGATTACACTGTGTGGTTAGCTAAAGGTTTAGCCAGTGTGATTAATGTTATCGATCCTGATGTGATTGTTTTAGGTGGTGGAATGTCAAATATTGAAAGCTTGTACACTGATGTCCCTAAAATTTGGCAGAACTGGGTATTTAGCGATGAAGTCAAAACCAAATTAGTCGCACCAAAATATGGTGATTCAAGTGGAGTACGTGGCGCTGCTTGGCTGTAAAATTAAAGTCTAAAGGCCAAGCTGCTCTCTAAGAATATAGCCGGTTAAAAATGCTAACCCAGCCGCGGTACTGCCTGTTAATAAGGTGCTAAGGCCTGAGATGAATATGGGCTTATCAAAGATAATACTTTTAAACATACCAATCATAAAAAACATGATGCTGGCTAAAATTGCACTGGTAATAAACTGCTGATAAATAGTTGTATCCGTAATTAAGAACGGAATTAAAGGAACTGCGCCAACTAATACAAACGCTGTAAAGGTGGTTATTGAAGCTTTTATGGGAGAAGGAGCTTGAGGTTGAATGCCATGTTCTTCCATTAACATCGTGTCAACCCATAGCGAGGTGTTTTGAGTAATTGTAGACACAATTTTTTCTAAGGTTTCGCCTTCAAATCCTTTGCGCTGAAAAATCTGTCTAATCTCTTCTCGCTCACCCTCAGGCACTTTTTGGATGTGTTCTTCTTCAGTTTTACGAACTTTTTCGATAAATTCTGATTGCGCTTTATTGGCTTCGTAATTACTGACAGCCATACTAAATCCATCGGCTAAAAGATTAGCAAAGCCAAGAATTAGTGCGACTGATGCGGAAAAACCAGCACCAATAGCACCAGAAACAATAGCAAAAGTGGTAACGCAGCCGTCAATCGCTCCGAGTATGGCATCTGAAACATTTTGGGTTTTGGGTTGCTGGCTTAAGCGAAGAGCGATAGCCTCAGGTTGGTGTTCTTGCTCTAGTGTCTCTTGGTGATTTTTTAACATGGTTAAATCTCCATTTATTGAGTGGTTCTAAAATAGATTAACTCATTAAGATTTTTTTGATTTAGTCAGCCATCTATCGAGCTGATTGGCAAACGCTTGCCTATCCGCCTGGCTGATGGCGCTTGGCCCACCCACTTCGACACCACTGTTTCGCAAGCCTTCCATAAATCACGCATATTGAGTCGCGCTCTTATATTGGCTTCAGTATAAAGTTCACCTCTCGGGCTAAGAACAGTAGCACCTTTTTCAACGGCTTCAGCAGCAAGAGGAATATCACTGGTAATGAGTAGGTCACCATTTTGTATTTGCTTCACAATTTTATTATCAGCCACATCAAAACCCGATTCAACGTGTTGAAACTTTATATAAGCAGAGGAGGGGGTTCTCATGGTGTGATTTGCTACCAATGTAGTTAGTGTTTTTGTTCTGTCTGCTGCACGAAACAGAGTTTCTTTAATCACAACAGGGCAAGCATCGGCATCCACCCAAATATTCATATTTAACTTCTTTTAATACATATTTAATCGCCAGTGATTTTAGCATAAGTGATTTGTGGTCGGATTAAGTGTTAAGTTTTGTTAAGCTTTAAAAACTTACCAGGCCTGCTAAGTCTGGGTTTTAGGTGAGGGTTTGATAATAAAAAGTAATCTAATGGCTTTAGTTGAATTCTTACTGTAAGCTACACCCACTATTAATTTCTGGCAAATACTGTAATTTCATTTACTTTTCTTTGCCAACCAGCAAAGAGTATATTATGGAATTTTCTTCTCTAGGGTTATCAGACCCTATCTTAAAAGCAGTAACAGAAATGGGCTATACAAAAGCCTCACCAATTCAAGAAAAACCCACCCCAGCCATAATGGCTGGTAATGATGTTATGGCTGCCGCACAAACAGGTACAGGTAAAACCGGTGGTTTTGCTTTGCCTTTATTAGAGCGCTTAAAAGGTGGTGAACGCCCAAAAGCTAATCAAGTTAGATCTTTAATCCTTACCCCAACCAGAGAGCTTGCCGCTCAGGTGCAAGAAAGCGTTTACCAATACAGCAAACATACCGAGTTAAAATCAGATGTAGTGTTTGGTGGTGTAAAGGCAAATCCACAGATGATGCGCTTAAGACGTGGCGTAGATGTTTTAGTCGCAACGCCTGGTCGACTTTTAGATTTATATGGTCAGAATGCGATTAAGTTTAACCAACTTGAAGTTTTAATATTAGATGAAGCCGACAGAATGTTGGATATGGGTTTTATTCATGATCTAAAACGCATTATGAAATTACTGCCAAAGAACCGCCAAAACCTTCTCTTCTCGGCAACATTCTCACCTGAAATTCGTCAGTTAGCCAAAGGTTTTGTTAATAATCCTGTAGAGATTTCAGTTACTCCGCCAAATAGTACAGTTGAAAAAATTGACCAGTGGATTTATGCAGTGGATAAAGGTCATAAAACAAAATTGTTGATTGACCTGATTGTGGATAATAATTGGGAACAGGTTTTAGTTTTTAGTAAAACTAAGCATGGCGCTAACCGTATAACAAAACAACTTGAAGCAGTGGGCATTAAATCTGCGCCTATTCACGGTAATAAGAGTCAGTCTGCAAGAACAAAGGCGTTAGCTGATTTTAAATCGGGTGCTATTCGAGTCTTAGTGGCAACAGATATTGCAGCACGTGGTTTAGATATTGACCAGTTGCCCCACGTAGTGAATTATGATTTACCTAATGTAGCAGAGGATTATGTTCACCGTATTGGTCGAACAGGTCGTGCTGGTGCGAGTGGTGAAGCCGTTTCATTGGTCTGTTCTGAAGAGGATAAATTACTGTTTGGAATTGAAAGATTAATCGGGGAAGTGATTGAAAGAAAAACGCTTGAAGGGTATACACCAACGCATCCTCTAAAGCAGTCAAGATTAGACCCTCGCCCTAAAAAACCAAAGAAACCTAAAAAGCCAAAGGTAAATCATCAGGATGGACAACGTTCTGGAAGCAATAGGCGAGGAAACAGTCCTCGATAGGTAAACTATTGCTTAGGTTAAATTTTGATAATGGACGCATTGATTGCGTCCATTTTTTTTAGCAAAGTAAAGTGCCTCATCGGCCGATTTTATGCAGTTTTGGATAATAGATTCAACCTCTAATTTTTCAATGTCATTTTTATCAATGGTTTGAATTCCAAAGCTAGATGTAACACCTTGGTTTTTCCATTGTTAGGACTCAAGTGATTTACGAATCGTTTCAGTCAAGCGCTTTGCACCAGATTCATCGGTATCTGGTAACAGAATCACAAACTCTTCTCCTCCATATCGCGCGATTAAATCACTGCAACGCGTTCGTTCTATTAAAATCTGTGCAATGCTTTTCAGGGCCTCATCCCCAGCAGAATGTCAATAAGTATCATTGATTGATTTAAAGTTATCAATATCTAAGAGTATTAATGAAATGTTTTGATTCTGACGTTTTGCCATATGCAGAAGTTGTGTGAATTCTGTTTCAAAATGACGTCGATTATAGAGCTGAGTAAGAGGGTCTTTAATGGACATTTCTTTTAGTTTTTCATTGGCTTGTATTAATAATTTTTCACTGTTATTACGAGAGATTTCAGTGCCTAGCCAAGACCCCATTAATTGGAGTGCATCGATATCGACAGATTTAAATTTTCTAGAAAGGGGAGTTGGACTTGAAAAATTGAAGGTACCATAAATTTTACCATCAACATAGATTGGTGTGCCGATATAAGCTTCGAGTTTTTGGTCTAGGTAGGCAGGGTGGTTATTTATATCAGACTCTTTAACATGTTCATAAGCAACAGGGCCATTAGCTGCTATAGCTAAACTACAGAAAGTACGTTTTAAATCAAACTCGGTACCGTTTGGAAGCACAATATCTTCTGGTATAACATTAAAAACAACTTCGTATTTGTTGTCGTTAATTTTGGATAGGATTCCAATATCTAAATTAAAGCGTTCACAGGCTAGTTTTAGAAGGCGAATAACTTGATATTCAAAACCTTTATCATGTTCACTGGTTATTTCATAAAGTGTTCTAATGATTTTTTCACTTTCGCTGATATGCATAAACAAACCTAAACTATAAAAACCAATCTACTATGTCAGTATCCTATAAAAAAATCCTTAACTTTTATTAAAAAATAAACCCCATTGTTTAAGAGTTATGCAGTTAATTTGATGAATATTCCAATGGTTCAGATAATGTTTTTTTACGCATCATTTATGAAAACGGTATGATGTGCAAAATTTATTTAACTCAATTTGTTATTGTTTTAAGGAGCAAAAGGTTTAATGCAGAATATAGAAACTTTAGAAGCGTTAGACGCTTTAAAACAGTCAGAAGATGCTTTGCTGATTTTATTTGGCGGTAAAAACTGTAATGTTTGCCATGTTATTAAACCTCAAATTGTAGAGTTGATTGAAGCTCAATATCCCAAAATTAAAATGGTTTATGTGGATTGTCATGTCACCACAGATGTCTGTTCTCAGAACGGTGTTTTAAGCTTACCTACGTTGCAGGTCTTTTTTACAGGGCAACGTTTTATTGAAGAGGTAAGAACCTTTAGCTTACAGAAGGTGAAGCAGGATATTGCTAGGCCATATTCGATGGTTTTTGAAGATTAGGCTTCTCAAAAGAGGCTGTTTTTGCGTTAAATAAGTGTTCATTTACTAAAGTAAACTTCACACTTCTTTGCTTGAAACTAACCCATTTTTGAAAGCCTAATCATGCACTGATTCGTTTTTAATTTCATCTCAATGGTTATTAACGTTTGCCGTCACCACCTGCTTTAATCAATAAAAAATCTAACCAGCTGGTTGGTAACATACGTTTTAAATAGGCAAATACAATGGTGGGAACCGTTACTCGATATCGAATTTTAGCTTTATCGTTTTGTAATGCGTGAATGACGCACTTTGTCACAGCCTCTGGCCCTAGAGTAAATGGTGCGCTTGGGCCAACCGTTTCTAACCTATTGACCATTGCTTGGTATTTATCTTTGTGGGCACTATCGTCTATTGAAATCCAACGCTTAAATTGCTCAAAGGCATTTTTTCTGAAATCAGAAAAAATTGGACCAGGTTCAATTAAACTCACTTGAATATTATTCTGCTTTATTTCCAGCCTTAAAGTATCCGCAAAGCCTTCAATGGCAAATTTACTGGCATTGTATGCGCCACGATATTGCATAGCGGCAAACCCTAAAATAGAACTGTTATAAATGATTTTGCCGTAGCCCTGTGCACGCATAATCTTAACAACGGCATTGGTAAGTTCTTGCGTACCAAAAACATTGGTCTGAAATTGGTATTCCATCGCTTCTCGGCTTAAGTCCTCAACTGCACCAGGCAATCCAAAAGCCCCGTTATTAAACAGAGCGTCTATTTTGCCATCGGTTTCTAGTAATACCTGCTTTAAAGCAAACTCAATCGATTGACTATTGGCTAAATTTAGCTGAATACAAGTGATACCTTCATTGTTGATACGTGTGACATCGTCTTGCTGGCGACAGGTTGCAATTACCTTGTACCCCATTTCATGGAGTTGTTTGGCACACTGATAACCAATACCGGTTGAACAGCCTGTAATAAGAATGTTTCCAGGAGGCAATATTTGAGTGATAGGCTGAGCTTGAGTCATTTACAGTTCCAATAATCGATTAGATTTAGATTATCTTGATTATAGGAGATTTGGATTAACTAAAGTAGGGCTTAAATGATTGAGTTGGATTAAATGAAGGAATAAGGTGAATGGATACAGCTTCGAGGTGGCTGTATCCAATAACAAACAAGACTAAACTTTTTGTTTAGCCTTCTTGCTTTGCTTGAGCTTCTGCAAGATCAGCATGAACTTTGTCCATGTCTAGTTCTAGTAGTTGACCAATACCTTCTTCTAGAGCATTTCCAGGGATAGCACCTGGGTTTGAGAACACGACGATCTTTTCACGCATGAAAACAAGTGTAGGGATAGAGCGTACTTGGAACATTCCTGCAAGCTCTTCCTCTTCTTCAACATTGACTTTGCAAAACGCGATATCAGGGTACTTTTCAGAGATTTCTTCAAATACAGGACCAAATTGCTTACAAGGACCACACCACTCAGCCCAGAAATCGAAAATTACGATGTCATTATTTGCGATGGTTTCTTCAAATTGTTCAGTTTTTAAGTTAATAACTGCCATGAGTATTCCTTTTTTATGAATTCGTGAAAATGGATTAAATTGAAGGGTTTCCACCTTCGGTTAATAATGATGGGTTTAAATACTGTTTTAGAGTGGCTTCGTCTAAATCTGTCATTTCTAAAGCAACATCAAGTACTGGTCGCCCTGATGCGTAAGCTTCTTTAGCAATAGCAGCGCCTTTTTCATATCCAACCACCGTATTAAGGGCTGTGACTAAAATAGGGTTTACACCTAAGGCTTTTTGAATATGAGCATTGTTAACAGTGAATCCTTTAATCGCAAGGTCAGCTAATTGTGTTGATGCATTTGAAGCAATCTCAATGCTCTGTAATAAATTGTGAGCAACCATCGGAAACATAACGTTTAACTGGAAGTTACCCGATTGTGCACCAACGGTAATCGCTGTGTGATTTCCCATAATCTGGGCAGCAACCATAGCCACAGCTTCAGGTATAACAGGGTTTACTTTACCCGGCATAATGGAGCTTCCTGGTTGCAATGCCGGTAACTGAATTTCACCTAAACCCGCTAGAGGGCCAGAGTTCATCCAGCGTAAATCATTGGCAATTTTCATTAAACTTGCCGCAATGACATTTAACTGACCACTTAATTCTAAAGCGGTGTCTTGTGAGCTTAAACCAATGTATAGGTTGTCCATCTGTTCAAAATCAATTGCAGTAATCGTTGCTAAGTTTGCCGCGACTAAACGGCCAAACTCTGGATCCGCATTGACACCTGTTCCAACAGCAGTTCCACCTTGTGGTAGTTTTTGAATGCGTTTTTGAGTCTCTTTTAAACGTTCAATATTGTCGGTAATCTGTGCCTTCCAGGCGCCCATTTCTTGGCTTAACTTAATTGGCATCGCATCCATTAAGTGGGTACGGCCAGTTTTAACCACATCAGCTAGTTCTTCCTGGCGATCAGAAATGACTTCAGCTAAATGCTGTAACGCAGGTATTAGACTTTCTTCCACCGCAATCGATGCTGCAACGTGCATTGCAGTTGGAATACATCATTTGAGCTTTGGCTCATGTTTAAATCATCATTAGGGTGAACATCAACGCCTGTTAGCTGTTTAGTCAGCGTTGCTAGTACTTCATTAGCATTCATGTTGGTGCTCGTTCCAGAGCCAGTTTGAAATATATCGATAGGAAAGTGGTCGTAAAAATCACCGTGAATGACTTTTTTAGCAGCCGTTTGAATCGCATCCGCTTTTTCATTACTTAACAAACCTAACTCTTTATTACTGTCTGAACAGGCAAACTTTACATAACAAAGTGCTTGAATAAAGGCTTTTGGCATCGGGATGCCACTAATAGGAAAGTTATTGATAGCACGTTGGGTTTGAGCACCATATAAAGCTTGGCTAGGAACTTCTAAGCTACCCATGCTGTCTTTTTCGATACGAGTTTCTGTTGATGATATTTGCTGAGACATAGTTATTGATTCTTTTTGGTTGAAACCCTATTTTAACGTTAATGCATTTAGCAAAGTACGTAAAAATTATAGGATTGAAGTGCTGAATAAGTTTATTCATGGTTAAATAAACTCAGACAAAGTAATGCAAAGTATTTTACGCATTTTTGAAGCAAAAATATAGAGCCAGAAGTAAGTGAAGAGAAAATGAGTATTCCCCAAGCGGTATTAGAAAATGCAATGTTTCATCAAAATCTTTGGTGGTCATACGCCAAAGAAAGTGATTTAGAAGTATTGACGTTATCAGAAGGTCTTCAGAGCTATCTGGGACGCACTGTGGTTGTGCTTGAAGATATTATGGGTGATTATGAAACGGCATTATTAAGACTTAAAATCGAAGAAGCGCTTAAAGATGAAAATGCCGTTAACTCGGATTTTGATATGCGTTTTAATGCGAGTTATGAAACTTTAAAAGGTAAACGTTCATTTCAACATCAGTTAAGGGTTTTGCAAGTTGATAGTGAAAAAATGGTTTGGGCAAACTGCATTGATGTTTCTGAAATGGTAGCTTTGGAGCGTGAAATGGTTGATGCGCAGGGAAGAATGAGTTTGACGCACATCTATGATCGCCAAAAAGCTCTAGAAGAACGTAATGCCTTTATTACTAACTCATATAACAAGCAGTCTCGTTTTTTAGCCCTATTAAGTCATGAGTTACGTTCACCTTTGCTTGGAATTAGTAGCCTTGTAAAACGTTTACGATTAGATGATGATGTTTCGCCAGAAGTTTCTAGTATGTTAAAAACAATTGCGATGACTGCTGAACAATCAACTTATCTGGTTAATGATATTTTGACTTACTCGCAAACTGAATATGACGGAATTACCTTACATCCCGCTGAAGTTTCATTGCCAGAATTGTTAGAAAGTGTAAAGCAGTTAACTAAATCTATTGCTTCAGACAAAGATTTAATTCTCTCTTTGGTTTATTTGGGAGAGCATCAATATGTTCTTGCTGATGGGGTTCGTTTAACCCAGATTTTAATCAATTTAATTGTAAACGGAATTAAGTTTACCCAGTATGGTGGCGTTAATATCGAAATCAGTGAGACTAAAAAGGATTGCTTTCTTTTTAAAGTCACTGATTCAGGAGAGGGGATAACTAAGGTAAGGCAGCAGAAAATATTTGAACCTTTTGCTCAGTTGGAAGCGGATGATGGGAAGTACGCAACTAATACTCGTTATTTAGGGGCTGGGCTAGGGTTGTTTGTGGTGAAACAGCTTGTTGAGCTAATGGGCGGTGAAATTGAGGTGGCATCAGAGGTCGGCGTTGGAACAACTTTTACCTTTGAGCTAAAGCTTAAGTGTTTAGATAAAAACATGAGTTCTGTTTCGGTTGCAGAGGATGTCCCTGAGTTAGATGTATTCCAAAAAGAGTCGAGTTTAAACAACCTTCTTCCATCAGAGGGCGTTTCAGTTAGCAACGAAAGCGCTTCAGAAAGTGAATATCTTAATAAATTAAAAGTGTTGGTTGCTGACGACTCTAAAATAAATCGAATGGTTCTAGCGGGTTATTTGGCTGATTTGAAATGTGAAGTGGTTGAAGCAAAGGACGGTAGACAGGCCTGGGAGCTATTTAAGAATCAAGAGTTCGACTATGTACTGTTAGATATTCAAATGCCCTTTATTGATGGTGTTGAAGTAAGTAAGAAAATTAGAGACCTATACAATCAAGGTGAGTTACCAAGATTAAAAGGGGTGTTTGCTATTACTGCTGGTGGCGACTCTTCAGGGTTTATAACTGAAGAAGAGCAACATGAAACCGTAGGTTTTGATGAGTGGTTGGTTAAGCCAGTGAGTAAAAATCAAATTGTGAAATTACTTCAAAAGGATTATCGGAGTTTTGGTGTTCAAAGTGATATAAATAGTGGCGTTGAGAATTCAATTGATAACATATCCAAGCAAAAAGATGAGATTGAAACTCTGGCTTCAATTAATGATGTACCAAAACAGTTCCATCATCTATTTGAACCATTCATTATTGAGATGACTTCAGGGCTGGAACAGTTAAATGAACTAAACTTATCGAATGATAAAGAAAAGATCAAAAAAACAGCACATTACTTAAAGGGTAATTGTATGTTGTTTCAGCTAACAGGCCTGGTAAAGTTATTTAAATCAATCGAAATGATTCAAGAAATGGACTTCAAACAAGAGGACAGCAGGTTATCTAGATTTGAAGAAACTAAAAACATTTTACAAAAACTCGTTTTAAATGTGAAAAATATTGAGAAGTCTAGCTCAATTAGTCATAATAAGCAGTAAAGTAAAATAAAAAATTTTTATATTATAAGTAAAATTAATAGGTTAGGTAGAGACGATATGTCTAAAAAAATTAGTGTTTTATTAGCAGAAGACCATGCATTGGTAAGAGCTGGCTTCAAATCAATTATTGAAGCTGAGGC
>JGI11705J14877_10001504_pt1 | contig 13327 bp, 8 predicted proteins | sample Etolaghawater15m_FD_14877 | JGI IMG/M metagenome (IMG submission 14877) | reverse complement strand
AGGTCTGGCACCCGATGGACGATCTTCTCCATTGCGATGCGGCAGCTCTCATCCCCGCCGTCCTGAAGAAACAGCTCACGCTTCTTGTGGAGGAACTCCCACCGGCCGTCTTCGTGATGGTATGCCCAAAGCGCCATGGCTGTGCCTGCAGCCACCGCATTGGAGGCGAGGACTTCGCCCTCTGGAGGCACGGGGAACCCCCATACTCGCCGACGGTGGTGCTTATGCCAGCGGNGCCAGTACACAAACGAGACAAAGGCGCNCATCACGCCAAGCACGGCGCCAGGGCCGATAGCATAGACGACGAACCGCCTCCACAGTGCCAGCGCTTCGTCATGGGTCAACGGGCCCCACTTCGTTGAGAAGAAGTGTATCCCCCGGAGCATGACCGCGACCAACGTCGCGACACTGCCCGTAATTGCGCCGACGACGGCGCCGAGGATGCCGCCCTTGATCACACCCCACCACAGCCGTTCCGTTTGCCAAGGCTTGGCGTGGTGGTCGCTCACATAGCGCATCTGACCGTGTCTATGCATGGTGTCAATCGCTGTCGCGTCCCAAACCCTTTTTCTTGCACCATGCGTGTAGTCTATCCGTCTTGCGCGTGTGTGTCAAGGCAGTCGCACTGCGCCCCCTTGAGCGCGTACTGCCAATAGACGCAATAGACGGTGTAGGCAAGAAGCGCGCCCGACATGCCGCGGATGACGCCCGTGCCCAGGCAACGCCGAACGTGGAGTTCGGGGGAGACACCTCTAAGCGTCAGTGGCGTCGACAGGGCGGCAATCAGACCCACCGTGGTCATCAAGGCGAAAATACGAACCAATCTCCGGCCCATGAGGCCGGACTCACGGAACCCTCTCTCCGCCGCGACGCGCAGAAGCCAGCGTCGGCCAACGCAGGCGAGCGCGGCGAGTCCAACCACAGTGCTGCCGTGTTGGAGGACCTTGTAGGCGCGCAGAACGCCGAAGTGAGTCTCAAACACAGGGCACTGAAGAACGGACAGGTGGCAGGCCGCCCACCCGTAGGAATGGGTGAACGAGTCCCACACGACGTGACTGAGAGACCCGAGCCAGACTGAGCCCGCAATGGTCGCTGCCCGGGACCGTGACAGGATGCCGAACGGACGACTTGCCCCGAAGACAGGCCATTTCCAGAGCGCGTGGTAGAACAGGAGCAACACGAGACCCGCAGGAACGCAGAACCAGATCATACCCGCAGGCGTGTGACTGCACTCGCTGATCGGCGCGGAGCGCAGGACGTACTCCATGTCGGGGGCAACCGTACCCGCTACGAAAGCGGCCAACTCGATGTGCCGCTTGTTCGCAAACGGGATGGCCGCCGCCGGATGTGCGAGGGTGAAGGGCACGAGCGAGTCCAGTCCGGACGTGAAAAGGGCCGACGGCAATTGCTGCCGCCGGCCCTATGGGTCAGCTATGCTGGCTTACCAGCGGCCGCGGCCGCCGCCGCCACCACCACCGCCGCCGCGAGGAGCACGCTCTCTCGCTTCGTTCACCTTGATCATCCGACCGTCCAGGGTCTTGCCATCCATGCCTTCGACAGCATTGTCGGCATCGGCCCCGTTCTCGAAGCTCACAAAGCCGAAGCCACGTGAACGTCCCGTGTCACGATCCGAGATAACCACGGCCTCGGTGATGGAACCAAACTCTGAAAAGGCTGCGCGCAGCCCTTCGTCTGTCGTGTCCCAACTCAGATTGCCCACATACAGTTTCTTCGCCATTCTCGTTCTCTCCGATTCTCTCCGTAACTGGTGCCTCTGTCTTACGTGGCACCGTCTCTTTCCTCAGGAACCGACATAACGCTCGGTTCCCTGCGACTGCCCTCGGTCCGGTTTTTGGGCCTCAATCTCGCCAGATCCGGGCAACTGCCACAAGATCTCGCATGAAGAGCGCGGAGAGGTATTCACCTAACAAAACCAGTCCAAGACAAAACAAACGCTAAGAATGTACCACGTAATTCGTAACGACGCAAATCGGTGCATGCAGTTCTCGTCGATGGGGTTGGGGTTGTGTGATACACAGCGGGGGTGACTATTGGAGACCGGGCAGCGGAGCGGGGGCATCGTCGAGCCCTTCGAGGGCCTCCTCCATCGCATCGACATTCATGCCGAACTTGAGTGTAGACTCGACGCCTTTGGCCACCTCGTTGTGCTGCAGCACAAAGCGGGGCTGATCCCCCGGTGTATAGTCGAAGTCGAACACGTCCATCTGGTGTTTGAAGATGACGCGGAGACGTTTCCCTTTCTCCTCCCACTGGGTTTTGGGCAACTCTTCTCCGTGGCGATGAGGGTAGAGGAGAACCCGGTAGCCGGGGGACTTGGCCCACGTCTCGATCTTGAGCCGTTTTCCCACGGGTTTCAGGCTGGTATTGGGCCAGTGCGGAACGTTGTTGTACGCCTCGAGTACACCGGGGACAGGACTGTGGCGGCCCGGGTCGGTCCGGATCTTCAGCACACGTACCAGTAGACAGGGGGAGCCTTTCCTGACGGAGCGATGCCCGAAGTTCGTGAAGAGAGTGTCCGTCGATACGGGCGAATCCGCCTCTGCGGCGAGGAGAATGTCGAGAAACGCGAATTCGTTGACCTGATGGTTGACCATGCTGGCAACGACGACATCATTGGGGACCTGCATGTACCAGGCGAAGTAGTGAGTCAGGCCGTCCTTGGGCTGCACGTCGTCCAGTATCAGCACGTAGGGATTGGGTCCGCGTACCATGCCGATGGTACGATGGGCGTAGTCGAGTTCCAGCACGGGGCGCGCTTTCCAGTCCACCGGCGGTTCCCGTTTGAGCCATCCATTGCGCCAGTCGAACTCACCCCGCCAGCCTCCGAACGGGGCCGCGACGGGGGAAAGCGGACGGTAATCATTGACGGTGGGTTTCTCCTCCGGGCCTGTGACGTAGTGGTTGTACACTGGCGCCCAATCGGCGGTGGCAAAACAGGCGTGGGCATTGGCGCGCTGTGCTGTCATGCGGCCGAGGCCGCCCTGCTGGATGCCGTCAATCAACAGTACGCTATGGTAACTCGACGCCCCGACCGAGTCGTTGGCGTGGATGAAGTGCGCCCAAGGCCGACCGTGACTGGTCAGCATGAAGTTGCCGATCTCCATCTGCATATGGGCCGTCCACTGCTGGTCACACAGGAACTGAAGCCACATGCCTTCGGGATCCCAGCGATCGCGTGCGCAGAGCATGGCACGTCCGGGGTCCAGGTAGTTGACCGGCACATTCGCTTCCCTGGCGTGTTGCCGCCAGTTCCGGGGACCCGTCCAGTCCACGGCAAGGATGACGTCCATGGGACCGATGCGTTCGTAGTCATCCCCCACGGCATTGCGGTAGACAAAATCCACCACAGGATCATCCGGCGCGATGAATTTCATTGGCAGGATGTCGCCGAGACGCAGCGGATTGCCGCTTCCACCCCAACCGGAATGCGTCGTAACCGTGTACCCCCACGGCTGCATGATGGAGGGATAGAAACTGTCGATGGCCCGGCGCACGTGCGGATGGCAGATGAGCCAGTTCCCTCTCCGGGCCAGCGAGAGGAAACACGTCGCGTTGAGCTGGCACTTGCCCATGCCCTCGTTGGAGCATCCCTTCGCTCCCCACCAGTAATGGACCCAGCGTTCGCTGGTCTGGGCCATGGCAGCCGTGGTCTGCGGGTTGTACCCCTGCTCTCCCTCGATGGCCAGACTGAGGATGAGGATATGCTGGGTGACAAGGCTGACCCAGTTGTGGCTTGGCCGCGGGTGCCCTACGCCGTACATGGCACCGTCGAGGAAACGGACCGGGTCCGTCAGGCTTTTGACAATGGCTTTGCGGACATCGTCGCGTTGCGCGTCGCTCATGAACGCGTGAGCGTAGTCGTAGGCCTGCGCGAGAGCGTGGAGCGGACGGTAGGCGCCTATGCTCTTGCCTGCGGCCATTCTGACCTGGCAGATACGGCCGTACGTCGCCAGCGCCGTCGCGACACGCTTACCGCGCCTCGGGTCGTCGTCGATCAACGCGCGCAAGGCATTCATGGCCAGAGCGGGAACGATGCTCAGACGCAGACCTTCGCTCTTCTCCGCGTTGTCGTACTCGTCGGGGGTGGCGAGGCCGTCGACAAGGCGTTGTATCGGGGTCTTCTTCAGTGTCCTCGTTGGCTTCTCGTCGAGAGCCAGGGGGTCTGCCGCCCCGGCCGCTTCACCCTTCATCAAATCGAACTTGGGTTTCTCCGTGATGACCTGCGCTTCCTCGACGTCGACTATGTCCCCCTCGTGGAAGAAGCCCTCGGTCGCTTCGCAGAGGCGTTCGTAAGCCAGAGCCGCCGCTTTCGAGTTCCTGATCCGGTTGCGGATCTCCGGCACATCGCCCGGCGCGATGTAGATGCGGGGGTGCACCCCTGGTGCGGGCGCGGGCCGCAACCGGCTCTTGTCAATGCCGCGGAAGTCAGGCTTCCACTGTGGCGCAGGGAACAACCGTTCCCGTTCCGACGGCGAGAACAGGGACCAGCCGTCCGGGGCCTCTGCCGGAGGCGAGCACGACCAGTCGAAGTCCGCCCACAGGGCGAACGGGAACGCGAAAATGAGAGCTCTGAGATGGAATCTCATGTTGCTACCGTGCTTGTCCGTCGATGGCGTACATGGATCCGGTTACTGTAACGCCGCACACCGCGTCGGGAAGGTCCGCGGAAAGGCCCGGCTGACGATCCGTCTCGCAAATCTCCCGAAGGCGACGCCAACTGAGGGAATGCGCCCGGTCACGGCAGCCGCGGACGGCTGCACCACTGTCACTGGGCGCCGGCGCGGCGGGAGATGTATTCGGAGAGGACGGCGTCGACGTGTTGGTCAGTGCGCAGGCTGACGAGGTGGATGTCGTACTTCCTGGCCCACTCCTGCCATTCGGTCCGCAGGGCGGCGTACTCCTCGCGGTAGAGGCGGCGCAAAGGGACGGTGTCGATGCGCCGGCGGCCGGCGCCCTCGAGGTCGTCAAACGTGATCCAGCGACGGAACGGGAAGTCTTCCTCGGCGGGATCGCGGACCTGCATGAGGAGCACTTCGTGGCCCTGAGCCTGGAGCCGGCCGAGTTCGCGTCGGGTGTCTTCAGGCGGGAACATCAGGTCTGAGACCAGGACCACAAGCCCGCGGCGCTCGCCGCGATCGAGGATGGCGCGGAGGCAGTGCGTCACCGCGTCCGGGGCGGCGGCCTCCTGCGATACGAGGGCGCGAAGCAAAACAACAAGGTGAGTAGGAGCGGACCTTGGCGGGAGCCAGTCCGTCTTGGCCTCCGACGTGACGGTCAACCCCACCGAATCCCCTTGATTGAGGGCCAGGTAGGCGAGGCAGGCAGCCAGCTTGCAGGCGTGATCATACTTGGTTGGACCACCTGTCGACCGACGCATCGAGCCGCTTCGGTCGACGATCAGGCGCACGGCAAGCGATGTGTCCTCCTGATACCGTTTGACTACGTACTGATCGTGCCGGGCGGAGACCTTCCAGTCCACGTGCTTGAGGGGATCGCCGGGCTGATACTGAGTGTGGTGGTCAAACTCGGTGCTGACGCCCTTCCGGCGACTGCTGTGGACGCCATGGAGAAACCCCTCGACCGTGCGTCGGGCAAAGAAATCGAGTTGATTCAGCGACTCCTTTGCGGCTGCAGGCAGGACGTGCTCGAAGGCGCGGCTGTATGTGCTGACGTCAGGCAATGTCAGACCGTGACAGTGGCTGTATCACCCGGAGCGGGAATCGATCCGAGGATCTTATCGACGACCGTGTCCGAGGAGACGCCCTCCGAGATGGCGGCGTAGTTCACCAGGATACGGTGCCGAAGGACAGCCGGCGCGACCTGCCGGATGTCCGACGTGGTGATATGGGAGCGTCCGTTGAAGAACGCGTGGGCCTTTGCGCCCAGCAGCAGGTACTGACAGGCCCGCGGCCCGGCCCCCCATGCCACCCACTCCCGGGCGAACGGATGGCAGTAGTCCTTGCTCACGCGCGTCGCCTGCACGAGACGCACGACATACTCGTACAGATCGTCGCGCACCAGCACGTCGCGCACAACCTTCTGGTACCGCAGGATCGTCTCTGCGTCCATCACAGCTTCGGGCATGCCCTCGTAGTTGGTGGTCGTCCGCTTGAGCATCTCTATCTCGTCGTCGGTCTCGGGATAGTCGACCACAATCATGTACATGAACCGGTCGAGCTGCGCTTCGGGCAGTTTGTACGTGCCTTCCTGTTCGATGGGATTCTGGGTTGCAAGCACGAAAAACGGCAGATGCAGGGGGTACTTCTGGTGTCCTGCCGTCACCTGTTTCTCCTGCATGGCTTCCAGCAGGGCGGCCTGCGTCTTGGGCGGTGTGCGGTTGATCTCGTCCGCGAGAACGAGGTTGGCGAACACCGGACCGGGCACGAACTTAAACTCGCGAACGCGGGTGTCCGGGTTCTCCTGGAGGATCTCGGTGCCGGTGATATCCGTGGGCATCAGGTCGGGCGTGAACTGAATGCGCCGCGACTTCACGCCGAGCACCTGAGAGATGGTGGTAACGAGCAAGGTCTTGGCGAGCCCCGGCACGCCCATCAGCAGCGCGTGCTGATGGCAGAAAAGGGCCTGCAGCGTGAAATCGACCATTTCGTGCTGGCCGACGATGACCTTGTGGATCTCGTGTTTGGTCCTCGCGATCAGGTCGCGAAATGCCTCAGCCGTACGTTGCGGTATCTCGTCGGGCATCAGTTACTCCTCTCGAACGTCTCTCTGGACACCTGTTCGCCGGCCAGCCAATAGCGGGTGCGGGCCAATGTGCCGTCCGCCTCGTACTGCTTCTCGATTCCGTGCATGGCGTTGTCGCGGAAAGGTAGTTCGCGTTTGAGTTGTCCGTCGGCGTAGTAGTCTCGGGCGACCCCCTCGACTTTGCCCATGTCGTAGTCGATCACGCGTTTCGGTTTGCCTGTTTCGGGCCAGAAGTCGGTGACACGTCCGTGGCGCTTGCCGTCCTTGAGCGTGGCTTCGCGCGTCACGCGCCCCTCGTCATCGTAGATGCGCGACGACCCGTTGGCAGCGCCGGCCACGTATGTTGTCTCGACCATCGGCTTGCCGTTGGGATGATATGTCCGACGCACGCCCTCGATCCGGTCGTCCTTCCACGGGATCTCGGTCTTGACGTACACCTTCTCCCCCTCGCGGGCATAGATTTTCTCCACGCCGTTCTTGACGCCCTTCTCGTACGGGACTTCGCGTGTCGACCGCAAGCTGGCGTCGCCGTGGTATGTGAACTCGATCCCGTCCGGTCGTCCCTCCGGATCCAGCGGCACGATGGTGTGAGGATAGGCGTTGACGCCGTAGTGGGCGGCATGGTTCGAGAAGAACTGCCGCAGTGTGACACGCGCCGTATATTCCGCCGGCAAGTCGTTCAGAGCTTGTCTGACCAGGCGGAGAATGAGCCCCTTCTCAGTCGTATCGACCCTGATGTCCGACTCCTTTGCGTCCCGGGCCACGACGATGACGGACATCTCGGCGTCGTCTACCGGCGGCTCCTGTGCGCTCGCGTGCCATGCGGCGGCTGCACAGAGGAAGGTGGTAAGCACAGAGGTCGTGACACGATGTTGTAAGCGGCTCACGGTCACTCTCCTTCGCCACGGAGCAGGCGGAAACTGTGGGGCGCAACAAACAGAGGACCGTACACCTCCAGGTTGTTCTTCTTCACCTGCCGGACGACATAGCCATCGTCCTCCAGATCGTGCAGAACGACACAATCATCGTCAGGCTTCCCCGCATGGCTGCGGGCCTGCTTCTCCAGTCTGTCCTTGCGCCAGTCGCTCTCGTCGGGGATACCGCTGAAATCCCAGCGATCCATCAGGCTCTGTGCCGTCACCGAGTTGCCTTGCCGCCCGAAGACCCGATTCGGATCGCTGACGTAGAAGCGTTCGCGCACCGGCTTGTCCCCTTCGTTTGCCACCACGAACAGCGTGCGCCGACCTTTGCCGTCGCCTCCGGGCCGGCAATAGGCCGACACATATACGCGCCCCAGCGGATCGGTCAGCGTCGTAGCGAATGGATCGTCTGAACTGAACGTCTCCCCGTATCGCGCCACCATTTCGCTGCGCCAGTAGGGGATAAACTCGGTCATGCCGTCACTCTCGAAGTAGCCGCACGCGTGAAGCGCTTTGGCGACAACGGCGGCAAGCTCGAGGTGCGCCAGTCGACTCGCGTCCAACCCGATATCGTGCAACAGTGCTCGTGCGATCACCATTCGGTCCGTGGCGGGAGACATGCCGGGACGACACAGATCCGAGGCGTTGGAGCACAGTCGCACGACCGATCCCGTATGCGTGCCGGCCAGGTAGCGGAAGAGCTCGATCGGGTACGTGTCGGCCAGGTTCAGCCCTGCGGAGATCGCGTCGCCTCCGGCAGGTCCATTCAGCACACTGAAACCGACGCTGTGCTCCCATACCGTTGCCGAATCCGCGCGCAGTAGGGCGAGTGCCTGTGTCGGGGGCGTTGCGGAAACCGCAAACGGCAGTCCGACGGTGTCGCCGTGTGGCCACGCGAGCCACGACCGACGCCGGTGGTCCTCGGGCTTCGCCGTCGCCGGATGGGTGAGCAGGCGGAACCGGACCGTCATCGGAGCGGTCAACGTGGTGGGTGTGTTTACAAACACGATGCGCCAGGTGACCAGTGCCTTATCGTCGCGTGTCAATATCATGGTGGGAAGCCCCTCGTTGACGGCCCACCCCTCTCTGTCCTCGCAGAGCCACGTGAATCCACGGTCGCCATTACCGACCCACAGATGCCGCACGATGCCGGGCAGTTCTCGCGGAGGGAATGCGGCTACGCCGGCGTCGGGAGGGGGCACGTTCCGCCACGCCGTACCCGGTTGCGCCGGAAGTGCGAACTCCGCAGGTCGGTAGGCGTGCACGATGTCGTCAACTGGCTTGCCCGGCACGATCGTATCGACCGCACCGTCCAGCTCGATCACGAGTGCGAGTTCGTCCAGCTTCATTCCCGCGGCACCGTAGGTCAGTGCTGCGGACACCGCGCCGTCGGCCGCATAGCGCGTAGTCAGTTCGAGAGGCAACCGGTCCGCCGCGAGTCTGGCTGTGGCCACAACCGTGCCGTCTGCCAGTGTGGGCCGAACCGGGCTTGCGGAGTCCGCAACCACGGTCTTGCCGTCGATGATCGCCTCGATGCGGAGGGGGCCACGCAACTGGGCGCCGCGTCCGATGGCTCGGAGCTCGGCAGCCGACAGCGACGGCTGCCTTGCCCCCCTCTTGGGCAACGGGATCTCGTGGCGGTCGGCTTTGATGTCGATCTGAGCCGGCAAGCCCGTCGGGGCTAGCGTGATCGTGTGCTTGGCGGTCGTGACGGCGAGTCCCTCGAAAGCAACAGGCCCAAAGCGTGGCTTTGGCATCTGTGCGAGGGCAGCACAGACAAGCGAGAAGCAAGCCGCAGGGACAAGTCTGATTACGGGACTGTCTATCATCGGGTCTCCACTGGGCGGTTGTCCTGGTGATGTGTCAGACGGCAACCTTATGTGTCCGGCCCCCGTGCGTCAAGTGCGCACCGTCAGGGGCGGCAAAGCTCCCCGGCCGCCGGACCATGTTTCCGATGTGGTTTGGCGGACGAACGGCGTCTCTCCTTCTGTGGCGTCAGCATCCGGGCGGTATAGTACATACCTTGTAGTATCTCGGCCTTTCCCGAGGCAGTTTCCGTCGTCGCTACACAACTGTAGGAGAACGTGAACATGAAGAGACAATTCACCCTCATCGAACTGCTGGTCGTGATCGCGATTATCGCGATACTTGCGGGTATGCTGTTGCCGGCGTTGAGCCAGGCGCGGGAGAAGGCGCGATCGATCAACTGTGTGAGCAACCTGAAACAGATAGGGCTTGCATCGGCCATGTACACGGACGCCAACGACGAGGTGGTCCTCCCGGGACGTCAGGCGAACTCTGGCAATGACCACTGGTGGCACCAGTTGCTTCTGAAGTATCTGGGGGCAAAGCGAACGGGCGGCCTGGCCACGGCCGATTCATACGATTGCCCGACAACGTATCCGAACATCGATCTGAAAACGGACGCGGGTATCAAAACCGATTACGGGTGGAATTTCTGGGGCTGGGATACGCCTGACTGGGGGCTGGGCTGGGTCGATCCGGCGGCTCCCACGACGGTCGTCCGTGGCGGGATTGCCAAGCTCTCCGCGATCGCGGATCCGCAGAACCTGATTATGTGCGGTGACCGACGCGATCCGAATGCCGGATTCGGCCTGATCGGGAAGGGCAACGACGCGTCGGTCACGAATCCGTTGCTGATGGGCGTGCCGATGGCCCACGGTGAAGGGCTGAACGTGGTATTCGTTGACGGGCACGCGAAGACGTATCACCGCACGACGCTGATCAGTCCCAGCTCGAAGTTCATGTGGACTCGAGCAAACGACTGACGACTGACGGGACCTACTCGTTGGCGGAGTGGCCGTAGAGGACGCGGAAGTCATGGTAGGGGACGTGGACGGGACCGTACGTCTCGGTTGCGGCGTCCGCACGGGCGATAGCGACACCGGTTTCGAGGTCCGTCAGGGCGGGGGCATCGGGGCGGTCTCTGGTTACGCTCTGCCACCAATCTGCCAGGTCCGCAGGCAGGTCCGTCTGTGCGAAGATCGCAGAGGACTTCAGTGAGTTCGTTCCGCCGAAGATGCGTGTGGGGTCCAGAATCGAGAGGGGTAGTTCCACGGGTTTGTCGCTCTCGTTCATGATGACGAAGATGGCTTTGCTGCCGCTGCCGTCGGGCATGTGCCGGCGGTAGACGGTGACGTAGACCTTGCTTTCTTCAGGCGTGCGGTTTCCGCAGCGCACATAGTCCCGGGCGCGCCAGTATGGGATCTTCTCGATGCCGACGTCCTCGAAGAAGCCGAACTCGGCCAGCTTGCCGAGGAGCCGGACGCCTTGTTCTTTGTGGTGGATCACGCCGTGCGGCCCGGACGGGCTGAACCCGATGTCGTTCAGCAGAGCGCGGCCAAGCTGCTGGCGATCGAGCCGTTTGTCGTCGCCGGCCTCGACAGGCGTGGCGTCGGCGCAGAGCGTCGTGGCCAAGCCGGTGAAGTTGTGGCACATGTAGCGATAGAGGGAGTTGGGGAACTGCGTGACCGCGTCCACCTCGTAGGAGCGATGCGCGGCGCCGCATTCCTCGACAAGCAGGGAGTTGAAGATGAAAGGCTCGACCATTGTCGAGGCGTTGTTGCTCCATGTGTGTTGCCGTTGAGGAACGTCGTTGGTTGCGAACACACGAGCCAGGCGTTTGTAGTGCCCGCGCATGTAGCGCGTGAGGAATCCGCTCTGCCAAGGCAGTTCCTTGTCGCCCACGGACTGTGGATCACGCAGGTAGGCGTTACCCGTGGCCAGGTTCTCGGAACGGCCGAACGCCACGGGGAAATACTCGTCCATCCACCAGCCGACACGGCGTCCGACGCGGATGTGGCGTTCGAAGTAGTACGTGGCCTTGTCCTCCCAAACCTGGTCCAGTTCCCGGCAGACGCCGACATTGCGCCACTGGCCGTAGCGGTAGTGAGGCGGCTCGTCTTTGCGCCAGGACGTGGCCTGGTCGTAGGGCATGTCCTTGGGTGCGGACGCCGCACGGTGCCAGCGGGCGATGAGGTAGGAGTCGGGCAGATCGATGGGTTCCTGCGCGTATCCCGCACACCAGGACGGCCCGGCCCAGTGGTGCCAGGAAAAGGCTCGGTAGTTCTTCGGCTTGGGTTTGGCGGGATGGGTCAGGATTGAGAAGTCGATGTGTCTCTTCCCCTCGACCGCCGTGGTGTGGTTCACGAACTGCACGCGCCACGTGACGGCTCCCGCGGCGTCGCGTTCGAGCTGCATGGTGGAGCCTTCGCGGTCGATAAGCCAGCCCTGGTTGCTGTCGCAGTACCATGAGAACGCGCGGTCGCCGTTGCCGAACCAGAACCACGGCACGAACTTGCTATACATCAGCTCCATCCGTGTCCCGGCGCTGTCCCACACCACGCCCTCGCCGCCGGGAAGCGCGCACTCCCAGGTGTCCGCTCCGGTCATGCCCCCCTGGCCACATTCGGACAACGCCAGGTCCACCAGTCCTGCGATGTCCGCAACGAGCTCGACCTTGTCCACCGTCGTCGGCTTTTCCGAACCGTAGTCGAGCCGACAGTGCATCGAGCCGTCACAGTCGTATTGCGTGACGACCTCCACATCGATCGGGCCGACACGCAAGCGGGCGCTGTATTCCACCTCGCTCTTCCATTGGCGAACGAGCTTGGCAGGTTCCGCGATGTCCGCGCTCATGCGTTGGCCGTCCACGACAGCTTCGATACGCATGGGAGCGCGGAACTGCGGGCCGCGGCCGAGCTCGAGCAGGTTCGCGCCGCGTGTGGTATCCGGTTTCGCTCGCGTGTCGAGCGGAAGCTCACGCGCGTCGGGTTTGATGTGGATCTGTGCCGGCAATCCGGAAGGCGCGACGGCGAACCGGTGCTTGAGCGTCTCGAAGCCCGTGTCGGTCACACGGATCGGTTCGAACGGCTCCCACACCGTGTCATCCAAGCCGATGTCGTGCTGTTGCCATTCCTGTTGCGTGTATTGGAACGGTTCCTCGTCGCGTTCGCCGACGATACGTTTGTTCTCGTCGAACAGCAGGAGGGAAACCTTGTAGGACTCGCCGTTGACCAGATCGGGCAGGTCGAAAAGGAAACACGCAAAATCGCCATGGAACGGAACCGTGGTCTCCTGCACCATATCCTCGAACTCGTTGTTCTTCATGACGATCATCTTGGCTTCGATAGCGCGCTTGGCGTCGTCGCCAGCGCCGTGTATGCCGCGATCCACGATTCCGGACATGCGCTTGGCGTACCACGAGAAATTCCAGCGGAAGTCGAAATCCCGGCGCGGCGGACGGAGCACCGAGATCACGTCCAGTCGTCGTTCGCGGAAGGACACGGCCTTGCGTTCGTGGCGCGGCTTTCCTGTCTCTTTGTCCACGAACATGGCCTCTTTGTGAGTTACTCCGCCATCCATCGAGTGGAAGCGGATCAGGCGGGTCCGGAAAAGCGTCTTGGCGGGACGTCCGGCGCTGCGGACGTCGAACCACAGCACGTTGCCGTCGGCGGTGATGCCGGGGAACGGTTGGCGCAGGTTGAGTTTGCGGACTTCGCCGGGCGTGAGTTCCAGCAGTCCGTCGTCGAGCTCGGGAGCATCGTAGCTGGAGTAGATCGGTCCCTCGGCGCTCTCGACAAAGAACCCGAGTTGGACCGTTTCGGAGCGGCTGCTGTGGTTCTTGACCGTGAGTTGAAGACTGATGATGTCTTCCATGATAG
>JGI11705J14877_10001501_pt1 | contig 13335 bp, 12 predicted proteins | sample Etolaghawater15m_FD_14877 | JGI IMG/M metagenome (IMG submission 14877) | reverse complement strand
TCGGCGGGAACCACTTCATCCACGCCGCCAGACGGAATATCGATATGACGGTCATCGTATTGAACAACCGGATTTACGGGATGACCGGTGGCCAGTTCTCGCCGCTGTCCGGGTGTGATGTGAACGCGACTACCGCACCGTACCGGAATATCGACCAGGCGTTTGATACCGTGGACCTTGCCCGGGCGTCCGGTGCCACCTTTGTTGCGCGTACAACGACCTTTCACGTAAACGAAGTTGAGCTCTATCTGAAGAAAGCGCTCCTTCACAAAGGCTTTTCGGTGGTGGAGATCCTCTCGCAGTGCCCGACTCATTTCGGGCGTCGCAACAACCAGAGTACCGCCGTGGCGATGCTGGAACACTACCGGGATACGACGGTCAAGGCGGGGTCAAAGAAACTGGAAGAGCATCCGGATTACATCGAGCGGGGTATCTTCGTCGATATCGATCAACCCGAGTATTGCGAACAGTACTCCTCGCTCGTAGAAAAAGTGCAGGCTCAACCATGATGTGGAAGATGATATTCGGCGGCGTCGGGGGGCAGGGTGTTATCACGGCGGCGATTCTCCTGGGCGAAGCGGTCGTGATTCACGAAAACCGGTGGGCGGTCCAGACCCANAGCTACGGCGCCCAGGCGCGCGGCGGGCTCAGCAGGGCGGACCTCACCATCTCGGACGAAGAGACGTACTTTCCAAAGGTGCTTCAGGCGCACGTGCTGGTGTGTCTGCACCAGCAGGCGTATTCCAGCTATCTCAACCTGATACGTCCCGGGGGAATTCTCATCACCGAAGCGGACCATGTAGAAGTGGGTCACAACATCGACGCCCGGTTTTATAGTCTGCCGATGGCGCGCGTGGTGAAAGACAACCTCGGTTCGTGGCGCTCGGCAAATATGGCGATGCTCGGTTCGGTAGTACGAATTACCGGCGCTGCCGGCGAAGATTCGGTGCGCACGGCAATTGCCGAACGGTTCGGAGCCGATTCGGAAAACGTGAAAGCCTATGATCTGGGGCTGGACCTCGTAAAAAAACCGGCACCCGTGTAACGCCGCGCCGGCACTACTTCCGCGTGCAGAACTCCAGCAGAACACTTCCCGTCGATTTCGGGTGCGCAAAGGCGATCAGGGCGCCTTCGGCACCTTCGCGGGGGCTTTGGTCAATCATGCGCAGACCCGCATCGTTCACCGCGGCGATCTCTTCGGTCAGGTCGGAGCTTCCCAACGCCAGGTGGTGAATCCCCTCGCCGTTCTTCTCAATGAATTTGGCGATCGGGCTCTCCGGATCGGTCGGTTCCAGGAGTTCGATTCTGCCCGCAGCCGTCGGGAACATCGCAACACGGACTTTCTGTTCCGGGACCTCCTCAATCACCATTCCGGTCATCCCCAGAACGTCACGATAAAACGGAATCCGCTCTTCCAGCGACCGTACGGCAATTCCGATGTGGTCAATTCCCTGAATCATATATCCTCCTTGGTATCGAGCAATGCATTGAGTTGCGCCCGCAGTTGGGAGAGCATTTCGGGGGCCGACCCGGCTCTCCCGCGTATCCATTCCCGTACAATCGAGATCGCGGCGTCCTCCGCCGCGGACGAAAGCCGTCGGCGCCGTCGTTCGGCGAGTTCACCACTACGTTCCAGGGTAATGAGTCGCGCTTCGATGGCGGCGCTGAGCTCTTCGATTCCCGTTCCATCCCTGGCCGAGGTCAGCGCTACCAGTGCGCTTTGTACCCGCGTCGCGGCTCCCGATTCGTCGGGGGAAATCGCATTCCGGACCGCTCGTTCCAGCTCGCGGATTCCCGGAAGATCGGCTTTGTTCAGAACAAAGATATCGGCGATTTCCATAACGCCCGCTTTCAGCGCCTGGATATCATCGCCTGTTCCCGGGTTGAGGACGACGAGGGTGATGTCCGCCAGGGAGAGAATACCCGTTTCCGACTGGCCGACTCCTACCGATTCCACGATGATCGTCTCGAATCCCGCTGCCGACAATACGGTAACCGTATCATAGGAAGCGGCCGAAAGGCCGCCGAAGTGCCCTCGTGTCGCCATGGAGCGAATGAATACGCCCTCATCCAGGCTGTGACGGTCCATACGGACGCGGTCACCCAGCAGTGCCCCCCCGGAGAAGGGCGAGCTCGGGTCCACCGCCAGGACTGCTACCCGGCGCCCATCGCTCCGCTCGTTCGTGATAATCCCGTCGGTAAGGGTGCTTTTCCCGGCGCCCGGCGGTCCGGTAATACCGATTACACGCGGAATCACCAGGTCCGGGTCGCTCCCGGTGGCACGGTTCTCCGTGGCAAGCCGGAAAAGCAGTTCGTCGCGCTCGGGTCGTGCGGTTTCCACCAGAGAGATGGCACGGCCCAGGGCGCGCGTGTTCCCGCGCAGGACGCCCGCTGCCAGAGCGGGGACGTCAATTATCCTTTGGCCCGGCATTCTTCGATAAAGTCGATCACGTGCTGGATTGCGGTGCCCGGGGGGAAGACGGCGCGGATTCCCGCTTCTTTCAGACCGGGGATATCTTCATCCGGGATGATGCCGCCGCCAAAGACGATGATATCCTCCGCTCCTTTCTCTTTGAGCAGCCTGATCACACGCGGAAAAAGTTCATTGTGCGCCCCTGAAAGAAGGCTTAAACCCAGGAAATCGACATCTTCCTGTATCGCCATGTGCACCAGCGCTTCGGGCGTCTGCCGAATGCCGGAATAGATGACCTCGTACCCGGCATCACGCAATGCACGGGCGATATATTTGGCTCCACGATCGTGTCCGTCGAGGCCGGGTTTACCTACCAGTATCCGAATTTTGTTCTGCATCGTTGTTCCCCAGATCGTTCCTATATCGTTGTATGCTGTCGAAACTCGCCAAAAACCGAGCGGAGCGTATCGCTGATTTCGCCGAGAGTCGCATATTCGCGAACGCAATCGGTAATCGGGTACATAAGGTTAGCCGTTTCGTCGCGCGCCGCGTGCTCCAGTGCCGCGAGTGTCGCTAAAACGGCACTCTCATCCCGGCTCGCTTTTACCACCGCAAGTTTTTCCTGCTGCTGGTTCGCGACCTGTGGATTGTGCTTCATCACATCGATTGGCGTCGTATCCTGCGCGGTGTGCGCGTTGATCCCGACGATCGTCCGCGCTTTGGACTCGATATCGCGCTGGAACTGGTACGCCGTATCTTCAATCTCGCCCTGGATCATTCCCTGTTCAATAGCCCGGACCATCCCGCCGGCGTCGTCGATACGCTGGATGTACGCAAACGCCCGGCGCTCGATTTCGTCGGTGAGCGCTTCAACCGCGTACGAACCGGCGAGCGGATCAATGGTATTCGCGACGCCGCTCTCCAGAGCAAGAATCTGCTGCGTCCGCAGGGCGGTGAGAACCGCCTGTTCGGTGGGCAGCGAAAGCGCCTCGTCAAACGAGTTGGTATGCAGGCTCTGGGCTCCCCCGAGTACGGCGGCAAGCGCGTGGAGGGTAACCCGAATCACGTTATTGTGCGGCTGTTGTGCGGTCAGGGCCGCCCCGCTGGTCTGTGCGTGAAAGCGCATTGCCATCGATTTATCCGACTGCGCGCCAAACCGTTCCTTCAATATGCGTGCCCACATGCGACGGGCGGCCCGGAACTTGGCGACCTCCTCCAGAAGATCGCTCGATGAGTTGAAGAAAAACGAGAGGCGGTCGGCGAAGTCATCCACGTTCAGCCCGGCGGTAAGCGCCGCTTCCACGTACGCGATTGCATCGGCGAGGGTGAACGCTACTTCCTGGACCGCATCTGAACCTGCTTCGCGGATGTGGTAGCCGGAAATGCTGATGCTGTTCCACCGGGGCATCTCCGTCGTACAGAAGGCGAATGTGTTGGTAATCAGGCGCATGGAAGGAGTAGGCGGGAACATGTAGGTACCGCGAGCAACGTACTCTTTCAGAATGTCGTTCTGGATGGTACCGCGAAGCTTGTCGGGCGAAACGCCCTGCTTTTCGGCTACAACGAGGTACATCGCCAGAAGAATTGCCGCCGGCGCATTGATGGTCATGGACGTGGAAACCTTGTCCAGCGGAATCTGGTCGAAAAGCGATTCCATATCGGCAAGGCTGTCTATTGCCACCCCGACCTTTCCGACTTCGCCGAACGCCATCGGGTGGTCCGAGTCGTACCCGATCTGCGTCGGCAGATCAAACGCCACTGAAAGTCCTGTCTGCCCCTGCGAGAGCAGGTAGCGGTAGCGTTCGTTCGACTCCTCCGCGGTACCGAACCCCGCATACTGACGCATCGTCCAGTATCGTCCCCGGTACATCGTCGGCTGGACGCCCCGGGTAAAGGGATAGGTCCCCGGAAATCCCAGCTTTTCCATATACTGGTCGTGATCCGCGGGGAGTCCCGCGTCGTCCGGAAGAAAGACCCGCTGAAGGGGAATGCGGGACGCAGTTTCGAGAATCCCGTCGTTTCGCTCCGGGTGCTTTTTCACTACCGGGGAGAGAACATCCTGCTCCCAGGTTTTTCGCTCGTTCTGTAAAGCCATAAACTCGTTGTAACGCGCTTGCGGCTCTCTGTAAAGGCGCTGAATCGAGATTTCAAATGGATTCGCGGTACGAATGGTGATACTATAGCCTACGGTGGATAGACAACAACTGATCAGCGGCTGTCCTGACGAAAAAGACGACATACCACGTTCATGGTGCGTGCAGCACGAAAAAGAAAAACTTGAGTCCAATCGCAAATTCACCCGTCAGGTTGCGTTCGGTATGATCGTTGTATCGATCGGGGTTACGGCGTACCGCTTTTTTATGGGGAATCTGGAGCTGTGGGTTGCTCCGCAGCGGTGGTACACCCTGGTTCTTTCGTGTATCGCCGGGTTCAACCTGATCTATTTCGTGATCAGTCTCCGGATGGCTCCGCTGCCGGCAGGATTGCACAGTCGTATCCGGGTTATCATTTTTATCATTCAGGTGATCGTCGTGGTAAACGCGTTGACGATGCTGGATATGGTAAATGCCGGCCATGTGTACGTCTATTTGTTTGCGCTGGTTCTTCTTGCCTGGCTCTATCGGGCGACTGCTATTCAATTTGCGGTACTCTTCGGACTAATGGCCCTGGGCCCGATTCTCATCGTCACGCCGATTTTCGACTTCGGAATTCCTGCCAAAGCGCGCCAGGATCTTGGCATTCTGGTTGCGGTAGCCGCGCTGGCCGGCTGGGCGCTCGCGACCACGCTGGAACAAACGCGACTGCGCGTCCTGATACATCGGAAAACGATTGAGCGGCAAAACCGCCTTTTGAAGAATCTGTCGGAGAAAGACGAGTTGACCGGCCTCTACAATCGCCGGGTGATGCTCCGGGCGCTGGAAGGCGAACAGGAACGGAGTAAACGCTACGAGACCGATTCGTATTTCGTGCTGTTTGACGTGGACGGGTTCAAGAAGATTAATGATACGTTAGGCCATTCGGTGGGTGACGACGTTCTGAAGCGTATTGCGGATATCTTTACCGGTTGCAGTCGCGATTCCGATACGGTCGCGCGTTTCGGTGGTGAGGAAATCGCTATTCTGCTGCCCAACGCCGGACTCGACGGGGCAAAGCGGGTAGCCGAGCGAATCCGCGAGATGGTCGCCGCAAACACATTTCCGGGCGTACCCTGGCAGGTGACCGTCAGCGCCGGTGGCGCTTCCCTGTTAGCGTCCGAAAAGGCTCCGGTAACGACCGAAAGCGTCGATGAACTGAAGGAACCCTTCCTTGCACTGGCCGACCGGAAACTCTACGAAGCCAAAGCGGCCGGCCGGAATATTGTCCTGATCTGACGTCCTGATCCGAGTGTGCGGCCCGCTACACGGCCGGATCGTAAAGCCCCTTCCGGTACGGTATCCAGCTCGGATATCCGATCGTCAGGGTACGAAGCGCCGTGAGCAGAATCTCCCGCTGCCCCCAGGGGCGGCCCGTCTTGTGGGCGAACGCCTGCATCGTCTTTCGGGCGCTGGGGAACTCCGCCAGGTGCAAGAGTTCGATCATCAGAAAGATCCTGAGCCATCGACCGGGAGAGAGGTTCACGTCCACCCCGGCCGTCGAAAGTGCCGCAAGTGCCACCGGAGCAAATGTTACCATCGCGGTAAAAACGGCCTGGAATTTCCACCAGAGTCGTTGCTTGAAATTGGGCATAAGCTCTCCTCCGAAAGAGGCTACCACAGCTTCATCCTCGAACGCCAGAAGACGTTTCTGCTCACTGCGGGAAATGGGCCCCAGAGGCCACTCCACCCAGTTCCGTTGTGCTTCTTCCGGCGTGAGTTCCCGCGTTTCGGTGATCCCGTCGGCAAGCTGCATCGGGACGTCAATATGTTTTCCCGCTTTGATCAGGCGACGGCGCGCCGAGCGCATTCCAAGAGCGCCCTTCACCAGTCCCATGAGGTTTTTGTTCTGGAAGGAGAGGATTTTACACGGGACTCCAGCGAGCCGGTGGAGTATTGCGTGTGGTGCGTTTGGCATGGGCATACAGCCGCCGACGAAAAAGTCGGTTACCGACTCCAGGTCGCGGGCACACGTACCGATTGCCGCTTTCTTCCCTGNGAGCGCGGCAATTTCATCACGGTCGTAGGCGGTTCCGTCGGCATCGTACCAGAGACGTTTCCCGTCTTTAAGGACGCCCCGCCCGACGATCAGCGTACTTTGATCCTTGATTGCTACGCCTTCGGACTGGAGCATCGACAAGCCAAAGCGCGTCGTGGCGATGCATCCACCGCGGCACGCGCTCTCCATCGTATGGATGCGCTCCCGTCCGTTGAGGCCGTCTACCGGTTTCAGGTCTATACCGTTCAGGACCAGCAGCCTGGGGAATGCCGCTTTTACGCGGTCGGATATCAGCGACGCGTCGGCCGGCCTGAACCGGACCGGCGTTGTATCACCGTGGATTGCCACCTCGCCCTCGGCGCCAAAGCCGAGTTCGTCGGCTACGCGCATCAACGCTATCGAGTCGGGGTCAAAGCCCATGAGCCGGGTAGCGACGCGGTCGGTTTCTACCGGGTGATCGCCAACAACAATCATGCGGCTGTCCACCGGGTCTACCGGCGCGGGGCACTCGCCCTCGGCCCCGACAATTCCGTCAACCACGACCATATCGGGTGAGAAGAGGTAGAGCATCTCAACCAGCTTCCGGTCTATTGCGTAGGTATGGTTCCGCTGGCGAAGGTTGTAGGGAATAACGCCCATCGAGTTTTTGAATCCGAGCGTCACGCCGGTGTAGAGGTTGGTTTTCATCTTGGGAACCGAGACGTAAGCGGCATCACCGTGGATGACCGGTGAAAAAACGCGGGGAACGAGGACCTCTTTTTGCACGGTCGCTTTCGGCACGATGTAGCGCTGCTGTTCCTGTTCTTCCAGGGCGACAAGACCGCATCCGTAACGTTTGGCGATCCGATCGATCCCGGAAATAACGAAAGAGAAGCGGGTAGGCGAACCACGGCCGGAGGATTCGACGATCGTGATCTCCTTCGTCCACTGTCGCAGCCACTGGATGACCGCATCAAAGACGCGAGGATCGGTTGTTTCCGGGTAGTCACGCTTCACCGTTCCCATGTCGTGATAGACGAGTACCAGATTCGGTTTTACCAGTACCGGCCGGCCGGAGAAGCGATCGCCGATGGACGCTTCGCTGTGTAACCGGTCCAGAGCGGCAAAAACGGTGGCACGAATGGCGGAAACCTCCGGGAGAGCTTCCCACCCGGGTGTTCCGTATTCCGGCGGAAGAACCACACATCCCGGTTCGTAATCATTCTGCGGTGCGTGCTCAACAATAACGGTAGCCATGGAACGCCCCTCCTCAAGAGAATAAAACCGAATACGTTCGGTTTTTTCAGTATTCTCCCGCTTATCCCGCTTGTCAATCAAAGATTTCGATGTAACGATGGAACGGTGAATGAAACTGCCGATGGTTGGCGGTCGTCCGATACCCGGCGATCGCTCACGCCGAAAGGCAAGGAGACGCGAGAGCGAATTTTCTCGGCCGCTATTACCCTGATAAATCGCGACGGTTTTGACGCGGTTTCGTTGCAGGAAATCTGCACGGCCGCCGGGGTTTCAGTAGGGAGTTTCTACCATCACTTCCGCTCCAAGCACGATCTGCTGGTCGCGTACGTACGCGAAGAGAGCGACGAAATCGCGATATTGTACGCCGGACTGACGGGTTCCGCCCGGGAACGAATCCGCAGGACGGTGCATACGTTTTTTTCCTTCTACCTGGTCAAAGGGCCCGCTTTTGTTTCGGCATTTTACGCGGCAATACTGGCAACGCGGGGAGAGCTCTTCCTCCCGCGCGATTTTTCGCTCTTCAGCGTGCTGGAAACGGCGTTGCAGGAGGGCAAAGACGGCGGGGAGTTTCGCGCCGATCTCCCGGTAGAGGTAATGCAGAGCCTCGTTGTCGGTCTTATCTGGGAGATTACCATTCGCTGGACGATGAAAAGCGAAACGGTCGGCCTTCTTGCGGAAGCCGACCGTTCGGTCGAGGTGCTACTGGATCTGTTTGCCGGATTCAGCCGGTAACCGCCGAACCGCTCCTTTGTCCGCGCTCTCGGCGAAATGGGCGTAGATTCTCAACGCAGCCGAGATGGGACGAACACGGTTGCGGGGCGTGTACGCGGCGGCTCCTCGTGCGTCCTGGGCGGCGCGGCGGGATGCTATCTCTGCATCGGAGAGTACCAGGTTAATGGTACGAGCGGGGATGTCGATCTCGATCCGGTCACCGTTTTCCACCAGCGCTATCGCCCCCCCCGCCGCCGCTTCGGGTGACGCGTGGCCGATGGAGAGGCCGCTGGTGCCGCCGGAGAAGCGCCCGTCGGTGAGCAGAGCGCACTGTTTGTCCAGTTTCATCGCTTTCAGGTAGCTGGTGGGGTAGAGCATCTCCTGCATGCCAGGGCCGCCGCGGGGACCTTCGTAGCGGATTATTACGACGTCGCCCGGAGAGATCTCGTTGTTCAGGATTCCATCTACCGCGTCATCCTGGGACTCGAAGACACGAGCCGTTCCGGCGTAGGAGAGAATGGACGCATCCACACCGGCGGTTTTTACGATGCAGCCCGCCTCGGCGATGTTTCCGTAGAGGACCGCCAGCCCGCCTTCCTGGTAGTAGGCGTGCGCCTTGTCCCGGATACACCCGGCGGCACGGTCGGTATCGAGGGAGGCGAAGTACTTCTCCTGACTCCCCATGGTGAGGTTGCGTCCGTCGGCTCCCGGTGCGGCGCGGTACACGCGCCGCGCCTCATCTCCGGCGGTAGGCCGTACAATGTCGTACGCGTCCAGCGCCTCGCCCAGTGTGAGACCGTCGGTTCGGCTCGTACTCCGGTCAAGGAGGCCACTGCGGTCCAGCTCTCCCATGATCCCGAGGATTCCTCCGGCCCGATTCACGTCCTGTACGTGGTAGGTACTGGAGGGTGCGACCTTGCAGAGGTTGGGGGTCCGGCGGGAGAGGCGGTCTATATCGGTCATGGTGAAATCCACCCCCGCTTCCTGAGCGACCGCCAGTATATGAAGGACGGTGTTGGTACTGCCGCCCATGGCGATGTCGAGCGTCATGGCATTCTCGAAAGCGGCTTTCGTTGCAATACCCCGGGGCAGCACCGACTCGTCGCCGTCGCGGTAATACGCCCACGTCATGGCTACGATGCGCTCTGCCGCCCGTTCAAAGAACTCCGTCCGGATCGCGTGGGTCGCCACGACGGTACCGTTTCCCGGCAGGGCCAGCCCCAGCGCTTCGTTAAGGCAGTTCATCGAGTTTGCCGTAAACATGCCCGAACATGAGCCGCACGTCGGACACGCCGCCTCTTCTATCTCTGCAAGCGTCGTATCGTCCACCGCAGGGTCGGCGGCCATTACCATCGCGTCGACCAGGTCGTAGTGGCGGTCGTGCGCGGACCCCGCTTCCATCGGACCACCCGAGACGAATATCGTCGGAATATTCAGGCGCATAGCCGCCATCATCATGCCGGGGGTTATCTTGTCGCAGTTGCTGATGCACACCAGTGCGTCGGCTTTGTGCGCATTCACCATATACTCTACGCTGTCGGCGATGAGATCCCGGCTCGGGAGCGAGTAGAGCATTCCATCGTGCCCCATCGCAATTCCGTCGTCGATTGCGATCGTGTTGAACTCAGCCGCGAAACACCCCTGCGCCTCAATGATCTTCTTGACCCGCTGGCCGATGTCCCGCAGGTGAACGTGACCCGGAACGAACTGGGTAAACGAGTTGGCGATGGCGATGATCGGCTTGCCGAACTGCTCCTGGGTCATTCCATTTGCCCGCCAGAGGCTTCTGGCCCCGGCCATGCGGCGCCCCATCGTCGTCGTGTTACTTCGTAGTTCGTGTTTCATCCGGTTGTCTCCTTCGCCCGTCCTTGCGGGTTCCTATTCAATACCAGAGGACGAGGGGATGTGCAAGCGAGCTCCGGTTTTGCTCTCCTGTTAGACCGGAACCCGGTCGCGGTAGTATCCCCGGTATTGCAAGGGGAGCAGGGCGGCAATCTCTCCCATAATCCGGTCGAGTCGGCTTCCCGCTTCTGACGGTTCATCGCGGGTGCGGTGTCCGTTCTGCCGGAATCGCCCGTATCGCCGGCAACGCGCATCGGTGTTCCGATGCGAATGGTGATGGTAGTGCGTCTGAAGCGTCGGATATTCGGCCAGAATTGCTCTCCGCCGAAGTGGACCAGCGGTAATACCGCCGCTCCGGTACGGCTTGCCAGAGAGACGACCCCGGCATTCGCCCGCTGGAGCCGGCCGTGACCGCTTCGTGTTCCTTCCGGGGCGATCAGTATCGTCGCACCGCGTGCGATCTCGTCTTTCACGCGGTCAAATGCGTTCGTATCGACCTCTCCCCGCCGGATGGGAATGGACTCGGAGACGTTTGCCAGAAATCGCAGAACCGGCGTGTTCCACGTTTCATGCTTTGCGACGGCAACCACGCGATGGCCGCGCAAGGAGAGGTAGACCGCCGGAAGCTCAAGAAAGTTGATGTGATTCATCGCGATGATCAGAGCGCCGCCCGGCGCGGGGATGCGCGAGCGCCCTTCAATCCGGACACGGGCAATCGTAATCAGGATCGCTCTGATCACGGTCAATACGATGAACCTGACTACGACCTTTCCCGATATCCGGATAGAACGCACACCCATCAGTCCGGCGTGTGCCCGGAAATCACCTGAAGCGCATGGGGGACGATCCTGATTTCGAGGGTGGATCCGTCGGTACAGATCGTCTCGCCGTCGGCGTGGACTGCGATCGTCGCGTCTACCGGCGAGACGCGAAGGGATGTTGTCTGAAACATCGTGATATGGGGGTTGCCTGCCTGGGTTCCCTTCAGGTACTGAACGATAACCCCGAGCATCGCGAGGCGTTTTGGCGTGCCGGCGATGCAGATATCCAGCAGCCCGTCCGCGGGATCTGCGTCGGGTGCCATATAAAACGCCCCGCCCATGCGCCGTCCGTTCATGACCGATACCTGAAGGGCGTTTCGCTGTTCACTTCCCCCGTCGTGTTCCAGATTCAGTAACGGCGTGTTGTAGTAGAAGAGCATCGTTTTCAGTGCGCCTACCAGATACGCACCGAATCCTTTGATTCGTTTCAGCTTTGCCGCTTCGAACCCGACGATCGTATCGAACCCGATTCCGATTCCATTTCCAAAGTACCGGCCTTCGGGAAAGTCGCCGCCGGTGACAAACCCCAGATCGACGGGCCGTGTCCGGTTCTGTGCCAGTACGCGTACCGCTTCAGAGAGGTCGTGCGGGATTCGCATGCCGTACCCGAGGTCGTTTCCCCGCCCGACGGGGAGTACGCCGAAATCCGGAATGCGACCATTCTGCTCTTTTGCCTGCATCAGGCCGTTCAGGACTTCGTTGGCCGTACCGTCACCACCGGCCGCGACAATCGCGGTTACCTCTTTCATCGCGGCAAATGTCCGCGCCTGGCCGGCGGCGGTGGCGGGGCCTTCGGTCAGTTCGAGGTGGAAGTCCACGTTCGCTTCCTTCAGGAGTGCCTGAACCTCACCAATCCGCTCGCCCGCGCGCCCCTGGCCGGCCGTCGGGTTGTAGATAATCACGATCGGTTTCATTGTGTCTCCTCCGGATTTCTCACCGGTGACCCGGACGATGCAAGGTTGAGCCGTACGAAGAGCCATGGAAGGCCAACCGTGACGGCGGCTCCCAACAAGCCGTACCGGAAGAGGTAGAGTATCAGAACGGGGAAGCCCGTGTATTCCCCGACGAGTGCGTAAAATCCCGCTCCGAGCCCAACGCTGAGCGCTGCGAGGAGGAGCGTACCGAAAACGCCGCGGAGGACGCGCTGTTTCAGGCTCCCGGAAACGGCCATATTCAGGCGCCGGAACTCGATTACCGCGCCGATGATACCGCCGGCAACGGCGCCTGCCGGGGCGAGTATCGACTTCTGTGATTCAAAATCGGAACGTATCAGAAGCGCTCCAAGAAGTGCCGCCACGCTCAACACGACTGCGGCCGAAATCGTAAACGGAACGATAGACACGCTCCGGGAGGGGTCCGCAAGATACTGGCGAACCGGACCCTCAAAAGCGATAAACAGCAGATAGAACAGCACGCCAAGAATCCAGCCCGCTCCTACGTCCTGCGGATAGTGCATTCCGTGCACCATGCGCGAGATACCCATGAAAAGGATAAACAGGGCGCCGATGATTCCTGCTCCTGTAGTGCGTCTGTTTTCGACGAACCACAAGCCGGTCACCGTGCCAAAGATCGTATGACCGCTGGGAAACCCCGGTTGCAGCGTCTCGTCGATATGGATGATTGAATCCGGTGCGACGTGGAACGGACGGGGTCGCCCCATCGCCGTCTTGAGGCCGTTGCTGAGGATCTGCGAACCCAGTACGAGAATCATCAGTCGCAGTCCCTGTCGCTTGCTGATGCACCAGTACACCAGCGCGAGAATGATCGTGATCAGTATTTCCGATCCCAGATAGTGAAAGGGCGTCAGCAGGTACCACCAGAAGCCGGTTCCGTTCAGGAACTCGACAATCCGGAGTCCCGCTCCGTGTTCCCACGATGTCAGCAGTGTCTGCACGCGTCGGTTTCCGGTCAGTCGTCGCCCGACGTGACGTACCGCTGTACTTTCAGAAGCCTGCGGTCAATCAGTGGATAGACTGCCTGCGGCAGTTCGTGGTCATGAATCGCCGTTTTTACCGTCGATCGTACGACCGCGATTATCTCATCAATGCTCGCGAATTCGTCCGGATTCATCGCCTGAACGGTCTTCCGGATCTGTGTGACACCGGTAGTTTCCCGTTTCAAAAGCGCGTCGTTTTCCCGGAAGACGTACTCGGTTATCTCCATTATTTTAAGTCTCGCAAC